>TARA_B110000444_G_scaffold261489_1_pt1 | contig 10750 bp, 11 predicted proteins | sample TARA_B110000444 | Tara Oceans TARA_B110000444 (sample SAMEA4398370) | marine metagenome | biome: Polar Biome; feature: [SRF] surface water layer (ENVO:00010504); material: water (ENVO:00002006), including particulate matter (ENVO:01000060) such as... | depth 5 m | reverse complement strand
TTTGGGACGCTTGGACCCAAGTTCAAATCTTGGTACGCCCACCATTTATTCGTTCTGCTCAGTTTTTGAGTGTACCCAAATTATATGAAACCCAAATTGTGTCTTAATAAATTTAGTTGGAATAGACTCTGCTTCGGCTTGCCAAACTGCATTTTCAAAGTCCTGAACCATTTGTCCTTCGACAAATTCACCCAAGTCTCCTTTCTTACTTCCACTAGCACAATTGGAAAACTTCTTTGCTAACTTTTTGAATTCTTTCAATGGTTTCTTTGAATCTTGGATTTGCTGTAAAATATCTTTTGCTTCAGGCTTGTTTGCCAATAAAATGTGCCTAACATGAGCTTTTCGAGGATTATTCCTCTTATCCATCCTACGCATTTTGTTTCAACTCCTGGGATACCTTTACCGATAACCGGTCAAAAATATGAGCGGCAGTCCATGAAACCAATACTATGGCGATAATTGGAACTCCCCGGTCAACTAATACTCTTTCTAAGTCTGTGCTATACCATGGTATGATGGCTACCCATCCAATGAAGTAAGATGTGAATGAAAAGATTATGTGTGGGTTTACTTCTCTAGAAAATAGTTTAGAAAATACTCTCCGATGGTGTTGTAAAGCCATCATTAATCCAACCTTGAGGAAGAATGATAGATTTTTGATGGCAGACGTTTCAGTACCGTAGATTGACTTAACTGGGACATGATAAATTCTCCACGACTGCTTGGCTAAATTTATCAGCCAAAAATTAGGGTATCCATATCCTTTCCAAGAATTCTTCCAATTCCATGTTTCAATTACCTTGTAACTAGTTGCAGTATATCCGCATTGTGGGTCAGAAATTCGTTGTCCGGCAGCGAGAGTAGTGAAAAAAGCAAGAATCATACTTGCTAACTTCCTGATTTTAGGCATATTAGATACCCCCTCTTGATGAAGGAACCTATCACCTTTACAGTAATCTGCCATCCCACTGATAATTGGTTGCAGTAATAGTTCCATATCATCAGGATTCATTTGTCCATCCCCTGCCATTACGACACTTATGAACGGCTTCTCACTGATTTCTAGCAATTCCCTATGTCCTCGGTCGATTGATGAGCCAACTCCTTGACCATTATTTTGAATAATAGATAATTGATATTCTTCATCAGCATACTGATTGGCTATTTTTTCAGTTGAGTCGGTTGAACCATCGTTTATGACAATTACATGGTCTACATAATCGGGTATGTTATCCAAGACGCCTCCAATGAAATCTTCCTCGTTGCGAGCAGGAATTACAACACCAACTCGCCAATCGTAGTACACAATACTGCCAACATGGCATCACAAATGAATCTACTTGTTACAAAATATATTTACTACATTTTTAGATATATTTGAAGTTATTTAATGATAGGTTTGAAAGGTAAAACCCTGTGACACACATATGGAGAATGAGGGTACGAGGATTATTTTACTCGGCCGAGACCTTGAGTTGAGGATAATTTCTCTGATTGTAAGGGCGAGAGAAATTTCAGAGGAAGTAGTATTTTTTGACTTGGGTTCCAATGATCTGACTGTTGAGTTGGCTGAAGATTTCAATTGTCGTGTATTACATTATAATTCGGAACTTGGGTGTAAAGATGTTTCAAAATATATTTTAGATTCGAGTTTGGATTTGAATATGACAAATTTAGTCCTAAGAGTTACTGATGACTGGAAAATAAGTGACTTTCCGATAATAGAAAATCGAGTTAGAGAATCTTGGGATATTTATATCGCATTCACTAATGAAGATAGTAAAGGCTTACAAGATGATAACGACATAATAATTGATTCTATAGATTTCTCACACATGGTTTTATCCCGTTCGGGTATAGAAGAATTATCAAAAACATCCCCATTATCTAATGCTATGGACTTTGATATGGATTTGAAAGTGAGAGTCTCACGTACTCAGAAATCTATTAGATTACCTCAAAGAGAATCACTAGCTTCAGCTTCAAGATTTGCTCAATTATTTTATTGGATGTTAGAAACTCGACACCCACTACTACTTTTCGGAATACCTGGAATTGTTTTATTCGTATTAGGATACAAACTGTCTGGTAATGTAGTAGATACTTTTAGTGAGTTAAATACGACTTCTATAGGTGTCACTCTAACAACTATTGCAATGACCCTAATCGGTCTTTTTGCTATGATGGTGGCTTTAATATTGTACATAATGGGTAAGCAAGTTGAACAAATACAAGCTCAATATGATTGGTCGAGTAAGTGAGTGTGTTTTTATGAGTTCTGAAAGTTATCTTGTTTGTCTTGATATGGACCGAGTATTGGTTGACCATTTGTCAACATGGCAATTTGTCTATGACCAAATGGGATTATCCAATGATGAATCATTTGAACTATACAATCAAGGTCTTTTAGATGAGTGGGATTGGATAAAACTTGACATTGCTTTGATTAAAGGAAGTAGAAGTCCATCCCAAAAACCAGTAACTGATGGAGAATTACGTCAAAATATGGAAGGTATGCCAATGATGAAGAATTGGAAGATGTTGATTCAAGGTCTTCTAGATGATGGTGCCAAAGTAGCTATTGTCAGCGGTGGTCTTCAACAAACTGCAAGAGATATTGCCGCACAATTCCCTAGCGGTACTCCATGGAAAAGAAGGTGGGGTGGAATTGACAGGTTCACCTCAAAGAGATTTGCTGATGGCCAAGATACACAATTAACAGTATTTACAAATGGATGGCTAACTGGAACACAGTACAAAGATGACTTTTTGATTGATGATTTTGGCCGCTATCAAGTTCAAATGAACGGAAAAGGGTCTATTGTCAAAATGTTACAAAGAAGGTTCGGTATCTCAAAAGAAAAGACTTCTTCTGTTGGAGATTCAGCCGGTGACATAGGTATGTTCCAGCAATCAGGATATTCTATCTGCTTCAATCCTTGGGATGAGCGGCCACTGGAATATTGCGATGAAGTGGTAAGAGAGAAAGATTTAGAAATAATTTTAAACAAAATAAAGAATAAAATGTCTAATTGAAAACTTTATAAATTCTAAAACTTATTTAATTCCATGGCATCTATTGATGACTTTGGATTAGTTTCTTCATTTTGCCCACATTGTGGTTTCATGTTAGGTGAGTTTATCCCTGGAATACCTTGTCCAAGTTGTGGCGAGGAATTGATTTAAGATTGGTTAATCTCAACACCATTTTCACTAAGAAATTGAATGATGTATTCTATTGAACTATCAGATATGTTTTCTGGAGCGTGAATGCCGGGTTCAAGCCCACACCCCTGTAATGGCCCATTTTCTAAAAATAACATAGTACATGCAGCAGTAACCAGTCCAGTGGTTCTGGCCATTGAACTATCACCATCTTTTCCATTATCATAAACCATCCATCTAATCTTAGATTTTTGATTTTGAACTTTGACTTCAAGCCATGTGAATTCTTCCCGATTATTATCAAATTTCCACTCAGCTAGGAGTTTATCCTCATCCATATCAATACCTTCATCAATCCATTTGTCGATATGTCCTGGCCATCTTACAGTGAATTCTTTCATCTCTTTCGCTGGTATGGAGTCCATTATACTTCTAAGGCCGTCAGTTAGGAATGCTTCCATCTTTCCATGATATTCTACATCGATCAAATGTCTTTCAGATAAAGCGGGAACATTAATCATCTGATTATTTTCAATAATTCTTGCAGGTCGAGTATATTCTTCGATGACATCTGAAGGGGAGAAAGGTGCCATGTATGACCAATTCGAATCTTTCTTTGATGGATTACCTCCAACTTTAATATGGACTAAATCTAATTCACCAATCATATTTCGGCCTTTCTTAACCAGCATATTGGATAATCCGGGAGCGATTCCCACATCCCAAAGCAATGAACAATTATTGACTTTTGCTAGATTCGAATACTTACTTGGGTCTTCCAAAGTAAAGGCTAGGTCAATTATTTGATGCTTGGATTCTAGCAGTTTAGGTCTTACTTTATCTCCAATTCTTCCGGGTAGCATATTCACTACAACCTTACCATGCGGTAATGTTTCAAGTATACTAAAAACATCTCCTTCAATAGGATTAACATTTTCCAAGTGTGCTATTTCTTCAGGAATTCTCAAATCGACAACGGTTACTGACTTTCCATTTTCCAAAAGTTTCCTGATTACAAACTTGCCAACTAAACCACACCCAAGTGCAATTACATCGCTCATGATATCACCTAAGGAGTGACTCTTCTGGAATCTCTTGGGAACGGTATTACTTCTCTGATATGGTCCGCTCCGCTAAGCCAAGAACAAACTCTGTCTACTCCAAGTCCAAATCCACCATGAGGTACTCCACCATATGTACGAGTGTCAATATAGAACTGATATGGTTCACGTGGAGTTCCTTCTTCGTCAATTCGTGCAAGGATTTCTTCTTCGGACCAAGTTCTTTCTCCGCCACCGATAATTTCACCATAACCTTCCGGTGCCAATAAATCATGGCATAGAACATACTTTTCATCATCAGGGTCAACTCGGTGATAGAATGGTTTAGCTATCTTTGGATAATGGGTTAGGAAGTGAGGTACATCAAAATCTTGAGTCAAAACTTTCTCTTTCGAATAGTCTAAATCTTGACCCCACTCAATTTCTACACCAAGCCCTTGAAGTGTTTCTACTGCCTCATCATAACGCATTCTTGGATAAGGTGAATCAGCAAATCGGCTGATCAAATCTAAATCTCTTCCTAAGGATTCCAGTTCATCGCTTCTCTCATCAAGAAGAGTAGAAGAAATATGTCGTACAACCCCTTCACCATGGTTCATAATTTCATCATTAGTCGCCCAAGCAACTTCCATTTCAGCATGCCAGAACTCAGTTAGGTGTCGCCTCGTTCTTGACTTCTCGGCACGGAATGATGGTGCAATTGTATACAACCTTTCCAAAGCAGGCATTGCAGCTTCTGCATAGAGTTGCCATGATTGAGTTAAGTATGCCTTTTTTCCAAAATATGGAACTTCAAATAGTGTTGAGCCTCCTTCAACTGCACCTGCTACAAAGTTTGGAGCCTGATATTCAAGGAAATCCAAATCCCGGAAATATGAATGAATTGCACCGAAAACAGAACTACGAATTTTAAGCATAGTTGTCATTCTTGAGGTTCGAAGGTATAAATGTCGGTTGTCTAGAAGGAATTCAGTTTCTCCCCCATCTGCTGCAGCCATTGCTGATTCAGTGATAGGGAATGGCGTTTCAGGATTAACTGGTCCGATAATTTCAACCGAAGTGACTACCAATTCATGACCGCCTTCCGAGCGCTCGTCAACATTGACCATACCCTTGAGAATAATTGATGATTCTATTAGAGCGGACTTAATTTCTTCAAAACTTTCGTCTCCCAAAGCATCTCTTTTAGCGACACATTGGATAGTTCCAGTAGAATCTCGTAGAACCAAGAATCGAATTTTATTTGACCCACGAGAACGCTTTACCCATCCCTTCAATTCAACTTCCTTGTTATCATGCTGACCTGATTGTACATCTCCAATCCACGTATTCTTCATAGCCTCGCCCATTTGACGCTAAAGTACGATGTAATTCAATGTCACCCAAGACGATACTACTCATTAGGTCGTCAAAATACAACTTTAAAGCCCATCTATAGGAAATACTCAAACTATATCGCTACTACCACGGCACATGAATCGTGTTGCAGTATATGCAATTGGAGGGAATGCACTTTCTTCACCTACTGGTGATAAAGATGGAAGTAGTGAAGAAGTACTTGCCAGGGTCATGAGTGATGTTGTGGATTTATTGGAAGCTGGTTGGAGTATTGTATTGACCCATGGTAACGGACCTCAGGTCGGACATTTAATGCAGCTTGATGATAATGTCTCACATTCAATGGATTCATGGGTTGCAGCAACTCAAGGAATGATTGGCCACTCACTTTCATTAAATTTGGATTCAATTCTCAACAAAAGGCTTCGTCCAGAAAGGACTGCATGCGTGATTACGAGGGTAGAGGTTGACCCTTCAGACCGAGGTTTCCAATTTCCTACAAAACCAGTAGGACCCGTGTTGTCTGACCAAGTGGTTATGTCTGCAGATTGGGACATTGCTGAGACCAAGAAAGGCCCACGTAGAGTGGTTGCAAGTCCCCTTCCAATGAATGTTCTAGACCTTGAAGTGATAAGGAAGTTAGTTGAATTGAAGGCTGTTGTGATTTGTGGTGGTGGTGGCGGTATTCCAGTCGTACGGCGCGAAAAATATTTTTCAGGAGTACCTGCTGTAATCGACAAAGATCGGCTTTCTTCATTATTAGCGATAAAACTTCAAGCGGATGCATTGATTATTTCAACAGCAATCGACTGTGTTAAGACTGGATTTGGTACAGAAGATGAAGAATCTCATCGAGTTTTAACCATTGAGCAGTGCGAAAACTTCACTTCCAATGGAGAGTTTCCAGAAGGTTCTATGGGTCCCAAAATTGGGAGTTTAGTTGAAGCGGCGATTCATAATCCTAATCTAAAATCTATTCTTTGTCAACCAGGTGATGCTCTAAAAGCATTAAAAGGCGAAGAAGGAACCACTATTGTAGTTAAGTGAACCAATCATTAAATTGATATGACACCGGTGAGTGGGGTGAAATATGTCAGTAATAAACGCGAGTGCGCATTGCGATGGACCATGTGGAGTATATGACCCAGCGAGTGCTAGAATAGCAGGAGAAGCAGTTCAGTCAATGACCAAAAAGATGTTGTCTTTAGAATACCCAACAGTCTTTAGTTCAGAATCAATGGCTGCATATATGAATACTATGAGTCGTTATTCGGCTATTAAAGAGGAAGAAGCTCAGAAGTGTAAGGATGAATTATTGGTTCTATGGACCGACTTCTTCAAGCCCCAACACTTGGAATCCAATCCTGAACTTCACACCACCTTCTGGAAGGCTGCTAAACTTTGCAGTGCATGTAAGGTAGAAGTTTCTTCTGAGCATGCTCAAGAATTAATGGACGCAATAGAATCTATTCACAATATGTTTTGGGCAGTCAAGGGCAGAGAAGTGCCTTGGATTCGTGCAAGTTGATTGTTAATGAAGAACATTCAAGTTATTGTTTCAGGTCATAGTATGTGGCCTAATTTCGATGATGGTCAAGTTATTGATTGTATTTCATTTGACGATCAAGAATTATTGATTGGTGATGTTGTTGTATTTACTCATCCTTTCAATAGTAAATTGATTATGATTAAGAGAATCAAAAAAATAAATCAAGATAATCAATTATGGCTTGTTGGAGACAATCCAGACCCAACTTCATCTGAGGATTCTCATAATTTTGGTTTTGTTTCTAAAAACAATGTACTAGGTCTCTATCGTTGAGATGGCGGGCCTGACGGGGTTCGAACCCGCGACCGACGGATTAAGAGTCCGTCGCTCTACCTGACTAAGCTACAGGCCCAACCAAGCGTCTTAACACCCGTATTTAATCATTGATTTATTTATGACAATCAAAGGCGACCATTCGGGTTGATAATCTCTTCAACTCCATTATTGCCGGCTAATATTACAACATCACACATGTCATTGAATAATCCAACCTGAACCACTCCAGCTATCATCAATACCTCGCTTTCTACTTTGTTTGGGTCTTCTATGGTTGGTCCACAATGGGCATCAGCGATCAAATTCCCATTATCAGTAACTACAGGGTTATCTCCAGACATTCTACAATTGACTCTACAATCGAGTAGTTTAGTCAATTTCCTTATTGTAGATTCGTAAGCAAATGGGGTGATTTCGATAGGAAGAGGGAACGCTCCTAATTTTGATACACGCTTTCGTTCATCAGCAACAACAACCATTGCTCTTGATTCTTGTGCGACAATTTTCTCTCTCAACAGAGCAGCACCCCCTCCTTTAATCAATTGAAAACTCGGGTCGAATTCATCAGCCCCATCAATCACTATGTCCAAATAATCAACTTCTGAAAGCTCGACTAGAGGTATCCCAACTTCTAGAGCCAATTTTTCAGTAGCCAGCGATGTGGGTACTCCAACGATTTCAAGACCGTCATCTTTGATCATTCTCCCTAGTTCAATTACAGTATGTTTGACAGTAGAACCTGTGCCTAGTCCTACTTTCATATTATTTTTAACAAACTTACATGCAGCGATGCCAGCATTTCTTTTCAGTGATTCGACATCTTCCATGTTTCTTGTAATGTGACTGGGCTCTTCATGATTTCTTTGATTTACGTAATCTAATTTATTAGTAAATATGGCGAAATCTTTTGACCTACCAGCACGCGTCAAAGTACTCATGGGACTAACTAATCGCGGTATTTTTTCGGCCGTCGGCATTGTGATTTTGTTTATTCTTTCTTCTCAAATGCAAATAGTCGTTGAAAAAACCTCTGATTCCACGTTATTATCCAAGTTTTCAGTAGACTCCACCACCCCCATAGGGCAAGGAACTACTGTTTCAATCGGTTCTTTTCCTGACGGAGCAGTAGAGAAAGTCTCGGTTTTAGTTCCTGATGGCGAAGTAGTTCAAACTTTGAGTATGGGGATTGAATCATCTTCTCTTCCCACCTCGACTGCATTCTCTATGACAGACACAGCAGATTTTTCAGCCTCACAATATTTTTCAGGAGTTGATGTAAATAGTACTTCATTATCACTATTACCTCAAGAATGGAAATGGGATTTCGAATCCGGTACCTTCTCTCCAGACTGGACTTTGGGTGGAACTTCTAACTGGCTAATTCAAAATTCTAATGTTCTAGTTGGTTCACAAACTGCAAAGGCAGGTACAATTAGTAATAGTCAAGAGAGTTCCATGACATTGGATGTATCATCACTTCCTGCAGGAACTGGGTCATTTCAGTATCAAGTTTCCTCTGAAAGTAGTTTTGATTATCTCGTATTTTGTATAGATAACACCGGGTGTAGTAGAAGTTCGGGATATACACAAAGATGGTCAGGTACTACGTCGGGAACTCAATCATTCACTATTACAGCAACTACCTCTACTTTGACATGGAAATATTCTAAAGATGGTAGTGTAAATTCCGGTTCAGATACAGCGTGGGTCGATGAAATTCTCATTACTCCTGCCGGTGGTGCTGGAAATGGTGATGGATATTGGATGTCTGAACCATTTGGTCCACAAACGACTGGTCAAGGAGAACTTAGAACTTATGGACATATGTATATGGATGCTTACATTCCCGGTGATGCTATTTTTGAATGGGATTTAATAGATGCAGCGACTAATTTGACAATTCCAGGTTTTGAAGATTTGTCTGTAACATCGCTAGATTTGGGAATGATTGATTGGGAAATGTATCCCATGGCTAAGATCTATATCTATATGGAAACAGCATCAGGAACTCTACCTGTAATCAATGGAATACACTTTGAAGGATTGATGGTCGATGACTTTGAGACCAATCCAACTAAAAATGGTTGGTTATTACAAAGTTCGAGTTGGACAAGTGGTCAAATTAGTGGTTCAGGTACTGCAACCACGCCAGAATATTTGGTTAGGAGTGGATTTGTTGGAATTAAATCTAATACGGTCCTTACAGGATCTGCAAGAATGGAATATAGTTTGGATTCAGGACAAACATGGAATAATTTAGTCAATAATGTATTTCAAGGCTTGAATAAGCCTCACTTTTCTGTTCATTTTAGAGCCTTCGGAACTGGTGGAAATTGGGCATTGGAAACATTCGATGTAGAATTGGTTAGGACAAGTGTAGCAGATGGGTTGGAAATAGATGTTGGACTTGATGGCTTTGCAGATTGGTCTATGGATAAAACAGGAATTGGTAGACTTGGAATCCAAGACAGATTTAGTGATGATTCATTGTGGAAGCAATCTCCTTCAACCCCTACAACACCTTCTTACTTTTCTGTAATGATGCCTTCTACAGGAATTGAATCATTCAACTTCATTGCAGCAAGTCCTGGGGTCGAGATGACAAGTCCATATTTGACAGTAACAGTTGGTGGTCAAGATATTTTGACTAAGACACTTGACCCAATTAGTATAGTTCAAGATATTAAGTTGACTTCCAATGAAGTATCAAGTCTGAATTCAGCGCTTTCACAAGCGGTTTATACAATCAATCTAAATGGATTAAATTTCGTTGAAGTCGCTGTTAAGATAGGCTCTTCCACTACTGCCACAACAGTTCATATGGGTGGTTTGATGGCAATATATGATGATTCAATAAATCTAAACTTTACAGCAACTGATAATTTGGTTCTTGGGATAAATAATGTCCTTGAATCTACAATCTCTGTATCTGGAAATAAGGAAGTCTCATTACCGGTTAGAATGCTTGGAACTGGCTCAATAGTTCTAACAATTAACGGAATCACGTCGCAAGCTTCAGTAATACCATTATCTCTAGATGTTACCAATGTCACTGATACTTTTACACCATCAGTTGATTGGATTGATGTGGTTAGTGTATTCGACTTTTCAGGTATTGGGATTTCAAATCCTGGCGATTATACTCGTTCTAACTCTTGGTTAATAGATTTGAATTTAGTTGGCCAGAATCAGAATAGTCAGATTCGCTGTCCAATTTTATCGATGCCGATAAATGGTGTTGAAATTTCATCTTGTATCCAGTCAGGTGTCAATCTTCTCTGGAATGATTTGGGACAAGGTGGAAGCGTTTCGATGTTAGAGAGTGGTTCTATTCTTCAGTTTACTCATCGTTTCAAGT
>TARA_B110000444_G_scaffold124828_1_pt1 | contig 10777 bp, 10 predicted proteins | sample TARA_B110000444 | Tara Oceans TARA_B110000444 (sample SAMEA4398370) | marine metagenome | biome: Polar Biome; feature: [SRF] surface water layer (ENVO:00010504); material: water (ENVO:00002006), including particulate matter (ENVO:01000060) such as... | depth 5 m | reverse complement strand
TTTATGAGAGCAACAAAAAATCATGTAAAAAATCTTCTGTATTTTTATAAATTAATATTTAGCTTTTGAATTTAGTTCTTGATATTGGCAATACACTTTTAAAGTTAGGTCTTTTTAAAAAGAATATTCAGATAAACTATTTTGAGTTCAATAAGAATTATTATAAAAACATTAGCAATATTTTAGAATGTAATCCAATTTTATATTCTATTGTTTCTAATGTTTCAAACTCTGAGGATAAATTAATTCAATTACTTAAAATTAAAACACAATTTATTCCCTTTAACTCAAGTTTGAAAATCCCCTTTAAAAATAATTATAAAAGTAAAAGTACTTTAGGTCAAGATAGAATTGCTTTAGTTAGTTCTAGTATGAAACAGTACCCAAATGAAAATGTATTAATAATTGATTTGGGCTCTTGTATAACATATGATTTTATTAATTGTGAAAATGAATATAAAGGAGGGGCTATTTCACCTGGTTTAACTATGAGGTACAAATCATTAAACAATTTTACTTCAAATCTTCCTCTTTTAGAACCAAAAAAAATTAATTATATAATTGGTGAAAATTCAAAAGAATCAATTCATTCAGGTGTAATTAACGGAATTATAAATGAACTTAATGGTACCATAGATCGATATCAAAAAGAATTTAAAAAAATTAGGATAATTTTAACAGGCGGTGACTCTAAATTTTTGTTAAGTAAGATAAAAAACAGCATCTTTGCGAATTCAAATTTTTTACTTTTGGGACTTAACTTTTTAATTGAACTTAATAAAAGAAAATGAAAAAAATTTTTCTTACAATTTTTTTCTTATTCAATATAGGACTAATCTTTAGTCAGTCTGGTAGTTTATCCCCATATTCTTTTTTTGGTATTGGTGAAAACACCTTTAAGGGGACTATTGATAGTAGATCTATGGGAGGTTTAAATATTTACAGTGACAGTCTTTATTTAAATTTAACAAATCCTGCTGCTTACACTGAACTAAAGCTTGTTAATTATTCTGTAGGTATTGATTACACTGTTTCAAATCTAAAAACAGACATTTCAATGAATAAAACTAAAACAGGGGGTGTTAATTATCTAGCGGTTGCAATTCCTACAAAAAAGTTAGTTTTTGGTTTTGGAATTATTCCTAACAACTCAGTTGGTTATCTTCTTCAAACAGAAGATAAATCTATTAGTCCAAAAGAAATTAATAGGTTTGAAGGAGACGGCGGTGTTAACACTGCATTTTTAACTTTAGGATTTAAAGTTTTTAAAAAAATAAGACTAGGACTTTCTGCTAATTATCAGTTTGGAAATTTAGAACATTTAAATTCTAGATTTTTAGAGGGAATTGAATTGTATACTGAACTTCAAAGTAAATCATCTCTTAGTGGTATTCAATTTGTTTATTCCACTCTTTTTCGAGAAAAAATATATAAAGATTTAACTTTACATGTGAGTTATATATTTACTCCTAAATCGAATCTTAGCTCTATAAATTCCCAAACTCTAGCTACAATACCTGGTACTGGTACTTTTGGAGGTGACAGTGAAAATATTGATTTAGCTGCTTTAAATTTGGATAGAACAAAAATATATATTCCTTCTACTAATTCTTTTGGACTTGGAATTGGTAAAGAAAAAAAATGGTTTGTTGGAATAGATTATACAATAAGAGCAGGTGATGGATTTGAAAACAAGCTTTTTAGTTTAGAGGATGTTAAATATAAACAAGGATCTAAAATATCATTTGGAGGTTTGTATATTCCTAATTACAACTCTTTTACAAGTTTTTTCAGTAGAATCGTGTATAGAGCTGGAATAAGGGTTGAGAAATCAGGCCTTAATATTCAAAATCAGGCAATAAATGAATTTGGCATAAATTTTGGTTTAGGAATACCTGTTCAAGGGTTTCAAAATTTAAATCTTGGTTTTGAAGTTGGAAAAAGAGGTACGACAAATAACGGGCTTGTTCAAGAAGATTTTATTAGTATTAGGCTAGGTCTTACCCTTAACGACAGGTGGTTTGTAAGAAACAAGTATAATTAATAAATTTGATTTCATTTTTAAAATTATGTTAACTTTTGAATGATTATAAAAAAACAAATAAATGAATAAAATATTATATCTTATTATTTTACTTTTTAGTGTTAATATATTTAGTCAATCCAAAGAAGATTGTCTTAGCAACCTTTCTATTTTTGCTGAATATGCAAAAGTCAAGAATTATGATGCAGCTTATGAGCCTTGGTTTAATGTCAAAAGAGATTGTCCAGAAATAAATTCTGCTTTATATGTATTTGGAGAGAGAATCTTAAAAGATTTTATTAAAAAATCGTCCTCAGTTGCTGATCAAAATGAATATCATAAAGATTTATTAAATCTTTATGATGATTGGTTAAAATACTTTCCTAAGAATAAACAAGGTAAAAATCAATTTGGTAAGATTTTAGCTACTAAAGCTCAATCTATGATTGATTATAAATTAGGAGACAAACAAGACATCTATAATGTATTTGATAAGGCTTTTAAAGATGATCCAAGTAGTTTTAGTTCTCCAAAGGGTTTATATAATTATTTCAAAACATATTATAATTTATATAAAGTTGAAAATTCCTCTGTTACTTTAGAAGCATTATTTGAAAAATATGAAGAGTTGTCTGAAAGATTTGAAATGGAGATGAATTCGTATACTTCCAAATTAGATTTACTGCTTAAAAAAGAAGAAAATAATGACCCTTTAACAGGTAGAGAAACTAGAAATAAAAAAGTATACGAAGTTAATATGGTAGCTTGTTCTACATATCTTAAAAATTTAAATACTATAATTGCAAAAGAATCAACTTGTGAAAATCTTATACCATTATATAAAAAGAATTTTGACAAGTTTAAGTCCGATGCTGTTTGGTTAAATAGGGCTGCTAGTAGAATGGATAGTAAAGATTGTTCAGACGACCCATTATTTGTACAACTAGTAGAAGCGCTTCACGAACTAAATCCCTCGGCAAATTCCGCATATTATTTAGGACTTTTGAATGATAAGAATGGGGACACACAATTAGCAATAAAATATTATAATGAATCTATTTCACTTGAAAGTGATAAGCTTAAAAAAGCCAAAACCTTATATAAAATTGCATTAAAGTTTAAAAAGTCTAGACAATATAGTAAATCGAGAAATTATGCAATGAAAGCATTAGAATTTCAAACTTCTCTTGGAAGTGCATATTTGCTAATTGCTAACCTTTATGCTTCTAGTGCCAATAATTGTGGGACCAGTCAATTTGAAAAAAGATCCATATACTGGCTTGCTGCAAAGGTAGCTAGAAAGGCTGCTTCAGTCGATGCTTCAATTAGAAAAATAGCTAATAAAACAGCTGTTAGTTATGAGGGAAGAGCTCCGTCAAAAACAGATATATTCACAGAAGGAAAATCCGGATAAACTATTTCAATTAAATGCTGGATTGGAAAGAATATTACCGTTCCTTCATTATAAAAAATGAACAATTTTATTTCAATAGTTTTGTTTATATTTTTATCTTCTTGTGAAGATAATTTTCCTGAAATAAAAAAAATTAATAATTATGTGAATTATCCTACAGGGATTGCTGAAGATATTAAGCTAATCTATACTGATTCAGCAAAAATTAAAGCGATTTTAACATCTTCCTTAAACAAAGATTACACAAATCAAAAATTTCCTTATTCTGAGTTTCCAAATGGTATCAAAATAACCTTTTTTGATAAAGATAAAAATGTCACAATAGTAACTTCTAATTATGCTATTACGTACACGAGAACCAATATTGTTGATTTAGTTGGTGATGTTGTAATTAATAACCATGATGGATCTGTTTTAAAAACTTCTCAACTGTACTGGGATCCTCAACAAGAGTGGTTATTTTCAGAAAAAAAATTTAGTTTTAAAAATGAAGATTATGATATTATTGGCAAAAGATTAGATGCAAATAGATCGTTTACTATATTTAACACAGGACAGCTTGACGGAAAAGTTATGGTTGAAGAAAGTGAAAACGAAACAGTTATCAATGAAAATTAGAAAAATATCAGAAATAATTTATTTAATAATTTTTTTTATTGCTTCAATTGATTACTTATTTGGAACAAACAACGAACCAAACAGAAAAAGTGTCCTACTTTTTTTTGCTTTAATATCTTTATTTATGTTTTTTTTCAGAAGATATTTTAGAAAAAAATTTCAAAATAGAAATAAATAGTCTCAGTGGATATTCAAATTACTATTATTTTAATTACCATTATTTTCTCTGCTTTTTTTTCTGGAATGGAGATAGCTTTTGTTTCATCAAATAAAATTTATTTGGAAATTGAAAAAAAACAAAATGGGTTCTTTTCGAATATTTTAAAAAAAATAACTAAAAGTCCTTCCAAATTTATAGCAACTATGCTTGTAGGTAACAATATTTCTTTGGTTGTTTATGGCCTTTATTCAGGAAAATTAATATTAAAGCTTCTTTTTCCAGAAATTAATAGTTCTGAGTCTTTAGATTTTTTATATGTTTTTTATCAAACTTTGATTTCTACTTTTGTGATTTTAATTACCGCAGAATTTCTTCCTAAAGTATTATTTCAAATTTATGCTAATATATTATTGAAGTATTTATCTTTTCCATCTTATTTTTTTTATGTTTTACTAAGTCCAGTAACTAATGTCTTAAACTCTATTTCTAATAGTGTTTTAAGTAAATACTTTAAAACAAAAGAAGATGAGTTGAGGATAGTTTTTAGTAAAGATGAACTTGGGGATTATATTAATGAAGAACTAGCCCATGATTCAGATATAAAGGAAATAGATTCTGAAATACAAATTTTTCAAAATGCTTTGGAGTTTTCAAACGTGAGAGCCAGAGAGGTTATGGTTCCTAGATCTGAAATAATTTCTACTGATAGATACAATTCATTAAATAGTATCAGGCAAATATTTGTTAAATACGGTTTATCAAAAATTTTAATTTACAGAGAAAATATCGATCATATAGTTGGCTATGTAGGTTTATTAGACATGTTTAAAGAACCAGAAAATATTAAGTCAATTATAAGACCAGTTGAGTTTATTCCGGAAGCAATGTTAATAAATGATGTTTTAAATTTATTGATAAAAAAAAGAAAGAATATTGCAGTTGTTATTGATGAATATGGAGGTACATCTGGAATAATTACTATAGAAGATATTATTGAGGAATTATTTGGTGAGATTGAAGACGAGCATGATTCTCAAGATTTATTTGAAAAACAAATTAATAACGACACTTTTATTTTTTCTGCAAGATTAGAAGTAGACTATTTAAATAATAAGTATAAATTAAAAATCCCGGAAAGTGATCAGTATGAAACCATCGGGGGATTTATTGTTCATAATATACAAGAGATTCCTACTATTGGAGAAGTTTTAAATTTCTTTGGTTATAAATTTATAATCAGAGAGGTCACAAATACTAAAATTGAGATGGTTGAAATGAAAATTTCTTAATTAATAAACTACAGGTCTTTTTTTAATTGATAAGGATATCGTATTTTCGTTTGCAATAAAAAAATTATTATGGCTGTTTTAGGTAAAATAAGAGAAAGAAGTTTTTTTTTGATATTAGTAATTGGTATGGCTCTTTTTGCATTTGTAATCTCTGGGATTTTTGAAAATCAAGGTTATGAAACTCAAGATCCAATTGGATCTGTTAATGATGAAGATATTTCCATTGAAGAATTTAGAGACCAAGTTGATTTTCTTGAAAAAACATATAATTTATCAGGTATGATCCCTGTTAATAATATTTGGGAGCAAACTATAAGAACCCTAGTTTTAAAAAGACAATTTGAATTAAGCGGAGTTGATTCTGGAAAAGATCACTTAGAATCTGTTTTATCGGAAAACACTAACTTTAATTCTGATCCTAGATTTCTTAATGATGCAGGAATATTTGAGATTGAAAAGTTAATTGATCTAATTGTTGAATTTAAAATCGATAATGATCCTGCTTATGAACAATGGAAAAAGCAAGAATCTGTTTTTCAAAATCAATCGAACGAAAAAATTTATTCTGATCTGATCAAGGCTGGTTTAAATTATTCTCATAAAGACGGTGAATTTGAATATTTATTACAAAATGATAAAGTAGACATTGAGTATGTTCAAATTTCTTATAACTCAATCCCTGACAGTTTAATAAAACTTAAAAACAGTGATGTTGAAAAATATATTAAATCAAATGAAATTGATTTCAAGGTAGAAGCTTCAAGAAACATTGAATATGTTTTGTTTGAAGAAAAGCCATCATTAGAAGATGAGAATGAAATCAAGAAAACATTACAAAGTTTTTTATCGGAAAAAAAAGAATATAATGATGTTTCAAAGTTGGAGGAGATTTCTCCAAGTTTACTTTCCGCAAAAAATTTATCAGAATTTATAAATAAAAATTCTGAAATTAAATTTGATTCAATATATCTTACCAAAGGTTCTTTACCCACTAACGATGCTAATATTTTATTTAATTTAAATAAAGACCAAACATATGGACCTTATTTAGATGGAGAGTTTTTTAAAGTTTCTAGAATGTTAGACAAAAAAATTGGAGGAAATATTAGGGCTAGTCATATTTTAATAGCCTATAAAGGTGCTCAAAATGCAAATTCTGAGGTAACTAGGTCAAAATCAGAAGCTAAAAGAGAAGCTAATAGAATTTTAAAATTGGTTAAAAAAAGTTCTGATTCTTTTTCTTCTTTAGCATTTGAATTTTCTGATGGCCCGTCTAAATCAAGTGGTGGTGACCTAGGTTTTTTTCAAGAAGGACAAATGGTTAAACCATTTAATGATTTTGTTTTTTCAAATAAAATTGGAACAATTAATGTGGTTGAGACAGATTTTGGATTCCATGTTATAAATATTGTTGCAAAAGAAGACATTGTTCTTCTAGCATCTATTGCTATAAAAAATATTCCTTCCGATAAGACTAGCGACACAACTTTCAATTTAGCTACTAAATTTGAGATCAATCTTTCAAAAGATCAAACTTTAAATACTCTAGCAAAAGAAAATGATTACGATGTTAAACTTGCTAGTGGTATTAAGGTTTTGGATGATAATCTACCAGGACTTTCTAATCAAAGAAGACTAGTTCAGTGGTTGTTTTCTGATAAAGCTAGAATTAATGCCTACAAAAGATTTGATCTCACTAAGGGGGGTTACTTAATAGCTCAAATTACCGATTTAAAAGAAGAAGGTTTGTCTACTGTGCAAGACATACCTTTAGCTGAAATTTCAAAGGTTAGAAACATAAAGAAAGCAGAACTTATCATAAATCAAAATAAGTCTTATAAATCTTTAATTGATCTAGCTAATAACACTAACACAGAGATTAAAAAAGCTTTGGCTCTTAACCAAAAAAATACAACTATCAGTGGAGCAGGACAAGAACCTTTAGTTGTTGGTTATGCTTTTGGTGTAGAGTTAAATCAAGTTTCAAATTTTATTGTTGGTGAAAATGGAGTATATAAACTCAAAGTCATTAAAATAGATAAATCTGGAGAATTAGAAAATTATTTGTCTTACGTTAATCAATTATTAGTACCATCTAGATCTAATGTTTTTAATGATATTTTTCTAGCTTCAAAAGAAGCAGTGGAAATTGTAGACAATAGATCTTCATATTATTAAAAAAAGATCGACAAAGTTTTTTTTAGATAGATTGCAAAAAATATAAATGAAACAAAGAATTTCATTATAAATCCAGCTAACAAACCTATCAGTGTACCAAAAGATGCTTTAATTGCTTTTTTAAAACCTAAATTATTAATCAGTTCACCTGAAAGTGCACCAATAAAAGGACCTATTAATATTCCAATTGGCCCCATAAAAAATCCAATTACTAATCCAATTGAAGCACCCATAATTCCTTTTTTTGTTCCACCAAGTTTTTTTAAACCAATTAAAGGTATAATCAAGTCAAGAAGAAAAACAGTAATGGCTATTGTAAACGTTGCTAAAAGAAAAGAATAATCTAGTTTAACTATTGATGTAAAATTTAAAATTAATAATCCTAGCCAGCTGGTTATAGGTCCAGGAATTATTGGAACAAAACTTCCAATTAGTCCAGTTATACAAAACAACAAGCCAATCATTAATAAGAATATGTCCATTAAAATAGAATAAAATAGTAAAATATAAATTTGAATTTTTGTAATTTACATTAATAATGAAAATAATAAATTTTTTTCTTTTAATATTTTTAATTTTAGGTTGCAATGAAAATTATAATCAAAAAAAAACAGAAACTTCATCAAGTATAATTAAATGGAATGTAAATGACGAACCACCATCAATCAAATTATGTGATGAAATTGGTTCTGAGTTTGAAAGGGACATTTGTTTTAAAGAAAAATTAACAGAACTAATTTATAATAATATTGATTTTAGTAAAATTGTAGTAGAAAACAATTTAAACGATACGTTAATTATTTCTATATTAATTAATAAAGGAGGTAAGATTTCTCTTTTAAAAAGTTTCATCCCAAAAAAAATTAGAAATCAGATACCAATAATTGATACAATAATTTTAAAAGCTATAAATAATCTGCCAAATATTCTGCCGGCCACTAAAACAAATATTGGAGTTCAGGTAAGTTCTAGTTTTACATTGCCTATAATATTGAAAACAAAATAATTATACAAATCTTGGAATCTAAAAAAGAAAGAATAATTTTAGGAATTGACCCAGGAACTACAATTATGGGTTTTGGTTTAATTAAGGTAATAAACAAAAAAATGATTTTCATGCAATTAAATGAACTTATCTTAAAAAAATATGATGATCATTATTTAAGACTCAAATATATTTTTGAAAGAACTATTGAATTAATTGACAAATATAATCCAGATGAAATAGCAATTGAAGCACCTTTTTTTGGAAAAAATGTTCAGTCGATGCTTAAATTAGGAAGGGCACAGGGAGTCGCTATGGCAGCAGGTCTTTCAAGGGAAATTTCAATTACTGAATATTCTCCAAAAAAAATTAAAATGGCAATAACGGGAAACGGTAATGCTTCTAAAGAACAAGTCGCTAAAATGCTCCAAAGCCTTTTGTCCATAAAAGAATTACCTAAAAACTTAGATTCAACAGATGGTTTAGCTGCTGCAGTATGTCATTTCTACAATTCTAACACAATAATTTCTGGGAATAAATATAGCGGATGGGACTCATTTGTAAAAAAAAACCCAACTAGATTAAAATAATCTCAATTGTCAGGAATATATATTCATATACCGTATTGTAAACAAGCATGCCACTATTGTAATTTTCATTTTTCAACTACTTTGAAAAATAAAAATGAAGTTATTAAAGCTATGTTAAAAGAAATAAAAATTAAATCACAAGCTTATAATGAAATAGTTGAAACTATTTATTTTGGCGGTGGAACACCATCTCTTTTAGAAATTAAAGAAATTAATTATTTAATAGATACAGTATGTAAAAATTTTAAAATTTCTTCAAATTTAGAAATCACTTTGGAAGCCAATCCGGATGATTTAACAATTCATAAGTTAAAGGAATTGTCTAAAAGTAAGATAAATAGATTGAGCATTGGAGTTCAATCTTTTCTAGATAATGATTTAAAATTAATGAATAGAGCACATAGCTCTAAAGTCTCAAAAAAATGTATTGAAAATTCAAAAAAATATTTCAAAAACATTTCTATTGATCTAATGTATGGTATGCCAGATAGTAATTTAGAATCATGGGAATATAATCTAGATTTAGCAATTTCTTTCAATATAAGTCATATCTCGGCTTACGCATTGACCATAGAACCAAAGACCGCTCTTGAAAGATATGTAAGAAAAGGTACTATAAAGCTCTTGGATGAAGAAATTGTTTTTAAACAATATGAGCTGATGTTTAAAAAGTTGACTGATCAAAAATATGTTAATTATGAGTTTTGTAGTTTTGGGAAAGAAGGATATTTTTCTAAAAATAATACAGCTTATTGGCTTAGAAAAAAATATTTAGGTATTGGACCTTCTGCCCATAGTTTTAATGGTGTTTTAAGGAGTTGGAATATTTCCAATAATAATTTATATGTAAAAGCGATAATGAATAATCAAATGTATTATGAATCTGAGAAATTATCTTTAACTGATCAATATAACGAGTACATAATGACTGGACTGAGAACTATGTGGGGAGTATCAACAGATTATTTAAATGATAATTTTGGATTAAACTATAAAAATCATTTTATTGAAAAATCTCAAAAATTTATTAATTCAAAGCACTTAAAAACGGAAAATAATATAATTAAAACAACTTTTGATGGAAAATTTTTGTCAGACGGAATTGCTTCGGATCTATTTATTGTTAATCTCTTGAACTAGATTTATATAGTTTAGTATAGTGGTAATAGAATTTAGATATTGTTTCTATACCCATATAGAAATTTGACAATCCATAGTGTTCGTTAGGCGAATGAATAGCATCACTATCTAGACCAAAGCCCATTAATATAGTTTTGCTATTTAGTTCTTTTTCAAATAAAGCAATTATTGGAATACTTCCTCCGTCTCTTGTTGGAATAGGTTTTAAATTAAAAACTTCTTCATATGCATTACTTGCTGCTTGAAAACCTACAGTGTCAGTTGGTGCTACATAGGGTTCTCCTCCGTGATGTTCTGTTACTTTTGAAGTAACTCCTTTTGGGGTTATATTTTTTATATGTTCTGAAAACAGAGAACTTATTTCTTTCCAATTTTGACCA
>TARA_B110000444_G_scaffold186916_1_pt1 | contig 10801 bp, 9 predicted proteins | sample TARA_B110000444 | Tara Oceans TARA_B110000444 (sample SAMEA4398370) | marine metagenome | biome: Polar Biome; feature: [SRF] surface water layer (ENVO:00010504); material: water (ENVO:00002006), including particulate matter (ENVO:01000060) such as... | depth 5 m | reverse complement strand
TGTATTACTTGCGCCTCATTTCTAGCAGGAACAATGACTCCTAACATAAATCATCTTTCATTATTGACTCATTGTATTTTTTACCTTGAATTAGCTTCTTGCCAATGACTAGATTTTTTTCATGCGGATGAAATGATGTGGGTGGACATGGTCTTAAGTAATCTAGATCTTTCTCAGATATTACATGACCAGACTTTAAATCTTTGTTACAAACTATAGATCTTCTCTGAACTATAAATGCATTTTCTTCATTTGGCTCAACCCGTTTCTCTCCATCACCTAGTGTCTCGAATACTTCATTTGACAGGCTCACCATTTCTTCCCATTTAGAAGGGTTAAGTGCAAATTTATGATCAGGCCCTTCTCGATTATTGTCATCAGTGAAGTGTTTTTCAATTACTCTAGCTCCCAATGGTATTGAGCCCAAAACAGATCCATGCCCCAAAGTATGATCAGAGAGCCCTAAGACGAGGTCAGGAAACCTTTCTTTATATAGGTTCAAGACATTCAGGTTGACATACTGATGTTTGTCCACTTCGACCGTATAGTTAGTATTACATTGCATAAGCACTAATTGTGTTGAATCTAGTGCAGACACCGCTCTCTCGACGTCCATCAGCGAGGATGCTCCGCTTGCAAGAATCAGTGGCTTCTTCTTAGATTTTAAATAATCCAGGAAATCTATCCAACTAATATCACCTGATCCTATTTTAAAGAAATTCACATACTGCAAAACATCATCCACAGCCGCGTAGTCATAGGGAGAGGTTGAGAATTCAATATCTGCTTTTTGACACTCTTCATAAATTTCTGCAGTCCACTCTCTGCGGAAATGATATTGATCATAAATTTGAGAGACAGATTTCTTCCATTCAGACTGATGAGTCTGGACTGACTCAATTTTCTTGAATTCCACGTCATTAACAATTTTATTTGCAAGAAAATGTTGAAATTTAGCGCAATCAGCTCCAGCATTTTTTGCAATCCATACGAGGTCTTTTGCCCTAGATAACTCTCCATCATGATTAGCAGCTATATCTGCAATAAAATATGGCGCATGAGAGAGCCCAACCGTTTTACTACCCAAGTTTATTTCATTCATATTTGCTTCCTAAATACAGGGCTAACGAGATCGCCAGCTGTTTCCTTGATAATATCAAAATTTTGACTATTAAATTTTATTACAATCCCTTCTAAAACAGAGATAAATTCTTTAATCTCCTTCTCTGTATGGTCTTCGCATATAGCAAAAAACATATTAAACAGTATCTTGTTTCTTAGAAACTCTCGTTGAATAAAAGATTTAATTTCTAGAGGTAGCTCACTATTTGCTGCAGAGAGAACGATCTTACCTGGATAGGATGTGCATTTTAATCTCAGACGCTCATCTTTTATTCTTTCAATAATATCAAGAATTAAGCAGAATAAATTAGCTGTTTTATTTTCAAGATTTTCATAGAATGAATCATCAAGGTAATCAAGCATAAAATCTGCTGCGGCTATGCCAATTGGATCTGAGCTGTGCGTGAATGAAAAAAACACTTCTTTGAAACCTTCCATCACTGAAGAGTTGCCGACTATTGCAGAAACTGGGACTCCATTGCCAAGTGCTTTTGCATAACATGATAAATCTGGCTTAATTCCTGTAAGGCCTATAGCACCTTTTCTTGCGCATCTAAATCCAGTCCAGCATTCATCAAAGATTAGCAAAGCACCATGAAGATCACATAATTCTCTTGCTCTTTTAAGAAACTGAATATTTGGTACCGAGCTGATCATAGGTTCGAGAATGACGCATGCAATCTCCCCTTGATTTAAATGAAAGGATTGCTCGAGCTCTTGAATTGAAAAGCTATCAATTTTAATAGATAGATTGCGGACAGCTTCTGGTACTCCACTATTCCTGGTGGTTGTTCCAATAAACCAGTCTTGCCAGCCATGATATCCATTGCATATAATTTTTTCTTTTCCAGTTGTATGTCTTGCTAATCGAATAGCAGCTGATGTCACATCAGATCCATTTCTTGCAAATCTAACTTGATCTCCAAATTTTAGAGTATTAATTAGCTTATGAGCGACCTCAAACTCATACTCTGAGGGCAAGGAATACGCAATCCCATGGTTAATTTTTTGAGTTAAGTGATCATTTAGCGCTTGGAAGTTATAGCCTTTAATTACTGGCCCCAGACCCATTGACCAATCAGTAAAGGGCCCTAAGTTAGTGTTGAGAACACATCCATGTGCGCTAGTTACATATCGTGGAGCAAATTTAACTGGGTACTGATGATGGGCCTTTGAAAAAGTATGACTTTGGTCAGGTATAACGTTAAAAAATGATTGTTCCATCCATTCATTATAGTTTAATTTGTTGGATATCAATTAATTTATTAGAGTTAGTAATTATTTTACTCCAATCAAGATTCTGCTCCCTTGCAGCGCGACAGTTCTTTGTAAAAGAATCAATTTCTTCTATAGTATTTAGCCCAATCACACATCCAAAATTTAAGTCAGTTATATAATTAATTAGGCTATATGAAAGTTTCTGAGCATTTATGGACGTGAAAGGGATACCGAACAGACTCTCAAAATTAAGACTTATTTTTGGATACTTATCTCCAAGAGCCATCTTGATCCGCTCATCTTCTAGAAAAAATAAACCTCGCGCAAAAAAACTTCTGAAGTTTATATTTGTAGGGCTTAGTTTTAGTTTTATTACCTCATCAAGAATGGTTAAATCTAAGATGTGAGCAGGCGCTTGAAGTTTATTAGACCTATTTATAAAAAACTTTATATTTTGCTTGATATCTTCCTGACCATATATTGAAAATCCAGCATTAAAACCATTTTTATTGACTGCATCTATAAAGTTTTGAATTGCTTGAGCAGAGAAGTTATTAAATATTTCTGGGTCATGGAAATATAAAGATTCTATAGGAAGATCTATTTTTTTATCAAGAAGAGCTTGAAATTCCTTAAAACTAGAAAATGTTGATAATTTTGTGTCAATTTTAAAGTTAGGATAAATTGTACTAAAAATAATTTTTTCCACATCTCCGTATGCAGAGGCTGTATCAATACAATTTATATTTTTTGAGGCTAGGTACTCTATTAATTTAGAAATTTCTTCAGTACTTAAAATTTTATGAGAATTCCCATATTTCATTCTCCAGCCCGCACTTCCTATAATGATTCTTTTCATTCCCATATAATATAATACTTAAGCATATGAAAATTATTATTCTTGGATCCAGTGGCATGTTGGGGGGTTATCTCATTAACTCACCTTTTTTTAAGGATGATGAAATTATAGCGATTGACCGATCTAAATATCCTAGTTTTGATTTCAGTGATCCAGTTACAACAATTCAACTCATTCGATCCTTTGATCCAGATGTTGTTATCAATTGTGTTGCAATAACCTCTATTGAGATATGCGAGAAAAATCATAATTTAGCAGATCAGGTGAATACAGTTACCCCAAACTTAATTGCCCAATTTTGTTTAAAAGAAAATATTTTCTTTGTCCACATCTCAACTGACCATTTTTATTCAGGAGATGAAAGATTTGCGCACTCAGAGACTGACCAAATCAAGCTACTCAATTATTACGCTGTATCAAAATTTGAAGCTGAAAAAAAAATCTTACAGCACAATCCAGGTGCTTTAGTCATAAGAACTTCAATCATTGGAATAACCTTAGAGGGCAGAACCTTTCTTGATTGGGCAATCAGGTCTATTAAAGAAAATCAAAAAGTTACTCTCTTTTCAGACTCATATGTTTCCTTTATTCACTGTAAGCAACTAGCTTTAATTATGAGGCTTTTAATATCAAAAAAAATAATTGGCTTGTTAAATGTACCTTGCTCTCAAGTTTTCTCTAAGGCTGAATTTGTTTTATCACTCGCCGATGCCTTTAGCCTCTCAATAGACTATCAGCTTGGTAATGTATCTACATTAAGTCCTCCTAGACCAGATTCATGCGGTCTTTCATCAATAAAGCTTACCAAGGAAATGGGAATTCTTGCTCCATCAATGCAAGAGGTCGTTCAGTCCGTTGTTGATGAATGCTCACCCTATATGACTTTTTGATGATAAAAAGCTTTAATCACAGAATCAGATATTATTAATCAATACTATCAGTATAATAACGTCTAAGAAATTTCGATGATCTGATCACGGCTGGATGGCAGAGTGGTTATGCAGCGGCCTGCAAAGCCGTTTACGCCGGTTCGATTCCGGCTTCAGCCTCCATTGAAAAGGTCGCACATTAGTTCAAAGTGCGCTCAATGAGGCAATATTAGATTATTAATACTGATTTATCTTGACCTGCGTCTAAGTCCCAATCAAAAGATTGCACTAGTTTCTATATCAAAAAACCTTCGAAAAAAGCCACCCATCTCATAATATAAATATTCGCATAACATTAATTACTATGATTGATTAATACACAAGAATAAATCTTTTTTTGAGATAAATTTTGATATACTTGCCGGATGAAAAATTTTAAATATGCACTTATCTTCTTATTACTTGCTTCAAGTTCTAATTCACTGATTTCCCAAGAATTGAATAAAGAGTTTCTAAATAGCCTCCCCAAGTCAGTGCAGGAGGAATTTATGAACCAAGATTCCGATGATGATCTTACTGAAAATTTTAATATGAGACCCGATACGCGTCTTTCAAAGATTGAAAGTGGGGTTGAAACTATAAAAGCTCAAGTAGAAACCATTGAAAATGAGCTGAATAAAGAAGAGACTGAAGGAGAGTTAAAAATTTTTGGTGAAAATTTCTTTGATTCGTATCAGACATCGTTTGCTCCATTAAATGAACAAAATTTTTCTGCAGATTATGTATTAGATGTTGGAGATGTCCTTAACATTCAATCACTTGGAAGTATTAATGCTAAAAATAAGGTAATTATTGCTCGAGATGGCTCTGTGAATATTCCTAAAGTAGGTCAAATTACTGTGGCGGGGATGCCATATGAGGATGCAATTAAAAGCATCAGGGAGTATGTGAAGTCTAAGTTTTTAGATGTTGATTTATATGTTAATCTCGAGAAATCAAGAGATATGACTATTTTGCTAATTGGTAATGCTGCTAATCCAGGGGTTTATACTATGCCTGGTGGGTCAAGTATTCTTTCAGTGCTCCATGCTGCTGGTGGCATAGGCGAAACAGGAAGCTACCGAAAAATTCTGCACAAAAGAAATAATAATGTTATTCAAGAGATTGATTTGTATGATGTTCTGATAAGTGGAAATCTTTTATTTAAAACACCTTTAAGAAGCGGAGATGCAATTATTGTTGGGGCGCCTAAAAAAATGGTTTCAATTTCAGGTGGGGTTAACACACCCGCATTATACGAGTTAAAAGAGAATGAAAACCTTCGGGAGCTCATTAACCTTGCTCAGGGGTTTTCAGCTAATGCATATAATTCAATTCAAATCCATAGAGCATCAGGGTCTGTTGATCAGCTTGAACGCCAAGCAGTAGATTCAAAGCAGCTTCAACATGGCGATAGTGTCAAAGTACCACTTTTTTCACCAGCCAACGTAAAAACCTATACTGTTAAGCTTAATGGTGCTGTTAAGAGACCTGGGGTGTACTCCTTTACATATGGCAAAACATTACACCAACTGATTGAGGACGCTGGCGGATACTTGGATTCTGCCTATCCAGAAGGAGGCGCTATTTATAGAACAAAAGTTGCTGAAATTCAAAAAGAGTATTTTGATAAAACATACAAAGAACTGATTTCCTTTCTTGCGACATCGGGAGCGAGGCAGAGTCCGGGCTCACAACAAAACTTACAATTGATCTTAGTTGAACTAAAGAATGCTAATTACCCTGGAAGACTTGTTGCTGAATTTAACCCCCTTAAAGTATCAAAAAATCCAGCTCAAGATACTATTCTTGCTGATGATGATGAAATAACTATTCCTTATTTTTCTTCTGATGTGTTTGTTGCAGGCGACATTCTTAATCCTGGTGGAAGGCAATATATTTCGGGCACCACTTTTAATGAATACATTAATCAATCTGGTGGACTAGGAAGATTTGCTGACGATAAGAGAATTATTATCATCAAGCCCAATGGTGATGCACAGGTTGTAAAATCAAGACTTTTTTCTCAATCAGGAGTTGACATATTTCCAGGATCTACTATCTATGTCCCTAGAGAGATTGGTAAGTTAGATGGAATTGCTCTGTCAGCAACATTGGCTCCAATTGCCTCTAGTCTTGCTTTATCTTTAGCGTCTCTCAATAGCATTAATTAAAAGATTTTATTGGTATTTATCGTGCATAAGCTTACGCATTTCAAGCTTAAGTCTCTTGCTCTTATCGCGATGCTATTATCAAATAGTATTTATGGTGGCTTAGACGAATACAGATACCCGTTCAAGGGTCCAACCTTCTCTAATTATGGAACCCTAGGCCTAATGCAAAATCCAAATGCTAGATTTCTTCAAAATGGATCATTGGGATTCTCATGGACTCATAATGATCCTTACCTAAGGGGATCTCTAGTAGCGTATCCATTTGACTGGATGGAAGCATCATATCAATATGTTGATTTAAATAATGCGCTATATAGTAATGTAGAAGCATTTAGTGGATCTCAGTCGCTTAAAGATAAAAGTTTTGATGCAAAGTTTAGGTTACTTCGAGAGTCTAACCTCTTACCACAAATCGCTGTTGGATTTCGAGATCTTGCAGGAACTGGTTTATTTAGCTCGGAATATTTGACTGCTAGTAAGTTCGTCTCTAAAGGTTTAGATTTTACAATAGGAGTAGGTTGGGGCACTATGAGTGGCCAATCAATAGAGAATCCATTTGCACGCTTATCTGATAGATTTCTTTTAAGGGACTCTAATACTGGCGTTGGAGGTAAGCTCAACTTAGATAATTACTTTTCAGGAAAGGCAGGTTATTTTGCTGGCTTTGAGTACTCTGTCCCAAATTTCCGCAGCTTGGTTATAAAAGTTGAATATGATGCTACTAACTATAAAAAAGAAGGCACCAAACCTATTTCTCAGGAAAGTAATATTAATTTTGGGATAGTTTTTCCTACATCAAAAAATCTATCGTATAAGCTAAGCTTTATTAGAGGTAATACTGTAAGCTTTGGTTTTGCCTACCACCTAAGTCTAGGCAAGAGAGCCAGTGATTTAAAGGTTAAGCAAGCGCCAGTAAAAAATAGTAAGGAGCTGAAGAGTGTTACAGCTAAATCTGATCGAAATCTATATAGAGCAAGTTTAAAATATCTGAGAGATGATGGATTAATTCTCCAAAATGCTACTATCAATGATGATGAGCTTAGTGTTGTTATTTCGCAATCTAAGTATAGAAATCCAGTAATTTCATCTGGTCGAGCTATCAATATACTCGATCAAATTTCACCTCCAAGCATTAAGCAGTTTAGGTTATCTGAGATAAATGGTGGAATTGGTATCTATTCATTGGAGGCCAATAGAGACTTATATGCTAGAGGGAAAAAGAACTATCTTTCCCCAAAAGCCATCGACATGCTAGAGATCAAGCCATTCGATTACACAGAAAAAGAAGATTATGCATTCAACCCTAGTGTCAAGTACCCTGTATTTTTCCAATCAATTGGTCCCGACCTTCGAACTCAAATTGGTGGTCCTGATGGCTTCTTTTTTGGTGATTTAAAGCTAAGTGCTCGCTCTGAACTATTATTTACAAGAAATCTCACTTTAATATCTGCATTTTCTTACGGTCTGTACGATAACATGGATGAATTAAAACTTGAGTCTGACAGTGTATTGCCTCATGTCAGGACTGATATTGTAAAATATCTAAAAAATAGTAGAAACTTCAGCATTGAAAGAATGCAATTAAATAAGTTTGGCCAGCTTTCCCCATCTATTTTTTACAAGCTTTCAGGTGGTATTTTTGAGGCAATGTTTAGTGGTGTAGGCGGCGAGATTTTATATAAACCATTTGATAAAAATTATGCTGTTGGCCTTGAAGCCTGGGCTGTAAATCAAAGAGAGTATGACCAGATGTTTGGTCTCAGGAAATATACTACAAATACAGGCCATTTATCCTTGTACTATAGAGAGCCACATACTAATGTCACATTTAGGTTGAAAGGTGGAAGATTTTTAGCAGAAGATTCGGGTATTTCATTTGAGTTCTGGAGGGTATTTCACTCTGGCTTCAGGCTAGGAGCTTTTTTTACATTAACAGATATCAGTGCTGAAGAATTTGGTGAAGGAAGTTTTGACAAGGGCTTCTATTTTTATATACCAATCGATTTGTTCTCTGCAGGGAGTACTAAAAGAAACTTTGGATGGGGTCTCAAGCCACTAACTAGGGATGGAGGAGCTACATTAGTCCATAGCCATCCACTCTGGGGAGTTGTAAACTCATCAAGCGGTTATAAGTTCAACACACATTTGGATGAATTTTATGATTAAATTTTTACCAATTACGTTGATCTCACTACTATCCTCCTGCTCATCTCTTGATTATTCTTATTTTTCAGATTTCAAGAATGCATTTGAAAGAAATACAATTGAAGTATCTGATGTTTACATCGAGAATGCTCCATATTCATTCATTAAAGTATCATACTCCCGTAACGAGGCTATCTTTGTATTATCCAAGATATCTTCTTCTGGTATCGAAGAGTGGATAGGATCAAATTACGAGGTTATCAAAACAAAAAATGGCCTTATTGTTGAGACCCAGGGACTGGATTCTGATATTAAATTCTACTCAACAGATTTTAATAACCTAATGGAGCTAGCTCAATTTAGCTCCTATGTTAATTTATATAATCCTGACATTATCTATGAAAAGATTGACTTTAAGTCTAAGGACACTGACTTGGTTCAGTCTGGAGAGAGCGATCTTAACTCTAATATTCAGGTAATTAAATTTCAGCGAAAATCATCTAAAATAGGCTGGAGTTCAAAGGATACTTATTTTTATAAAAACGGTGTTGTGGTCAAATCTATTCAAAAAATCAATCCCTTGAGAGAACCATTAACGATTGATTTCTATTATAAATTTTAAATGGTACTTAAAATTTTCCAAAAAAAACCGTGCTATTAAGCACGGTTTTTGATTTCTAGCTTCTTAGTTACTGAACTCTTGTAGCTGTATTTGTTATCACATTGACTTCTTGAACGTCTACTTCAGTAGGGACCACTACCGTTTCTTCGGTAACTAGTTCAATTTCTTGCTCAATCTCGTTAACAACTTCATTGACAACTTCATTGACAACTTCTACCTCAACTACACTTTCTATTATAGTCTCTATCACACTACCCCCACCACCAATTGTAGTAGTTGCAGTAGATGTTTCTGTTGCTGTAGATGTAGCTGTCTCTGTTGATGTATTAGTACCAGTAGTAGTACCAGTAGTAGTAGCAGTACTTGTACCAGTGGTAGTAGCAGTACTTGTACCAGTGGATGTTGAAGTTGACCCAACAGTAGAGGTTCCAGTGACATACTCTTCAATTACAGTTGGAGCTGGCGTTGGAGCTGGCGTTGGCGCTGGTGTTGGCGCTGGTGTTGGCGCTGGCGTTGGCGCTGGCGTTGGCGCTGGCGTTGGAGCTGGCGTTGGCGCTGGCGTTGGAGCTGGAGCTGGAGCACTATCATCATCATCTGTGAGGACAGCTATAGCTGCTGCTGCCGCAACTGCTGCTGCAATAGCGCCTGCACTTAGTGTTCCACTAGCTGCTTCTTGAGCAGCCGCTTCTGAACCTGAGGCCTTTGGATCGGCAGATGCATCTTCCTGAGCATTAACTGCAAATGGTGTTGCAAGCAATGCAAGTAGATACGATAATTTATTTTTTATTTTAGCCATTCTAAAGTTACTCCGTTGTCGTTTATATAATTTTTTTAAATAAAACTAATAATTTTAAATAGTTGCGATTTTAATGTTTACACAAAATGTAAAGTGTAAAGAATTAGAACTGCATCGATTTTTTCTGTTCTTAAACTGCATTATCCGATTATTTACAAAAATTGCAACTTATTATCTGTCTAAATTTAAAACACTGCTAAGTATTACTTAGTGATTTTTGTTCATGGAAAAAAGTAAACAAGAATTATAAATCTTATAAACAATGAATTCTCCCATGCTTTATAAGTTTATATGTATAGATTTAATAGAGAAATATTATTTTGGTGCATTTAATTTTCGGCATGGAGCACAGCATGGTAGAGCACCTCACTGGGGTAGAGGAGGTCGTCGGTTTAAATCCGGTCATCCCGACCGTAATTTACTGTATAAATATTATTTTGATTTATTTATAACTTCTTCTGCATACCAGTTAATTTCAGCAATCATTCCTTCCAAAGTTCTTTCATCAGCACCACCTTCATAGGTATTCCTAAATGCAACAATTACTTCTGTAGCCCCTAAATCTTCTAATTGGTTAACTCCCTCTGGAGAATATGCTGCCTCTCCCATAACTTGGAATTGATAATTAGGATGATTCATTGTTCCGAAATCTTCTCTAAAAGAATTAATTTGATCAATTAAGGTTTTTGTTTCTTCTAAGCTGAGACCAGCACTAATCCAACCATCACCAACCCTTGCAGCACGTCTTAATGCTGGCTTTGAATGACCGCCAATAAGAATAGGGACTGGTTTAGTTGGAGCAGGGCATAGCTTTAATTCAGGAATATCATAAAACTCCCCTTTATATGAGAAATACTCACCATTCATCAGCCCTTTTAAAATATCTATTTGTTCATCCATTCTCTTGCCCCGTTTTTCCCAGCGCTCTCCTGTTGCCAGAAAATCTTCGTACCAGGG
>TARA_B110000444_G_scaffold257968_1_pt1 | contig 10818 bp, 5 predicted proteins | sample TARA_B110000444 | Tara Oceans TARA_B110000444 (sample SAMEA4398370) | marine metagenome | biome: Polar Biome; feature: [SRF] surface water layer (ENVO:00010504); material: water (ENVO:00002006), including particulate matter (ENVO:01000060) such as... | depth 5 m | reverse complement strand
CCCTCTGATGGCGAATCTACTACTTCTGGCTCAGGAGTGGCCGCAGTTGTTTCGATACCGGCAATCGATTCCAGGCTGTCTTCATCGCCATAGAGGCTTGCAGCATCGATGGTGTTTGATTCTGTATCCTCTTCTGGCAAACCATCGTCCTCAATCGTGAAATCAAGACTTGCCACGTCATCATCCCAGGCTGAATCTGATTCAATTCCGCCATGTGCAGAAAGACCTGCTGTACCTTCGAGCGCTTCATTTTCAGCAGATTTGTTTTCTTCAGGAATATACGGAACTCCATACATCTTGACAAGTGAGCTGGTTTTTCGGCGTTTCATGATAAGGCCTACAATAAGAATCACAACTGAAAGGAGAACAAATGCCCCACCTCCAAACACAGCAACTTGTTTGACTGTATCTGAATCAACTTGGTTTGTATCGAGTAAGCCAGCATTTTTACTGGCATTCCAAGCAGCGAAACTCAAATCTGGATCGCTTTCAGCCTTGTCTCGAGTGAGGTAGGTCTGATATTCAGCACTACGCCATCCTTGACAAGGAAGTGAGATGTCATCGAAGTTAAGCATGCAGTGATCTTCTTCGGTTTGAACAAGAGGTCGAGTGTCATCATAGTCACTGTTTGAGCCTACACCGTCATTGTCTCCATCGAAATATTCATTCGGGTCATTCTCCATGTTTTGAGACTCTGTCACATCAACCCAGCCATCGCCATCACTGTCTTCACAACCATACGATGGTACTTCGATGTAACCGATTGCTGCAGATGTATTCACAATCCAAGCTTTGGTTGAGTTACCGGCCTTCCAATTGCAATCATCAGGGGATGCGCCAGTGATATTATCACCGTAACCATCACCATCACCGTCTCTCCATTGGGTACTTTGCTGTGGTAGAGCATCAGCACCCTGTGCAATCGTCCAATCAGCGGAGGGGTTGGAATAGCCATCGAGATCTGAATCAAGGCAGCCAAAACGATCTGCATTGGAGAAGCCGTTGGTGTTTGGGCATGCGTCAGGAGTGATGCCGTTCGGATTATCTCCGTAACCATCTTGATCAGAATCATACCATTGAGTTTGTTCATTCTTGAACTTATCACCTTCAAGGCCATTTGCGTTATCGCCATAGCCATCTCCATCAGAATCGGTCCATTGCTCATTGTTATTCGGGAAGGCATCACCGTTCACGCCGTCTACATTATCGCCATAACCATCAGCATCTGCATCGGCCCATTGGGTAGGTTCAGTTGGAAACATATCTCCAAGGTAGCCGTTGGGGTTATCTCCATAGCCGTCTCCATCAGCATCAGCCCATTGAGTAAACTCCATTGGAAACGCGTCAGTTTGGTCGGTAACACCATCTCCATCCGTATCAACATCATACAGTCTGATTTTGGAAGTGGTCGGACTGGAGGTGACAATGTAAATTTCGCCTGTGAATGCCTCTTTTGAACCAATCACTTTCCCCGAAGATGCATAGGTGTCTCCTTCAGTGAATCCAGTAACGTCAACTTGTGTTAACTTACCATTTTGAGTTCCAACATGATAGGTTAGGTTGTCGTATTCCTCTAATGAAACAATAGAACTGCCATGGGATAAAGAAAGCGTTTCAACAGCCCAACTCGTCGTGTCATAACGATACAATATTCCATTTGCAGTTCCTACAAGTAAATCTCCATTATGATCTTCCATGACCACATTGACAATTGCTGAAGATTCTGCTAAGTTTGTCAAAGCGACTCCGTCGTTGGAAGAAACGTGAACTTTCTTGTCATAAGAACCCATGACAATTCGCCCGTCTGAAAGAATTTCAAAAGCACTGAAACCGGTTTGGATTTGAGGAGAAAGAACGCCGGTAAGGCCCTCAGAATCGTATTCTTCAGCCCGACGGCGCCCCGCATAGTAAGCCAACCAAAGGTCGCCTTCATCATCCCAATCTGCATCGTTCACTGCATCAGAAGTTGTGATGGCTCGATTTGCAATTTGAAGGTCCATATGAACAATATACACGCCAGAATCGTGACAAATAACTGCGAGTTGTTGGGCTGCATCTAAACGAGCACCATTTGTGCTGACGTTCAAATCAAGTTGCCATTGAGGTATGAGGTATCCATTAACAAAACTGTTAACGCTCACATTTCCTTCGTCATCAACCGTTAAAATAGACCCATCGTACATCTGTTTCCAATATACGAAACTCGGTTGAATTTGTTGAGTATAGCCTGCATCGACGAGTGTTGAATTCGATGCAGAAACAAGTGGTACGACTGTAGCAACGGGTAACATCAATGCTGCAATAAGAAGAACCAGCAATCTCTTCATAGCAATCCGAGAACCTCAATCAATATGAAGCGTGCCCTTGATGGCATCAAACTGTCTTTGACTTCATTCTTCTTCCATTCCGGCATCTTCGTTCTCAGAACGAACTTGAACTGGAGGTTTCAGTTTGAGTGGAGTCAACTTTTGAACCGGTTTGAGCGTGGTCGTTTCAACTGCTTGTGGTTTAGTTCCCCGCTTTGATTGAGGTGGAGAGCCGCGTTTTGCCTGAGGAATCAATCGATTCAGTTGTGGAGTCAATGTGGTCGTCTTAACAGGCACTGGAGTTTCAAGAGCTTGTAGCACCGTAGTAATCGGACGCAATGTAGCCGACATGTCTTGCTCTTGAGGTTCTTCAGCAACAGATTCGATTTCCATTTCTGGAACTGACTCTGCAATTTGTTCAACAATTGGTTCAGCAACTTGCTCCATTTGAGTTTCAGGCTCAGGTGAGGCAATCGGCTGTAGTGGTGCCCGAACGAGTTTCTGAACCGGCTGTGGGAGGGATGGTTCGGAACCTGCTCCGAGAGGTGCTTTGACGGGTCTTGTAAGAGGTATGTTGCTTGGAGCAAGTGGTTTGGAACTTGTCATCGGACTTCGCATTCCACTCAAGCCCATACGTGCTTGGGGTGCTTGTTGTTGGTTACCAAGAGGGCCGCGTATTTGTCGGCCACCACTTGAACCAAGGGCATCAGGCCGAGCACCAAGAGAACTCGGATTGACATCACCGCCAACAGCAGGAGCGCTTTGTCCGGAGATTGATTGCATCCACATTTGCCGCTTTTCAGCACGAGTGTCAGTCGATTGCAGGTCACGGAATTCTGCTTCACGGGTTTTAATATCCGTTTCAGCAGTGTCAATTTCACCTTCAATTTGTGTTGAGATAGCCGTTCGCATCTGATCTTCTGCCATTTCCTTGAAGGCATCCATCTTTTCACTCAAGCCCTGTAGACGAGTTCGGATTTCTGCTCTCTTTAAGCCAAGTTGCGCTTCAATTTCTGCACGGATATGTGTTTCACGCTTACGAACATCGATGAGAGCTTTGTTGCGCATGATTTCTTCACGCTTGTCGAGTTGACGTTCAAGTTGAGTAGCAACTTCCTCTTCCTTTCGTGTTCGGAATTCGTTGAGGCGCTCTTCCATATCAACTTCGAGTTCAAGTGAAGTTTCTTCTTTGAGAAGGTCAAGATCAGTTTCGAATGTTAGGCGTTCGTTACGAAGGCCCGCATCGACTTCAGACATGATTGCTTTACGAGCAGATGCTTCTCGAGATTGGAATTCTAACTCGAGGCGTTCAGACCAATCAACCTTCTTTGAATCGTATTGGCCTTCAAGTTGTTCGCGTAATTCTGCTTCACGTTCATATCGGAAACGAGCAAGGCGATTTTGAATTTCAGCTTCACGAGCATTTCGATAACTGCTGAATTCATCATCCATTCGAACTTCAAGTTCTGCTTCAACATCGGTTTTGAGTGAACGGGAAATATCGTCAACTGCTTTCGAGAAAGTAATGTCATACTTTTCACGTAGACGAGATTTACGTTCTGAGAGTCTTTCGGCATGCCGTGCTTGTAATTGCTGTTCAATTTCAACTCGAAGTTCATCACGTCGGCGTGCGATGGCCAATTCAACATCTTCACGCATTCGCTCTTCAAGGTCATCGGTTTCTTGACGAAGACGTCCTTCAAGTTCCATTTGTAGTTGCTCAGCAATGTCTTCTTCAAGTCGGAGGCTACGACGTTCATATTCGGCTTTCAGTCGTGCTTCACGTTGCTTCAATCGAGTGCGTAATTGTTGTTCGAGACGAGTTCGGATACCACGTCGCAATTGCTCTTCGCGCTCTTCAAGACGGGCTGCATGGCCCTCTTCAAGTCGTGTGATTTCAGAAACTTCCATTTCTTTGAATCGTTCTTCCATCTCATGTTCGATGTTTGCTTCAATTTCTCGGACTCGACGCTGTAATTCTTGATTGTATTCCATTGCAAGTCTTTCTTTTTGGATCTCAAGACGTTGGCGATGCTCGTCCTGGAGTTGTGTTTCAATTTGAGACTTCAGTTGAGATTTATGTTCCTCAAGCCGGCGGTCTTGTTCGACATCCAGTTTGTCTTGGAGTGACTCGAGTTTTCGATTAAGTCTTAATTCCAGTTCATCCCGCATTCGAGATTCTTCTCGAGCTAATGAATCTCGTTCAAGTGTACTCAAATCATTTTCCATTTCAACTCTCATCTCTTTCTCAAGAGAATCGAGTGTGAGTTCATGTTGTAACGCTAAATCATTGGCCAAGGATTCTTGCATGGCAACGACACGTTCGGTGATTGCTTGTTGACGGATACGTCGTTCACGACGTAAATCGGCTCGTAACCTCTCTTCTTGTCGGAAACGTGCACTTGTCATTGTTGCTTGATCGAGGGAGGAGGTAGCGGTCGAAGTGAACTGGGAACGAAGTGCTGAAAGAGAGACTTTGTCAGCGTTTTCACGCTTCTTTCGAGCAGTTTCAAGGGCCTCACTACCGTTGCTTGCGCTCATTCCCATCGTATCCCATCCAATGGTTCATCCACCTCTCATCATAGATAAGGAGCGCGACACGAACGCGAGGCTTCAAGGCTATTTCTGGAGGTTATGCGACCGACCAAGTTGCTTGAATTTACTTCCAACACTACGAGAGTAAGAAAGGGGCGACTTTGACGCCTTTGTTCAAATTCAATCATTCAAAACGTAACTTTGAAAGTTGTATCGCAAGCTGGACATTCGATTTGTCGCTCACCCGGACGGCGTTTCATACGTAATTGACGATCGCATCCTGGACAAGAGATTTCTACACGAGCCACGGTTGGAACGAGAGTGAAGTGGCATGAACAGGTTGCACATTTCAAATGTGCAGGGCGTTTGTTGACGCCGACGACAAGTACTTTTCCACAATCGGGGCAACCAATCTTTTCTTCGGCCCATTTCTTTCGAGTAATTGGGTGGTCGATTCGAACCCGCGCATGGCATAATGTACACCGAACTTCACCAAGTTCATTTGGCAACAATCCGTCACACTTTGGACATGAAAGTGGCGGAGGAGAGACTCGAGATTCGACTGTTAATTCTTCGCCCATGGTCTCCGCTCCGGTTCTCTCTTCTTGAGGTATTTGCTATCTGAATGCCTCAATCACTTTTTATTTGCAATCAAAGCAATTCTCACTGGTAAAAAGTTCCAAGGTAAATCCAGTTCAATTCCATGCTCTTTGGCTAATATTTGGAGCATGAGTTTCGCCCCTACTTGGTCCCTGGAACCTTCAAGCTGAATGATATGTATCTCTCCACCTTCAACAACAGCATCAGCAAGTGTCTCAGGGAGTAAAGAAAGGTCTCCAGGTACGACTGAAGTCAGTGTTGTCATAGGACGGTCAATTGATGGTGAAAGGATTTCAGGTAAATCAATGTGTGTCGTTTTTTTCCACCATCGTGAACGTCCGGCGTCACGATGATTTTCAACTAAGTTCAACGATGCTAATTTTTTCAAGTGATGATAAAGATTGTAACGTTCAACATTCACTTCGGCTTGAAGTTGAACTGTACTCATTTCTTCTTTGTTTGCCAAAGCGATATACAATGCTCGGCGAGTTGGGTGGGCGAGTGCGGTTGTGACTGGGTCTGCTCGAACTCGTGCCATCTCCTCACCGTTTGGGCAGAACCCCCTCTCCGGTTTGAAGATGCCGCGTAAAGTAAGCGATTTGAGAACTCAGGCGGGAAGATATCTCATTTTGAGAAGTTCAAACGCTTCTTTTGTATCCCGCCATAATGAGACAAAAATCGAGGAGAGAAGAGCAATAGCCCCTTCGCCTCCCGCAAGGCGTGCTCCATTCAAGATCACAAGAATGACCGATGCTTCATGAATGAGGACGCCAACCCAAAGTTCGTCATAGAGTTGTAGAATCACCGCTGCTACCAGCGAGAGTGTGATTCCTACGGTGATGATAAGATTGCCCAAGAGGATTCTTTGCGCTTGGCGTGCCAAGTCGATGAGGTCGGTAAGCATGAGAGGGTTATCACTTGGAATAAGTACGTCAGCTGCTTCAAGATTGACCGTTTCTCCAGTTCCTACTGCAACTCCTACATCGGCAATAGCAAGTGCGGCGGCATCATTGAAACCATCACCTACCATCATTGTGATGTGAGTTTGGGAACGGCTTTGCACCCATTGGACTTTTTGTTCAGGAGATAATCCGCCGTGAGCGGATGAGACTGGAAGCCCGACACTTTTGGCAAAGGCTGAAACTGCAGCTTGATGGTCACCTGATAGGATTTCAACATTGATTGAACGCTTCCTCAATCCTGCAATCAATTCCTTACTACCTGAATGGGTATCGTCATGAATGAAGGTAAACAATGCAATCCCTTCACCATCACGAACCAGAAGGCTTGCTCCATGACCTTTGGTTTCAGCTACACTGTATGCTTCTTGAAGTTCTTTTGGAACCTGAACGTTGAGTTGTTTTGAACGGTCGAACCGAATAAACATCACTTCTTTCCCACTGGCTCTGCCTTTAACACCTGCTTCAATATCCGAAAGTCCAATCACTTGTGAAGGAGATACTTGCTTCTCAAGAAGGTACTCCATCACCGAGAGGGCATAGGGGTGAGATGAACGAGCTTCAAGGCCGCCAGCGAGTTTCAATGCCGATGAGAGTTGACGCCCATTCGCCATGATGACCTCACCCAACCTCGGTTTTCCTGATGTCAGTGTACCTGTTTTATCGAGAAGAATATGGTTGACCTTTGAAAGACGTTCGATGACATCTCCTCCTCGGGCTATTGCTCCAAAATGAGCAGAACGTGAAAGGGCTGCTGCGTGAGGAACCGGGGTTGCAAGTAACAAAGCACACGGGCATGCAACAACCCAAATGAGTAAGATGACTTTCCAATCGTCAGGGAATAAGAAATACCAAATGACGATTGCACCGGTAAGAACAATTGGAACCCAGATGGCCGTAAAAAGTTCAATACTACTCTGCAATCGAGGAGGTTCTTCACGAAATGTATGAACAGCGTCAATTAATTCGGACAAGCGAGTATCCTCTCCGACTGCAATGACTTTGATGATGACTGGACCCCGAGCTAGAACGAGGCCTGCTTGTATTTCATCGCCTAATGAAACTTCAACAGGTACTGATTCTCCAGTCAATGGTGCCTTGTCCAAAGAACCGTGACCTTCGGTAATCACTCCATCTGCTGGGATTAATTCGCCACTCCGCACCTCGATCAAATCACCAATTTGAATCAATTCAATCGGAACTGATTCATGTTCAGCCTCAGGATCTGGAAGTTCACAACCATCTGCGCCGAGAAGCGGGGCTGGGGAAGACATTTGCAAAGCAAAGGCGAGCGCTTTTTTAGGTTCTATTTTCTTAGGTTTGTTCCCCGTAACCCTCCGTGCAGTCCGAGGAAGACGGTCAAGGCCACCTTGCATTGCTTTTCGGGCTTTGACAAGTGCATCGCCTTCAAGGTGAGCTGTAAAGGCGACAAGAATCGCAACAACCAGTGCCTCTTCCCACATTCCAAGAACTGCTGCACCTATGACAGCCAAACTTGTCAGTACTTGAAATCCAAGTTGACGGTTACGAATACTGGCAAAGGCTTCTTTGAACATCTGCGAACCCCCGATAACCAATCCAGGTACTGCAATCAGTCCTATGAAAAAAGAAGAGAAGCCGATGAGTTCTCCGATAATAACCAACACCAAAAGAGGTAGTGCAATACCACCGCCGATTAAACGCCACTGATCAGGACGAATACGATAGGATTCTGCGGGAACATACTTGACGGGAGCACCTGTGACTTCTGAGATATATGAGTCGCGGAGTTTGAACAACTCTTGCGGTACATCAGGAGCGAATTGGAGAAGAATTCGCTCATCATCGGTGAATTCAACATCGAGGATTCCTGGTTGTTGACGGAAGATTTTCCCGAGTTTCCTTTGGTCGACACCGTTTCGGTGAGCAACTTGTGAACTTCGAACTCCTATGAGCTCATTGAACCCCACATCTGGGGCATGCCCAAGTGAACGTAGAACAGAAGAGGCTTGAGAGAGAGAACCGTGTTCAAGGTCAACGGTTAATTTGACCGTCCCGGCTGTCGCAGATACTGCTGTTTCAGTCACCTGGGGGAGCATGTTGAGTGCACGAGTGGCTTTACTCGCACAGTCAGGACAATCCATGCCCATCAGCGCCCATCCAATTTCGAATTGACCGGTCGCTTGTCGAATAATCACGGCATCAAGAATTTCTGCATCGAGGATTTCTTGCGAGGCTACAGATGGTTTTTTGGGCTTTTTTACACGAGGTTTTCGTGTGGCTTTTTCCGTTGATTTGGGTGTTTCCAATACATCGTCATCATCAAGCGAGAGAAAAACCTCCTCATCGTTGCCTGTTGACATGATGTCTCCTCAAGTCCCCCCCTCAAGAATACATCCCTGCAAACAGGGTATATTGAGGTAAATCGGAGCGAAAATTGATGACACCCCCACGACGAGCAGATGGTATGGAGTGGCTACCGAAAGATTGGCATCCGAAGTTTGTCGCGGTCGATATCGATGGTACGCTCACCGATGACAAAAAACAACTTAACACGCGCGCCTTAGATGCGCTGCGACGACTCGAAGATGCGGGAATTCCAGTCATTTTAGCGACAGGAAATGTACGTGCGATTACCTACGGACTCTGGCGATTCCTCAAACTCACTGGTCCGATTTGCTGCGAGAATGGTGGTGTGCTTTGGCACCCATCCTTCGATGAGCCAATTTTCCAAGCCGATGGCTCTGAGGCAAAGCGGGCTGCTGAATGGCTCTCAACCGTCATGCCAATCAATGCGAAAGGAATCGAATCGAATCAATGGAGAGAAAGTGAATGGTGTCTCGAACCAAATGAAGATTTGGAACAGATCCGTACGAGACTCTCTGGAAGTGAGTGGTCGCATTTATCGGCACTCCGAACCGGATTTGCGATTCATTTGATGGAGCCTCATCTTTCGAAAGGGAGCGGACTGGAGATTATTCTCGACCGAATGGGATGGTCAAAAGAAGATATGCTCTGTGTTGGAGATGCACCAAATGACCTTTCGATGTTCGAAACCGCCCATTGGTCCGTCGCAGTCAAGGGTGCCTTCGACTCTGTTTCTGATGCAGCAGATGTTTGTTCACCTCATTTCCATGGCGATACGTTTGAGCCCTTAGTTGAAGCAATTCTCAAGGCACAAAAAGATTCGAAACAGTAGAGAACTCAAACATGCTGGTTCTTCAGTTGGATGAAGTGAATGATTTTTGATTCATTTGAACGCAGTCGGCCATAATAGCAGTACGAATAATAATTACTAAGTTGCGAATTATTAGTTTTCATTAAATAGTTAATATCGGTGGCCGTGCCATGCGAAGCAACAGTGTTCGAGCAATTTTTGTAAGTGCGATAATGATTTTATCCAGTTTGGCTGGATGCCTTGGGGATGAGGATATTCAAACCATTGAAGAAGCCACTGACATGACAAATGATGGAAACAATTCGACTGATATTGGAATGCTGGGTTCCGTGATGGTTTCTACATACCACGTCGGAGAACTCGTGAAAGCAATTGCTGGTGAACATGTCGACATGGAATACATGAGCCTTGACAACATCCCAGTCCACGATTACGAACCGTCAACATCAGATCTAATACGACTCCAAAACGCTGATGTGTTCTTTTACCACGGTATAGGGCTCGAACCCTGGGTCGATGCAACGCTCGAATCCCTCGGTAGTGCTGCACCAACTTCAATCCAAGTCCACACAATGCATGATGGGGAAGAGACGCTTGATTACGAATCGTTGCTCGTATCAGATTTGTGCAAGACACTCTCCGTAGGACCATACGAAAATGTTGAACTTGCCGACGAAGAAGAACACGCAAACGATGCTGAAATTCACGCAGAATACACTGCGTACAACATCACGTTCCCTCATGAAGAAGGCGAAGACCATGCTGATGAGGACGGTCACGATGAAAACAATGAAACCGAAGTTCACGATGAACATTCAGATGAAGAAGGACACGAAGGGCATGCTCACATTGAAGCCGAAGAGACCATTTCCAACCCTACCGGATGTCCTGCTGATACAATGATCTCCATCTTCCACCTTGAAGAAGGCGAATATGTCATCGAATTTGATGCGGACCACCCTGAAGATTTCACAATGACTGTTCTCAAAATGCTCGGCGGTCACGCCCATCACGACCACGGTGACGAACATGATGACCATGGAGAAGATATTCACGGCGTCTGCCACAACATGGGCGACCATTCCAACAACGACATCGACAACCAAGCCGATTGCGAAGCTGCTGGCCACACCTGGATGGAAGAAGATGGCCATGATGACCATGAAGGCGACTACTGCCACGATACATCATCGCACCAAAACACAAACCACACGACTGAGGAAGACTGTGAAGCTGCTGGCCACATGTGGATGGAAGATGA
>TARA_B110000444_G_C18851242_1_pt1 | contig 10852 bp, 8 predicted proteins | sample TARA_B110000444 | Tara Oceans TARA_B110000444 (sample SAMEA4398370) | marine metagenome | biome: Polar Biome; feature: [SRF] surface water layer (ENVO:00010504); material: water (ENVO:00002006), including particulate matter (ENVO:01000060) such as... | depth 5 m | reverse complement strand
AATGATATTTTATTGATAGGAAATATGCATCATTCTGAAATTGAAACTCCTCGAAACGATGCTGGAATTGGTGCTCTATTTTTAGGTTCAGAATCAGGAGAATACACTTTTTCTCCAGTTAACCAAAGTGGGTTTTTTACTCCTGGAGATGCGAAAAAAATGATTGAAGTAAAAACTAATGATGGAACAATTATCCTAGTTGCCAATAACAATGATGTCTTACAGAGTTTTATAAAAACAAAATAATAGGGTTAATGTTTAGATTCAAATTTCTTTTTCATTTTTTATTTTTTCTTCCAATCTTTTTATTGGCACAAAATAAATTAATCAATGAAGAAAGCTTGTATCTAAAACAGCATGCTACTAATCCAATTAATTGGAACCCTTGGAGCAATGAGTTGTTAAGTCAGGCAAAAAATGAAGAAAAGCTAATTGTTATAAGCGTAGGCTATTCATCATGCCACTGGTGTCATGTTATGGAAGAGGAAACATTTCAAGATAACGAAGTTGCACTCCTTATGAATACAAGTTTTATAAGCATAAAAGTTGATCGTGAGGAACGACCTGATATCGATGCTCACTACATGAAAGCTCTAAAAACAATTACAGGAAATGCAGGGTGGCCAATGAACATTGTTGCTTTGCCTGATGGAAGACCAATATGGGCTGGAACTTATGTTGATAAAGCTCAGTGGATTTCAACACTTCAGCAGCTCAATACATTTTATAAAAAACGTCAATTAGATTTAATTGAACATGCTGACAAAATTGAATTAGGTATCGTTCAGAGCATGCTTAAACCTTTAAATACAATGGATAATATTTTTTCCAAAGACAGTCTTAAGGGTATTATATCAAAAATCAATCAAAAAATGGACCTACAATATGGGGGTTTTGGTAGTGATGAAAAATTTATGTCACCAATTATCCTTGAGTTTTTACTTAGATATGCAGTTCAAGTAGATTCACCTGAGCTCAAGAATTTTCTCAAAAAATCTTTGTATAATATTACTCTTGGAGGAGTTAATGATCAAATTGGAGGAGGCTTTCATCGATATTCTGTTGATAGAAAGTGGAAAATACCACACTTTGAGAAAATGCTCTACGATAATGTTCAAATGTTAAGTTTATATGCTCAATTTTATCAAGTTTTTAAAGATGAGCAATATAAAGAAGAGGCTTATAAGATTATGAGATTTCTCAATCGAGAAATGAAAGATCCTTCTCATTTGTTCTACTCTTCTATCGCAGCAGATAACTTAAATATAAATGGAGTTAATAAAGAGGGGGAGTTCTACACTTGGTCACTTAAAGAAATTAAAAGCGAATTAAATGAAGATTTTGAATGGTTTTCAGATTATTACAGTTTATCAAACGATGAAATATGGGAAGGGAATAGATATATACTTTATAGACAGACTAGTGATTCTGTTTTTGCTAAAAAGTATAACTGGTCAAATCAGTATTTAAAAGAAACACGTTTAAAAGTCAACGACAAATTATATCTTTTTAGACAAAATAAACCCTCCCCTGTAGTAGATAAAAAGTTCATATTTTCATGGAATGCATTAGCTGTAAGAGGATTTATAGATGCGTATAAATCATTTGATGACGAATTTTTTTTAGAACAAGCCGGTAAAACATTAAATGCTCTTCTTTCTGATAACTTTTACAAAAAGAAAAGGATCTTGCATATAAAAAACACTTCAGAGACACTCTTACTGCTTGAAGATTATGCTGTTTTAATTGATGCTTTAATTGGATTTTATGAGGTTACAGCTGATGAACGCAAACTTACTTTAGCTAAAGAATTAACAGATTTTGTACTTGACACCTTTACTTCTGAGAATGGAGTATATTTTAAATTTGCAGAAGATAAAAAAACTTCAATAGCAGGTTCAATGATTCAATATGAGGATAATTTCTTGCCCTCGGCGAACAGTATGATGGCTGAAAACTTATTTAAATTAAATCATTTTTTTGGATTTGATAAATATAAAGAAAGAGCAAAAAAAATGACTTCGATGGTTCAATCGAGAGTTTTAGAGTATCCATTAAAATATACCAATTGGATGCAATCAATCTATAATTTTACATATCCTTTTTATGAAATAGCCATTACGGGTCCCTTGGCAATTGAAAAATTAAATTTATTACTACCCTTTTATTTGCCAGATTCAGTAATTTCTGGCTCTGATAAAAAATCAGATTTATATCTATTAAAAGATCGATATGACCCAGAAAGTACATACTACTTCGTGTGTGTAGATAATTTTTGTAAGATTCCTGTTCAAACTATTGATGAATTATTCTCATTGCTAGATGTAAAGCCTGGAAATATGCTTTACGAATCAAATCCTTTGTTAAAATAGAATTATTTCATGAAAATAATTTTTTTAACCTCTGTTTTAGTAGATAAAAACCTTCTACTCGTCTAATTATTCATTGAGACAAAAAAACAAAAATTATATTTAATTATTAATTAATAATAAATGACAAACGATTCTTAGGAAGTTGTCTCTTAGGAGGGATACTAAATTTCTACTTTATTTATGTTTAAGTTAATAGATTTGTTTAGTTAAAGTTTGTCAAAAGATGGGGAAGAAATTCCCCATCTTTATTTTAATCAAGAAAATAAAATTAATAATTTTCATATATCATTAGTAGAAAGTATATTTTATAATATCGCAAACTACGAATAAGTTTAATTGTTCATGAATAAAATAGAATATAGACGTCCTGGAACCTTTGAGATAAATCGTTTTGAGAAATTACACAATGTTATATTCGATAATATGGAGCGAGCTTCCCTCAGCATTGCTAATGAAATTAGAGATCTAATAATTTTAAAACAAAAAGAAAATAAACCTTGTGTTTTAGGTCTTGCTACAGGATCTTCACCATTGACTGTTTATAAAGAGTTAATACAGATGCATAAAGAGGGGTTGAGTTTTAAAAATGTAATGACTTTTAATTTAGATGAGTACTTTTTGCTTCCGCCAGAACACATTGAGAGTTATCATTGCTTTATGCACGAGCATTTATTTAATCATATAGATATTAATCCAAAAAATATTCACATTCCCTCAGGCACTCTATCTCCTTATGAAATTGACAGCTATTGTAGTGAATATGAAAAAAAAATAAGTAAGCTTGGTGGTATTGACATTCAACTATTAGGAATCGGAAGGAATGGACATATTGGATTTAATGAGCCTGGTTCGCACATTAATTCTTTAACACGATTATTAACATTGGATTACCTAACCAGATTTGATGCAGCTTCTTCATTTAACGGAATTGAAAATGTCCCCAAAAAAGCTATTACGGTTGGAATTCACACAATTTTAAGTGCTAAAAAAATTATTTTAATGGCTTGGGGCATTAATAAAGCAAGTGTAATTCGTAAAGCTATTGAATGTGAAATTGATTCCAATATTCCCTGTAGTTATCTTCAAAAACATCATAACACAATCATTATTTTAGATAATGAAGCTGCATCAGAAATAACCCGAATAAAAACCCCTTGGCTAGTTTCTTCATGTGAGTGGAACGATCAATTATCTCTTAAAGCAGTTATTTGGCTTTGTAATAAGACACAAAAATCGGTATTAAAACTGACTGATCAGGATTATAATAAATATGGAATGTCAGATTTAATTAATGCCGACAAAACCAGTTATAATTTAAATATAAAAATTTTCAATAAACTGCAAAATATGATCACTGGATGGCCCGGTGGAAACAAAAATAAAGAGATAACTTCTGAGCCAACTAAACCAAATGTAAAGCGATGTTTGATTTTTAGTCCTCATCCTGATGATGATGTGATTTCTATGGGAGGAACACTTGATCGTTTAATAAGTCAAGGGCACGAAGTGCATGTTGCTTACCAAACTTCTGGAAATATTGCAGTTGCAAATCAAGAGGTTCTAAAATATTTAGAGGTTTCAGAAAGTCTTTCTAGTAGTGCGCTAGAAAAAGTTAATCAATTGAAAGAAGAACTAGAGAACCAAGGTTTAAGTCATCCATCAATTAATTTGCTGGCAGTTAAGGGAAAAATTAGAGAAAGTGAGGCACGAGCTGCTTTAAGATTCTTGAGAATGGGAGAATCCAATATTCATTTTATGAATCTTTCATTTTATGAAACAGGAAAAGTTCAAAAAAGACCAATATCAAATATTGATATTGAACCTACCATTGATTTAATTAACAAAATTAAGCCTCATCAAATATATGCAGCTGGTGATTTGGCAGATCCCCATGGAACCCACAGAAAATGTTTAGATATTGTTTGTAAAGCATTAACTAAAATTAGGAAGCAACCCTATGCAAAAGATTGTTGTGTATGGTTGTATAGAGGGGCATGGTTGGATTGGGAATTACACGAAGTTGAAATGGCAGTTCCTATGAGTCCATCTCAGGTTTTAAGAAAAAGAAAATCTATCTTCTATCACCAAACACAAAAAGACGGGGTTCTTTTTCAGGGAAATGACATGAGAGAATTTTGGAAAAGAGCAGAAGACCGAAATCAAAATAATGCTAGAAAATTTAATGATATTGGTTTAGTTGATTATGAAGCAATTGAGTTATTTAAACAATATAATTTTTTATAAAAATAATTTAACGATATTGTTAGAGTTAATTACCAAGAAATAGATTTTTAACAACACAAGGTGATTTATGCAGTTTATAGAAAATTCAAAAGAGTACGATTTAGTAATTGTTGGATCTGGAGCAGGAGGTGGAATGGCTACTAAAATTCTTGCTGATCCAAATTTAGAAAATCAAGTTCATGAAGTTCAGTTTTTTTCTTTAATTAGAAACCCTGTTATGACTGGTTATTCTACATCAAAGGTTGGAATTGATGAAATAGGCTATGTTGGAAATGTGGCTAATGTTTGGGATAGAGTTCCGGAAGATGTTTTGTTAAGTGTGGGAGTTTCATATGAAAAAGAATGGATTGACAGATGTATTGATCAATCAAAACGTTTCGATCAAGCAGAGTGGGATAACGTCGGAAATCTTTTAACTTAATGTATGAGACTTTTCTTCATCCTAACTTTACTACTTTGTATCAGTTGTTCTTCAAAAGTTAAATATTTAGATCAAGATTTAGAGAAGATACCTTTTATACCATTACCTCAAAAAATTGAAAGTTTACATTCCTCTATTTTGGTTAATGATATTAATTATATTCAAACTGAAATTAAATCTCAAAGATTTGAAACGGTTCTAAATGATTTTAAAATATTTTGGAAAGAATCTACCTCATCTAATATATCTGAAAATAATAATTTTAAAAAAAACATAAAATCAATTCGATTGAATCTGGATTCCAGCAATGAAGAAATGATAGAGTTTTATAGCCTTGAGATTGATGAAAAGGGAGTTTTAATTAACTCAAACAATGAAGAGGGTATTTATAGAGGACTAACAACATTAAAGCAAATTATTATTTTTTCAAAACTAAAAAATAATCTTATTTCAATCCCAACAGGTAAGATTATTGATTATGCTAGTTATAAATATAGAGGATCAATGTTGGATGTTTCTCGTCATTTTTTTGGGATGGAGGATGTCAAGCGTTACATTGATATTTTGAGTTTTTACAAGATTAATTTTCTTCACCTTCATCTTTCAGATGATCAGGGATGGAGAATAGAAATAAAAAAATGGCCTAATCTCACTTTAATAGGGGGACAAAAAGAAGTTGGAGGAACTCCGGGTGGATTTTTCACACAAAATCAATTCAAAGAATTAGTTGATTATGCTTCAAATAAATTTATTGATATAGTACCCGAAATTGATATACCTGGTCATACTAATTCTGCTTTAGCATCCTACCCAGAATTAAATTGTAATGGACAAAGTCCTGAGATTTATACTGGAATAGATGTTGGTTTTAGTTCACTTTGTGCCGAAAAAGAAGTTACGTATACTTTTTTGAAAGATGTTATTAATGAAATTTCGATGTTAACGAAAGGACCTTATTTTCATATTGGAGGAGATGAATCATATAAAACTTCAAAAAAAGATTTTGTTCAAATTCTTGATTCAGTAATTTCTTATGTAGAAAATAATAATAAAACTCCAATAACATGGGATAACAAAAACAAAACAGCAAAAATTGTTCAGTATTGGAATGGAGAAATTGATTTGAAGGTTATAGGTAAAAGTGAGCAGATAATTTATTCGCCTGCAAAACACGCATATCTTGATATGAAATATGATAGTCTGAGTAAGTTTGGTTTATTTTGGGCCGGATATTCATCCGTTAAAAATGCATATAGTTGGGACCCTAAATCATTAGAAATTAAACTAGATGAAATTGATATTTTAGGCATCGAAGCTCCTATTTGGACTGAAACAGTAAGTTCCTTTGATGAATTAGCTTATTTAGTTTTTCCAAGGTTATTAGGTCATTCAGAAATTGGATGGACTTCTGTAGATTTGAGAAAATGGGAGGCGTACAGTAAACGTTTAGAAAAACATAAGCAGTATTTAAAATCAAAGGGTATTCAAACATCTTACTAGAATATTTTTACTTTATTTAAGATTAATTTTAAAGCTGATTTAGTGATTGATCATGATCTTGTTTAATAAGATGTAATTAAATAAATGGATAACGTTTGAATAAGACACATAGATATATTTCTTAATCAAAATTCTGGGAGCGAGAATAATTAAATGATCAAGTAAATCTTTCACTCAAGACCCTCAAAGTTTTTTGTATATTTAAGGGCAATCTTAAATAAATAAAATGAAAAATATTATTGTATTAATCTTTGTTGGATCTTTTTTTATTTCATGCACAAATGATGCAAGTAATGTCAAAAACCAAACTATTGTTAACAGTGAAATAGGTTATGATATTTCTGATGAAGGAGAGAGGAGAATTCTAGTTGCAGGATCTATGAGCAATGTAGAAGTTTGGGAAAAATATATTAAAGCCCATAATGAAAGAGATTTTGAAACAATTATGAGTATGAACTCTGATAGTATAAAAGTACGAGGACCTAGAGGCGAATATATAGTAGGTACGGAAGCTCATAAAGAGTTTTTAATGGAATGGTTTGAAGCAAATTCACCAAAATGGACTTCCAAATATTTTATAGCAAACGATGTAACTACAAAAGAAGGTGAATTAAGACAGTGGGTTACTTCTGGTCATGATTTGACACTAAATGTTGAAGGAAAAGAAGTGGCTGTTTTTCAAATACATGATGCTTTAATTCTAGACGGTAAGGTTCAAGAATTTATGGTACAAGAGAGGGTTAAAGGAGAAGACGAATAAATTGCCTTATACCCCCCTGTGTTTATGCGGGTTATTATTTTTTAATAAAATATATATGATCAATCGAATTATTGTATTAATAGTATTATCATTTTCAATAATTTCATGTGGTGATAATTTTGGAACAGTCAAACAAAAAAGAGAGACTACATTTTATTTAATTCGACATGCTGAAAAAGACAGAAGTAATCCAGATGAACAAAATCCCAATCTCACAGCCAAGGGCATTGAAAGATCTATTCATTGGGCTTCATATTTTGACAGCATACCATTAAATTCCATATACACTACCAACTATAATAGAACCAAAGAAACCATAACTCCTGTATCTGAATCAAAGGGGATTACTCCAAAAATATATTCACCAAACGAAATAGATATTGAGCAGTTTATTCAGGCTAATTATGGTAAAAGTGTTTTAATTTCAGGTCACAGTAACACAACTCCTAATATGGTAAATAAAATATTGGGTGAAGAGAAGTTTTCAGACATGTCAGATTCAGACAATAAAAGTTTGTTTGTTATTAAAGTTGTTGATTCTAAAACAAACATTCAGATAAGATCCGTTGTTTTAAAACAATAAAATATTTTACTTTTCTAAACCAGCTTCAGATAATAATAATAAAAGGGCCAACTGTATTGACTTATGTCCTTCTTTATTATACCACCATTCATTTAATGAATGTACATTTCCTCCAACACCCCCTTTTCCTATAGTTACTGCTGGAATTCCAAGAGAAATTGGAATATTCGAATCTGTGGATCCTCGGGTTAATCTGGGTGTTTTATTAAAATATTCTGTGGCAGCCAGAGCCCTTTGAATTAATGGAATTTTTGGCTCTAGTTCACCAGAAGGCCTATTTCCAATCTTGTCTATTACAACAGTAAGAGCATCGCCGCTTCGCTTTAGTTTATTTTGTTTAGTTACTCCTTTATTTATTGCATTGTAAAGTAAACCCTCCATTACATCAAGTCTGGATGGTTCAATAGATCTAATATCAACTTCAATAACAGATTCAAAAGGAATAGAATTTACAGAGGTACCTCCTTTTATTGTTCCAATATTATAACTGGTTTTTGGGCCTTCAAGAGTATATTTATTTGCAGAATCAATAAAATCATTAACAGCAGAAGCCATTGCATGGTGTGGGTTAACCATTCCAAAAGCTCTCCATGAATGACCGCCAGGTCCTTTAAAAGTAACTCTATACCTGTACGATCCAAGCCCTTTGATGTTTACTCTACCTATTGATCCACCATCGATAGCAATCCACGAATCAATTTTAGGGTTATTAGTTTTAAATAAATGCTTAACACCTCTTAAATCACCTAAACCTTCTTCACCTACTGTGCCTACAATTAAAATATCATCTCTTGTTTTAATTTTTTTATCTTTCAGAGTTTTAAGAATTGTTAAAAGCATAGATAAACCTCTAGTGTCATCCCCAACTCCTGGAGCATATATAGTATCATTACTTATACGAGTTTTTACATTGGTTCCTTCAGGAAAAACAGTATCAATATGAGCATCAATAGCTACTGTTCTATCACCTATTTCGCCTTTTAAAAGTCCAACAACATTGCCTTCACTATCTATCCAAACTGAATCTATACCAATTTCTTTAATCATTTCAGCAAATCTTAAAGCTCGTTTATATTCTTTAAAAGGCGGAGCTTCAATTTCTGTAAGTTCAATTAAATTATCGTGGGTAAAGGATTCTAAATTGAAGATATAGTCAAAACTTGATTCGATTATTTTTGTTTTAGCTAAACGATTAATTTGTTTTGAATAAACCTTATCTATTTTAGGACTATCATTTTGTGCATTTGTATATAAGGAAATTAAAAAAATAAAAATTAGAAACTTTTTCATAATAGAATTCAAATAGTGGGTTTTGCGATTAAATATCATCCTTAAATTTATTTAAATTATCAACCATAATCAAACTTTATTTAAAAAGCTTGAAATATCATTAGTATATTTATGTAAATTGCTTATTTGAAATGAAAAAAATTGCATTCTTTTTTCTTGTAATCATTGGTTGTTCAAAATCAAATGATCAAACTGAGCAAGTAAATAATATACAACAAGTTATTACCTCCCGAAATTGGGATGATTTTATAGATTATCGTCAAGGAAATATTCCACTTATGATTATTTCTGTTCATGGAGGAGACTTAGAGCCCGATTGGATCCAAACTAGAACTTGTAATGAGGCAACTGTTGTAAGAGATAGCTATACAAGAGATGTTGCACTAGAAATAGAATCCCAGTTGAAAATAAATGGTTTCAGTCCCTATATTGTGTTAAATGATTTGCACAGAAAAAAACTGGATTTAAATAGGTCTATAAATAATTCGAATTGTGGAGATATAACAACAAAGCCTTACTGGGAGATATTTCATAAGAAGATAGAAAGTTATAGAACTGAAATTCAAAACCAATATGGAAGTGGACTAGTAATTGATATTCATGGACAGTCTCATGAAGAACAGAGAATTGAATTGGGCTATTTATTATCATCTTCAGAGTTAAGAATGAATAATTCAATTATCAATAGTATAGATTTCACAAATCAGTCATCAGTTAAAAGTCTTTTAAACAATAATTTTAATAATCTAGAATTAACTGATTTGTTGTCGGGTGAATCTTCTCTAGGAAATCTTCTCAATGTTAAAGGCTACGCCTCGGTTCCTTCAAAAGAAGATATTGCCCCTAAAGAAGGAGAACTTTATTTTTCTGGAGGTTTTAATACCGCTACATACGGTTCTAGAGAGAGTGGTTCAGTTGATGCAATTCAAATTGAATTAAACATGATTGGAGTTCGAAATACAGAAGATAACAGAAAATTATTTTCTAAAGAATTTGCAGATATTCTTATTTCATATTTGAGAATACATTATAAAAGCGATCTTTAAAATCAAAAACTTTTAATTTTCAGGATACAGATATTTTACAGCGTCTTGAGCCATTAGCATTCCTTGGTGAGATACATTTGGAACCTCATCGGTTTTGATCCAATTAAATTCTGTTTGATTTTGATTTGCAGTACCCTCGGATGTTGCATAAAAATAACGACCTCTTGCTCTTCTGTGTAAGCCTTGTTGCTCATCAACAATTTCATTATGGCGCAATGAAGAAGAATTGGGATTTGTATCATTCTCGGCTAAATGAACATATAATTTTTTTGAAAAAGCCAAGTTTAATGTGTTTGTATCTATCTGACCTTGATTCAATCCATATGGAAAATTAATTTCTGATTCTGGAACAGTATACCAACCTGCGTTTGAGCAAACGGCAATATTTAACTTACTGTTTGGAACAAACATTACAAATCGGTGAAGAAACTGAGATCCTGCAGAATGTCCCCATCCATTATAGTTTTCTTGTGTTCCGTTAATTTCACTTTTAACATATTCAAATAAAGGATCTAGCATAGAAAAAGTCCATTCTTCAATCGGATTATAAGTTCCCGAGCTAGGATTGTCTCCATCATCAAAAATATTTCCAAGGTTGTACTCATCAGATGAAAAATCTCCTGACTCAAATTCGGG
>TARA_B110000444_G_scaffold176825_1_pt1 | contig 10854 bp, 10 predicted proteins | sample TARA_B110000444 | Tara Oceans TARA_B110000444 (sample SAMEA4398370) | marine metagenome | biome: Polar Biome; feature: [SRF] surface water layer (ENVO:00010504); material: water (ENVO:00002006), including particulate matter (ENVO:01000060) such as... | depth 5 m | reverse complement strand
TCTAAACTAGAATCAAATATCTCATCTAGTATTAGTAAGTTTGTATTTGTACTGTTTTTCATTTTCGCAATAGTACGCCATGTAAATAATAATGCCAAGTCTATTCTTAATTTTTCACCTTCACTAAAACTATTGTAATTAAATGTATCTCTAAATCTACTTTTTATTGTTTCATTAAACTCCTCATCTAATTGAAAGTTAACAAAGAAGTCCATAGATTGTAAATACTTATTAATCAAATTATTCATTATTGGTAAATACTTTTTAATGATGTTTGCTTTAACACCTGTGTCGTTAAGTATCTCTCTAGCGATATCAATGTATTTCTTTTCTTCTACGGCTTTATTCTTTTCTACATTTACTAGTTTTAAGTCTTCATTTATTTGTTCTAATTCTTTTGCTACATTACTTGTATTACTTGTATCATTTTCTAGTTTAGTAATTTCAGTATCTAATCTATTTGAGTGTCTATTGATTTCTGAAATAGATGTATTTACTTTTGCAACAGAAATATTTAAATCATTTAATCTTTGATTGATTGCGTCCATCTCTTTGATCTTGCCTTTTGTTTTTTCTATTTCTGTAAACAGTTTTTGTAGACCTTCTTCTAGTTCACTAATCTTTTTCTTGCCTTCGTATATTTTTGTTTGTTTAAATCTTTCATTGATAGGTTGTGTACATGTAGGACAGTTGTCATTTGTTTCAAAAAAAGTAACATCTTTTTTATGTGTTTCTAAATTATGTTCTATCTTTGTTTCTAGTTTTGCTAATTCAGTTTCTTTTCTACCATGTTTTTCTCCACCCCACATTTCTGCTTTTGTAGATATAATTTTTTCATTAAGTAATTGTAGTTTTGACATATACTCATAGTTGCTTTGATCGTTTTCTTTTCTTTGTTGTTTTCTATTTTCTATGTCTGTATTATCTCTATTTTGTATTTGTTCAAAATGAGCTTTTTGTAATTCGTATTTTTCTGTCATCAAATCATATCTATGTTTTACATCAATAACAGACTTATTTAATTCACCTTGTTTCTGTCTTAACAATAAATCCATGTGACTAAAAACTCTTATGTCTAAAATTTCTTCTACAACTTCTCGTCTATATCTTGCTCGTAGGTGCATAAATGGTTCGTATGATGTTGATCCAAGAATAACAACTTGACAAAAGGCACGATAGTTACATTTTAAAATGTTTTGTTCTAAAGCATTTTGATAGTCTAAATTAGAAGCGTCTTGGTTTAACAATACATCATTACAATAAACTTCAAACTTGTTAGGTTTAATACCTCTTATAATTTTGTATTGTTTATTGCTTGTTTCAAACTCTACTTCTATTTCACATTCATTTTGATTGATAGTGTTTACAAGTTGTTCTTTTTTTATATCTCTAAATGAACGATTGAATAAAGCAAAACATAAAGCGTCTAACATAGTAGATTTACCAGCACCATTCATGCCAATGATAAGTGTTGATGGTGCCTTTTTTAAATCTACTTCTATAAACTGATTACCAGTAGATAAGAAATTACGCCATCTTAATTTTTTAAAATATATCATACGTTGTTGTCGTTAGCTTCTATGTAAATTGACTTTAAATATTCCTTTAACTTTGTTTTGTTTACATCTGTTTCTAATTGATCTACATAATTATTTAGGAATGTAACTGTATCTTCGCCCATTTCTAATATGTCTTCTCTTACACTAGCTTTAATATCAGAATAATCCTCTACAATATTTAAATCATGTACACTTATCTCATTATACAATCTTTCCACAAATTTGTCAAACACCTCGTCATTAGTCTTGTTTAATACTATTAATTTTATAAAGTGTTCGTGGTATGGTTGTATATCAAAGTTTGTATAGTCTTTACTTTTATCATCATATATTATTTTTTTGTGTATAGTTAAAGGGTTTGTAATTCTAGTTATCTCTCTAGTTTCTGTATCAAAGATATGAAAACCTTTTGGGTCTTTATAGTCTGACCATGTCATCTCGTATTGAGCACCATTATAGTGTATCTGTCCGTCATCTGTATGTTTATGAAAGTGACCTGATAATACTTTATCGTATCTACTAAAATCTGATTTGTTTAGACCGTGTTCATTGATTACGCCATTTTGCATTTCAATGCCTTTTATTTCTAAATGACCCATTACTATTTCTGCTTTTGCTGTCTTTATCATATCAATAGAATGGTCGTAGTTGTCATCACAAATCCATGGTACAAATAATATAGGCGTGCCATCAAACTCAACAACAGTTGATTTAGTGTAAATAAATGGTTCGTTTACTTTATCAAATGATGAATACAAATTTTCTATAGCATTTACATTATTAGTATTTTTAAAATAGGTATCATGGTTACCTATAATAATATGCGTATCAATTTGTTCCTCATAGAGTCTATCAAAAAACTGTTTTCTAAAAATAGAAGCAGTTTGAAAGTTGATAAACTTTCTTCTATCTACAACATCGCCTAAATGTACTAACGTCTTAATGTTATTTTCTTTTAGGTATGGGAAAAAGATTTCATTATAAAATCTAAGCTGATATTTTCTAAACGCTTCGCTGTCATTACGAACACCGAAGTGTGTATCATTCAATAGTGCAATCTTCATTATACGTCTAAAACACTTTTATAAGTTCTTTTTTTTCTTTTCTTAACTTTGATTTCTGAAGCCTTAGGTTGTTCTTCAGTTGATGGTCTATTCTTTCTTAAAAATTCTAAAAACTGATTCTTGTAATCGTTGTTTGTGTCACCTGGTAGTACGGCAAACTCATCTATATTTGCCTGTTCTATCATCTTATATTTTATATTAGATTGTTTCTTTTCCTTTTGTATTCTTCTAATAAAAGCATAATATATTATTTGCGTAAAATAAGCAAAAGGATTATTAGACTTTTCAGGATTAAAGTTTTTAAGATATTGTAAACAGTTTTCTATACCATCTGAAATCATGTCATCTCGGAACGTATAGTTAATAAAATTAGGTCTATAAGATAAGTGATTCGCAATCTTTAAAAAACATTCACCTATGTAATTAGTAACTGGTGGTGATTTTCTGTTTCTTTTATCTGCCTTTGCACACTTATCCTTAAACTCTATCATTGCTAGTAGAAACTTTTTGTTATCTACATAATGTTCTGGCTTTTTCTTTATTCTTTTCATAATTATATAATACTACATTCTGTTGTTTTTGTCAATGGTTGACGGTTATAAAATCTATTTTTCATGGTCGCTTGACATAATCTAATTTCTGACTTATACTACCCATGTGGGTTGTTACCGAGGAGAATAGCTACCTACTAATGTATCTTCTTTGAAGGCATTTTTAGTAAGTCAGCAATCTCTTTTATATCTTCTTTATCTATATCATTCTCATAATTTGAAGCGGCACGATCTAATTCTTCTTCCGACATCTCTCTTTCAATAAATCCTGGTAAAGCTTGTTTTGCGTGTTTTAGTGAGTGTGAAAGATCACTATATCTTTTTGTAAATGCTTGTGTAGCGTTACATATTGTAATAATTTTATCAACAGGAATAGTAACTATTTTTTCATCTGTAAAACCTACCCATTTAACTAATGCAATATAATCAGATATACCTTGTTCAGTAATACGAGGTACGTATTTGATTAGCATAGGTTCTTGTAACCTTAATAGTTTAGAGTTTTCAGGTAGTTGATTTTTATGTAAAGGGAATTTACAACAGATTTCTTCTCCTGAAACCAGTCTGATTATCTTAACCTGTTTATCTTCAGCACGATTAATCATATAACTATTTATCTTTCTTAAGCGTTATTAAAGCACAATGTGAGCCACCTATTTTCTCTTGCATTGCGTAGTCTAGTAGAGCTGTTTCTTTAAAAGCTTTCATATTATAGTAACCTTTGTTTGTATTCTTATTTTCTTCACCTGGTATATAGTCATGGAATACTATTTTAAAAGTGTCTGTTGTTCTTTTAAGTATTTGTTCACAATCACCTTTACCTATAGAACCATCAACAAAAACAAAATCAAAGTCATAGTGTTGATAGTCATTCCAGTATTTTTTACTTTCACATATAAATCTGTTTATATCTATATTATACTCAATTATATCGTTTCTGTCAATGGAGTACACCTCACAATTGAGTTTTAAAGCAGCGGAACTTTTGCCTGTGCCTGTACCTATCTCTAATGCTTTCTTACAGCCTTTACTTTCGTTTAGTAAAAACTTAAAATCATTATCTGAAATCATTTTAAATCCACGCTATGTATCTCATAATCAAAGCCTTCTCTATTATAGATGTTAACTCTTTCCTGAAAGTGTGTTAATGTGAAGTTCTTTTTTTCTTTGTATGTAAGATCGTCTGAAATATCATAGACTGTAGCAGACTGTTTCTTATCGCCGACACGAAGCCCACGACCAATACTCTGCAATATTCTTATAGGGCTCTTACTAGGGCTACTAAAAACAATGTTGTGTAAATTACGAATATTGATACCAGTGCTGAACGTCCCGAAAGAAGCGATAATAATTGCGTTGTCCGACTTTTCTGTGATTGCTCTAATTTGTTCTCTATCATTTGTTTCAGTTCCCCCATAAACGAAAAACACTTTTCGCTTGGGGTCTACTTTTTCTTTTATAAGTTTTAATAAAATCTCACCATGTTTTTCAACTAACTGAAATAAACATAATGTATTGCCGTTGAGTGCCAAGGTCAGATTTCGTATGTATTTATTACGATTAATATTTTGAGTAAGGTATTCTAATTCTTCAAAGTACTTAACACCATACACTTTCTTTGCTTCTACCTCAGGATACTTTAAGTTTAAACACATAATTTTTAGATTGGCAAGTTGTTTTCTTTCAATCAACTCGGCCGTTGATACTACCTTGTTAACCATACCAAATAGACCTGTCAATACTAACTTGTGTGTTTTACTATCATCTAACGTACCTGTAAGACCTATTCTATATTTACAATCTGTTAGTTTTGTCATTATCTTTGTCAATGATACAGCCTTAAACAAGTGTGCTTCGTCACCTATAACTGCACCATAATTTTCAAAAAATTGTTTAGGCATTTTGTATAGTGATTGCCATGTTGATACTACTATACGCTTATCTTCATCTATATCATAACCATGATACTTTCTACTGACATTTGTTTCTACGTCAAAACCATAGTCTTTAAAATCTTTGTATAATTGTTCTACTAGTGATGTTGTTGGCACAATGATTAGAATATTGTTGTTTATCATATTCATATAATGTCTAGCGAGCATGTATATAATAAGTGACTTACCAGAGGCAGTAGGTGATAAAACTAGACCTCTTTCATATTCTAACGCAAATTTGAAAGCATTAATTTGATAATCCCTCGGAGTGATAGACAGATCGTAAGACTTGATTAAGCCGTCTATATCGGCGGCTGTGACGTTGCTATGTGCAAGGATTTCACTAGATTCGACTATATGTACATCTTTCTTCTTACACCAGTCTTTTAGATAGGGATATAATCCAACATATAATTGACCTGTAGCATACGAGTATAGACGTATTTTTCCGTCCCAAACTCTATTACGAAATTGAGGCGTAAACTTATAACCAGGTACTTCAAACGAGAAATAATCTGATAATTCTCTACGGATACTTGCGTCTGCGTCAATGCGTAAGTACACGTCATTGACCTTGTCAACTATGATGTTTTGCATTTTAGATTACGCCAGATGTAAACTTACGCCAATCTATAGCGTTCTTAATTTGAAAGCCACGATTAGAAATAATTTTAACTGTCCTATCTAGGTAGTCAACAACACTTTGTATATAGGTTACTTTTTGTTCTAACTTAACAAACTCATCATCTGATTTTAGATACTTATCAACATCTTGTTTTAGTATCTTTAGATTAAATGGCTTTAACTGATACACACTAGGGTCTGCCTTACCTGTATAGTATTCCCATTTTTCTCTTGTTAATCTTGCCAAGTCTTGTTCAGCTTTCTTTAATAGATTAGTATATTGATTATGAAACTTCATATACTTGTTATGTAGTTGTGGTGTTTTCAATGATTCTAAATCAAGTTCAGTATCATTCATCTTTAGGTCTTTATCGGCGAGTGCCTGTAGTTCGTCAAATGTCATAATATATCCTCTTGTTTCTTTTATTTATTTTATTATTAACTTACTCTTTTCTCTTACGAGGTCTATCTTATCAAATAAACGTTCCTCTCTTATCACGTTATAAAGAATTGATGTGGCATGTAGGTTTCTTTCTACCTGGTTTACGCCTGGCAATTGATAGTCAGCACACATAGGTAAATAAATTTGTGTATGATAACCTGCTTTTGCCCATTGTATTGCTGAATAAGTTTTTGATCTTAATACACAACCAGCTAAATTCGTGCCACCTATAATAACGTTATGAATTTTTATTTTTGTTTCTTTAGTTTGTAAAGTATTTTCTATTTCTTTTATAGTTACAGACGGATATTTATCAGGATCAATTCTGTTCCAATAATGAGCTTTTTCATTTATAGTTATTCTTTCTATCTCATTAACCTTATCATGTCTATCAGGTAAATGATCTGACACAATACACAAAGGTTGGTGGTTATTATTTAACAACTCCATTAAATGACCATACCTCATATTGTTAGTATGGTCGTCACCCAATACAGGATGTCCATGAAAGTCTATTAACAATAATAATGTTAGTTTTATCTCCATTGTATAACTGTTTCTTTTTCAGGCTTCTTATCTCTTTTACTAGAATAATCGCTCATGTGTTCTCGTCTTAACTCTTGCTTATAACCTATACTACCTAACAATATTACAGGATATTTTACCCAAGGTAAATCTTCCCAACCTCTTGTCCATGTATTTGTGTGATATGGAAAACATATTATAGTTGATGTATTCAGTTTTTGTTCTAATGCAAGAGCACCTAGATTTGCCATAAACATTCCTACTTCTACAGCAGCTGTTCTTAATAATTCTGGTATATGTTCTTCGTGCATTTGTTCATAGAAGTCACCACGTGCTATACTATCTGCATAAAACAAATTAGGTTCACATACTCTTTGTGTAAACACTAACAGATATGGTGACGAGTTTATATGTTCAAAGTATGGATTATGTCCATCTTCTTTCCAGTTTGCTCTATCCTCTGCTAAATGTGTATAGTGTTTAGGTATGTTTGTTTCGTTTATCTTCTTTTTATTTCTCATACACTTTGTCCATATAGAGTGTTTTTCTGATACCTTTTCAGGCCCTAAAACGTTACAATGATATGGCATAAAGTTATTTTTAGAAGGTGTTACTTTCCATGCTTTATATAACAAATCATCTACCTGTTCTTTTGGCGGTACTTTGTCTCCGTCATATTTCATAACGTGAGCTCTTTTATTTAAGTGTGTGAAAATGTCCATGTTAATCCTTATTGTGATATGGTTTCAATTCAGGAAATACATCAAACAAATGTGTTTCCCATTTAGTACCTTTATAATATTTATCGTTTAATAAACAATAGTCAAATGTGTCCTGATAATGTAAACCATCGTTACTTTCTTTAAGTAAATTCTGTATATCAGGAAAACCTTCATACTTAACTATAAGTTCTTTTTTTATTTTATCAGGCAATACATTAGCACATAATTTTTTAGGGTTTCTAATATTTGACCAATTGACTTGTTTAAACAAAGTTCTATTTTGATCTATCCATTCTATCAATTCATAAAATCTCAATACACTTAAAAATGATATTGCACCATTTATATTAACTGTTACATTAGGAAACTTTTTAACTTCTTTTATATTATTCATAACGTCTTGCCAGTTTGTTCTACGTCTTATATACTCAACAGATTTACCTATACCATCTAGTGATACTGTAAATTCAAATTGCATAAACTTAGGAATATAATCTAATAGTTTTAATTTTTCCATTGCTAGTACTGACATGTTTGTTTGATATTTTACAAACATCTTATCAGCGTGACCTGTTTTACATATCTTATCTAACAACATATAAAAGTCTTTCATAACTAAAGGTTCACCACCTATAAACTTTAGATTGTAAATATATGGTGCCAGTTCAACTATCTGATCTACAACATTTTTTAACTTTTCACCTTTTACTAATTCTATAGGTGTCTTTGCATATTCAGAAAATACATTTTCACCTTTAACTTCTTCCGAGTGTATAGATTTTAATCGTGTAGTAGAGTCATAGGGTATACACATATAACAATCTAGGTTGCATTTATTACCAAATGCCTTTACTTGTATTTCAAATATTCTATCTTGGAATATACCTTTGTTTCTTCTTTTAAAATACTCTACAGCATTTCTAATGCCTGGCCATATTGCATGGTCATTTGTTTGTATTTTAAGAGAGGCTTGTCGCCTTGATCTACCATAATGTTCTTCTTGGAACATACATTGTTTACACCATTTCTTTGCAAGTTTTAAATCAGAACCTGGTGTAACCATTTCTCTACGTAGATCATTTAAATTTTTGTTGTCTTCAAAATATCTTCTTATAGGAACATCTTTTATATTAGGATTAAAACCTTCGGCAGCCCACGAACATGGAGCATACTCACCTCTTGTCGTAGTGTAAACCATTGAGAATGGTGCACCACAAAACCATATATCGTTACTTCTAATTTGATCTTCTAGTATGTCAACCTTTTTGAACCATTGGCTCATGTCAACTTTACCACCACCAAGGTATTTGTCTCCAGGACCACCTTTGGTCATCAATTTATTTAAATGTGGATTCCTATCTTTAGGTCTTATTAGAACAGTCATAATATAATTTATATAAAAATTAAGTAGTCGTTTCTAGTGTGCCGCTGCCACTAACAGCTGCAAACTCATATATCTTGTATTGAAATGTAACACTTGCTGTTAAGTAATTTACATCTGTTGCTTGTTGGTTGTAATCTAAACCTGATAATGTAATAGGGTAAATATCTCTAAATCTTACTTCTATATTAGAATTGTTTTTACTTGTTAAGATAAACATTGTAGCGTCTGAATACAAACCACCATCGTCTGAAGTTTGTTTTGATACATCGCCAATCTCTTTGTTTAAATCTTCTCTTGTTGTAGTAGGATATCTGTCTGTACCTGCAGCCTGTAATGATCTGAATTGTGAATGATCTTTAGGAAATCCAAGACCAGTTAACCAGCCATGTATCTCTCTATAGTTTTCTAAATTTTCATCTACTAAAAATTGTATGTTTAATGTATCGTAATCTAGTTTATCACCAGGTATAGGTACATCTTTAAAAGGTGTAGGTTGTACAGTTGTACCTAATGAGATACCAGGCACGTTTGCTGTTGTACAAAAATATTCTACTTTAGGTAGTTTTATTATAGAAAACTTAAACTGTGTAGGGCTTGCATAGTCTAGTTTAGTTGGTTGTCTAGTGTATGAGTTTGTAATAGTCATACTACTATTTATAAGAGTTATTAGACCAAAAAAAAGGGCGCCGAAGCGCCCTCTTTTGTATTTTGTTTCTCAACAAATATTACATAATGTTCGTAACTTGAACACGTCTGTAGTATCTGTTAGCGTTGATTGCACCAACACCGTCAGCAGTAATATTTCCTGACGCAGAAGCACCAGCAAATGGATTAGCTACCATACCGTATCTAGTTTTGAAACCGATTTTCGGTTGGAAGTTATCCTGACCTACTGCTCTAACCATTTGTAGAGGTACATACGGACAATAGAATAAACCAGCGTCGTATGGAGAAGTTCCTTTGTAACCAACAACGTAGTACTGTTTAGTAGGTGACGCATTGCTTGCCATGTTAGCAGCATATGGGTCAATGTAAACTTTGTACTTACCATTTAATACACCAGCAAAAGTATTACCAGTATCGTCAATGTTTAAGTTGTTGTTTAATGCAGGAGTGTAATCCAAAACACCCGCCATTTGTAACGCAGAGGCAACATCTGAAGAACAGATAATCATGTTACCTTTTCCTCTTCTTGTTCTCTGAGCGATTGTGTTTGCATCTCTCTCTAGTTGGAACATAAGACCTTTAAATCTTTCAACAGACCATCTACCATTAGAGTCTGTGTCAAGGTCAAATACCCCAGCAGTTGTTGTGTTAATTGCAGCGTGTGAGTTGTCATTATCAGCAGCACCTACTTCAGCAGTTCTATAAACTGTTCTAACTACTTCTCTGTTGATCTCAGCTAAGATTTCAGCAGATAATATGTTAGACAATTCAGTTTCAGCGTCTAAGCCGTGAATTGCTTTAAGGTCCTGTGCTAATTCCATAGTGTACTCAGCCTTTAATGCTCTACTTTTTGCAGTAACAGTTGACTTCTCAATTGAGAAAGCCATTTCAGCAAAAGAGTTACCAGCGGCATCCCCTAAAGCTTCTGCATATGCAGTTGTCATACCAGTACCAGTTGTGTAACCAGTAGAAGTACCTATTGAGTCATTAAGAACAGCTGGGTTTTCCCCACTCTGTGCTACAGCGGAAGCCCCAGACACAGAAGAACCAGTTTTGTTTCTTCCAGAAAAGTCTGTATCAGCTTCGTCAAAAAGAGCTTCACCACCAGCTTGAGTAGCATATCTGCTTCTCATAGCGAAAATCAAGCCTGTTGGGCCTGACATAGGTTGAACACCAGCGATATCGTAAGCGATAAGGTTTGGCATTGCTCTTCTAACTAAGCTAATTAGAATAGGATTCCAGTTTTGTATTGCGGAACCAGTTGCGTTAGTTGGCGCAGCTTCTGATAAGAAAGCAGCGTCTTCTCTTAACGATTTCTCTTGGTTCTCCAATATCATTGAAGTAACGGCTCTTTTATAACTATCCTTGACCTCGGGAAGATCA
>TARA_B110000444_G_C18851246_1_pt1 | contig 10870 bp, 9 predicted proteins | sample TARA_B110000444 | Tara Oceans TARA_B110000444 (sample SAMEA4398370) | marine metagenome | biome: Polar Biome; feature: [SRF] surface water layer (ENVO:00010504); material: water (ENVO:00002006), including particulate matter (ENVO:01000060) such as... | depth 5 m | reverse complement strand
CAGAAGGAAAGTTAAAGGAGGCATAATGGGGAGTTCGAAAACAGGAAGTATCGTTTTTATTGAACCAGAAGCTACATTTCAATTATCTAGAGAACTTCAAAATTTACTTTTTGAAGAGGATGAAGAAATAAAGAAAATACTTAGTTATCTAACAGACTATTTCAGAGCTTTTCTTCCCCTATTAAAGTTATACCAAACATACTTGATTGACATTGATTTATATTATTCGAGATCTCGTTATGCTCAAGAAATCGATGGAGTTATGCCTAAGATTTCAAACATTCAAGAAATCGAAGTTTTCGATGCTTACCACCCTTTATTGTTTAGATCCAATAAAATTAATGGAATTAGGACTTATTCTCAAGATATTTCTTTAAATAACAGAAATAAAGTTATCGTTATTTCTGGTCCCAATGCTGGAGGTAAAAGTATTACTCTTAAAACCATAGGATTACTCCAGTTGATGATCCAAAGTGGTATTTTAATTCCAGTACATGAACGAAGCAGAATTTGTTTTTTTGACAGAATACTTACAGATATAGGAGATAACCAATCCATTGAAAATCACCTAAGTACATATTCTTATAGACTTAAGAACATGAAGACTTTTTTAAAAAAATGTAACAAAAAAACTTTATTTTTGATCGATGAATTTGGAACTGGATCTGATCCAGAGTTAGGAGGGGCTTTAGCTGAGGTGATTTTAGAAGAATTTTATAACAGAGAATCTTTTGGTCTAATCACTACCCACTATTCCAACCTTAAACTTCTAGCAAGTGAATTACCTGCAATGTCAAATGCAAATATGCAATTTGACAGTAATACATTAGAACCCATATACAAATTAGTTTTAGGAGAAGCAGGAAGTTCATTTACTTTTGAAGTAGCTCAAAAAAATGGACTTCCATACAGCTTAATAAATAAAGCAAAAAAGAAAATTGAAAGAGGTAAAGTACGTTTTGATGCAACTATTGCTAAGCTTCAAAAGGAAAGAAATTCAATGGCTAAAACAGGTTTGTCTTTAAAGAAAAAAGAGATAATAGCGGAAGAGGAATCAAACAAACTTGCTGAATTAAATCAAAAAACTAAAATTAAATTAACAAATTATCAAGAGTTATATGATCATAACAAAAAAATGATTTTACTTGGGAATAAAATTGATCAAATTGCTGAGAAGTACTTTGCTAACAATAAAAAAAGACCAATGATTTCAGATGCAATTCAATTAATTGAATCAGAAAATGCAAAACGAAATAAAAAATCAGCAGCAGTAATACAAAATCAAAAAAAAATAAAAAAAACCACAGAAATTGAGTTACAAAAAAAGATACAAACAATAAGAAATGAGAAAAAAAAACCGTTAATAGTTGCGGTTAAAAAGTTAAATATTACATTGAAGATTGGTGATTATGTTAGACTTCAGTACAGTAAATCCATAGGTACAATTGACTCAATAAAAAAAAATAAAGCAATTGTAAATTATGGTAAATTCACTACACAAGTGGATGTAGATCAATTAGAATATGTTAAATAATTTAGACAAAGTAATAATTTTATATGATGGGCATTGTCCACTATGTCACTATTGGATTAGGTATGCGATTGACAATGATAAAAAAGACAAACTTTATTACGCTCCAATACAGGGTGATTTTGGAAGTAATTTTATATCTGAAAATAATTTAAAATCTTTTGATACTGTTATTTTTCATCTACCAAACACTCCCCCTCATCTATATTCTAAAGCAGTATTTGAAATATTAAAATATCTTGAAATAAAAAATATAATATATTATTTTTTGAAAATATCCCCTAATGTATTATCCAATATCTTATATAGAATTGTTGCGAAAACTAGATATTTAGTTTTTAAAAGATTTGATGAATGTGAGATACCAAATAAAGAAATTTTATCGAGGATTATATTATAAAAATTTTAGGATTTTTTCAGTTTACCCACAGATTTTGCAACTAGCATTGATACAGCTGCATCACCTGTAACATTTGTAATAGTTCTGCACATATCTAGCGGTCTGTCAACAGCAAATATAAGTGCTAGTCCAGCCTCTGGAATTCCTGCTTGACCTAATACTATAACTAACATAACCATTCCTGCACCTGGAACAGCAGCAGCGCCGATTGAAGCTAAAGTTGCGGTTAAAATTATTCCTAATTGCACTTCAATTGATAATTCTAAACCAAAAGCTTGAGCTATAAAGACAGCAGCAACTGCTTGATATAAACTCGTTCCATCCATATTTATAGTCGCTCCTATTGGGAGAACAAAACTTGAAACCTCTTTGTCGACCCCTAAATGTTTTTCAACTCTTTCCATTGTTACAGGTAAAGTGGCTGCACTTGAACTTGTTGAAAAAGCAAGGAGTTGAGCCGGAGCTATACCATTCATGAACTTTTTCGGACTTACACCAGTAAAAACTCTAACAATTAGCACATATATGACAATCATTAAGGCTAATCCAAAAACTAAAGTTAAAGAATATGCTCCAAGAGCCTTAAACAAATCAAGGCTTGGAGATTCAACTACAAGTGCTGCTAATAGGGCAAAGACTCCGTAAGGAGATGCTAACATTATTATATCTATTAGTTTGAGTATTACTGAATTAAATGAATCGAAAAATGCCTTAACTGAACGTGATTTTTCTTCTGGAATCAAAATTATACCGATTCCGAAAAATAGAGCAAAAAATATGACTTGAAGCATGTTTCTGTTATTAGTAGTAGCAGCAAATATATTACTTGGTACAATATCAACTAAAGCCTGAAGTGGACCACTTTCTTGTTGTTTGGCAGCAGCATTCTGTTTTTCAGTAGCATCACTTTCGTAATCTGACATTAATTCATTTCTTGTGCTTTCTTTAATGCTTTTCCCTGGTGAGACAGTATTTACAAGTACAAGACCAATAATTACAGCCAAAACGGTCGTACATAAATAAATTAAAATTGTTCTACCTCCAATAGTTGATAGTTTTGAAATATCTTTTAAATCTGACACACCTTTTATTAGCGATGCTAAAATTAATGGCATTGCAATTAGCTTTAAAGAGTTTATAAAAATTGTTCCAAATGGTTTTATCCAATCCGACACAAATTCACTTCCCCAAGGTGCTAAAGAGGCTAACCCCCCTAATACAACGCCTAGAATCATTCCAATAATAATTTTCCAATGTAAAGCCAAATTCTTCATAGTTTTAGTAATTATGTTTGATAGTACGATTTAATAATACAAAATCCGCGATTGTTAGTGCAGCCATAGCTTCTACAATTGGAACTGCTCTTGGAACTACACACGGATCATGTCGACCCTTTCCTTGAATTACAACTTTGTCTCCATCTTTATTAATTGTTTCTTGATCTTGCATTATTGTTGCCACAGGTTTGAAAGCAACATCAAAATATATATCCATTCCATTAGATATACCCCCTTGTATTCCACCTGAAAGATTCGACTTTGTTGTTCCGTCTGTATTTAAAAGATCATTGTGGTCACTGCCTTTAATTTTTGTTCCAATAAATCCACTACCGTATTCAAATCCTTTTACAGCATTAATAGACAGCATTGCCTTTCCAAGCTGTGCGTGAAGTTTATCAAAGACTGGTTCACCCAATCCAACTGGAACATTTTGAATCACGCACCTTATTACCCCTCCAATAGTATTTCCTTCTTTTCGTATTTTTTTTATGTAAGTCTCCATTTGCGAAGCAATTACATTATCTGGACATCTAACTGGGTTGGATTCTATATTGTTAAAATTAAGTTCTTGATAAGGCTTGTTTAATTCAATAGATCCAACTGATTTAACATATGCAGTAAATCTAATTGAATTTAAAAATTGTTTAGCTATTCCACCAGCAACAACTCTTGCAGCAGTCTCTCTTGCAGAACTCCTTCCTCCACCTCTATAATCCCTGTGACCATATTTTTTATCATACACAAAATCAGCATGAGAAGGCCTGTAACTTTCTTTTATATGTCCATAATCTTTTGATTTTTGATCTGTATTATATATTGCAAATGCAATAGGAGCTCCTGTTGTCATTTCTTCAAAAATACCAGATAAAAAATTTACTTTATCTGCTTCTTTTCTTTGAGTAACAATCGATGATTGTCCAGGTCTTCTTCTGTCTAGATCATTCTGAATTTTATTGATATCTATTTTAATTCCTGAGGGGCAGCCTTCAACAATACCCCCTATAGCGGGACCATGAGATTCTCCAAAAGAAATTAATTTAAATATGTTTCCAAAACTATTACCAGCCATAAAATTTAAATAATCACAAATATAGTTCATTAAAAAGATCTTTATAAATTACATGATGCAAAATCAAATTTGTAATTTTGAATTATGAAAAAATTAAAATTAAATTTAAAGCCAGCTCTTACATCACTCTCTATGGCTTTTAGTATATTATTCTTAATAACATCTTGTAATTCAGAACCTGGTTCTTATACAATCTCGGGAAACATTGAAATTAAGGATGGTCTCCACGTATATCGAGTCGTCGCTAATTTAAATGGTCAACCATCAAAAATTGACTCAGCTTTAACTAAAGACAATCAATTTGTAATGAAGGGTATTGCAGTAAACCCATCTATTAGTTTTATTCAGGTTGAAGGACTTAATTTTAATTTACCGGTTATAGTGGAAGAGGGAAATGTCAGAATGGATATTTATAAAGACAGTATCGATTCATCCAGAATTTCAGGTACAACATCGAATGACCATTTTAATGATTATAAGTTTGAAACAAAAGATTTTGTAAAATCAATTGAAGAGATTGGAATAGAATTACAACAAGCGGCAAGAGTCGGAAATAACGAGCTTGTAAAGGATCTTCAGGAAGATTATAAAAACATTCAAGATCAAATTCACGTTTATGAAATTGATTTTTTAAAGAGAAATTACGATTCTTATTTAAGTTTAATTCTATTGGAACGTTTCATAGCAAATAAAAATGTTCTATCTGTATCTGAAGCAAAAGAAATTTATAATTCTTTTACAGATCGTATAAAAAAATCTGATATTGGAAAAAAAATAGAAACCATCCTAAACAATCCTGAACAACCAGTTGATATAGGGAGCTTTGCACCAAATTTTTCAGCCCCTACTCCAGATGGCAAAATACTAAATTTAAATGATGAGTTAGGTAAAATTACTCTTCTAGAATTTTGGGCATCTTGGTGTGGACCCTGTAGGAGAGAAAATCCAAATCTTGTTAAAATTTATAATAAGTTTAATAAAAAAGGATTTGAAATAATAGGAGTTTCATTAGATAAAAGTAAACCCCAATGGCTTCGTGCAATAGAAGATGATTATTTAATCTGGAAACATGTTTCAAATCTAAAATTTTGGCAAGATCCAATTGCAAGACTTTATAAAGTTCGAGCTGTACCTGCAAGTTTTATTCTAGACGAAAAAGGAATTATTATCGCCAGAAACCTTAGGGGCTTTCAGTTAGAATCAAAGATTTCTGAGTTATTTAATTAAAATTAGTAAGACTTTTTCCAAAATAAACTGCACCTAAAATTATAACTATACATAAAAGTAAAAGCGTTTCAAATGATAAGAAAATTAGTTGAGGTGCTAATATTATAGATAGTGAAATCCCTCCTACCGCCCCTCCTAAATGTGCTGAATGGCCTATACCATCATTTTCTTTTTTTATACCGTAAAATGTGTATGCTAAATAGATTATTCCAAAAACATATGCAGGCATTGGGATAGGAAAAAAAAGTAATGCTAGTTTCAAATCTGGGTATGCTAAAATTGAACTAAATAATATTCCTGTCACAGCTCCACTAGCCCCTACTGCAGAATAAAAATTATTTTTATTGTGTATTAAAAAACAAAAAATATTTCCAGAAATTAGACAAAAAACATACATCGAAAAGAACCAAAAGGATCCAAACATGTTTAATACAAAATCTCCAAAAAAATAAAGAGTTACCATGTTGAAAAGAAGATGTTGTTTGTCAACATGCAAAAAACCTGAAGATATTAAACGAAAATACTCACCAGTTTTTATTTTATCAATTTTGAAGTGAAAGTTGTTAAAAAATATATTATCATTAAACCCCTTGAAGCTGACAATAGAATTTATTAAAATTATACTTAATACCTCAAAAGATATGCTCATAAATAATAGTTGAGGTCAAATCTATTAAATTTGCATAAAACATTTAACATGAAGCGTATTGCTTTTATACTATTATTCCCAATTATACTTATAATCTCTTTGCTTCCTTTTCCGTTATTATATCTTTTGTCAGACATTATAAGTTTTTTTCTTTTTCACTTTACAGGCTATCGAAGAGCAATGATAAGAAAAAATATTTTGCTTTCTTTCCCTAATAAGTCCGAAATTGAAAGATTAAAAATTGAAAGAAGTTTTTACACTAATATGTGTGATGTTTTTTTAGAAATGTTCAAATCAATTTCTATTTCATTAAAAACAATAAATAATAGGTTTAAAATTAATAACATAGATTTATTAACCCAATTTCCAAAAAATAAAAGAAGTGTAATAATAATGTGTGGTCATTATGCAAGCTATGAATGGATTTTATTTTTAGGAAAAAAGTTTGAAAGCTATACTTACGGTATATATACCCCTTTATCAAATATTTACTTTGATAATTTGGTTAAGAGAATTCGAGAAAAACATGATGCGTTTTTAATTTCAAGATATCATATTTTAGAAACTATAAAAGAGCACAATAAGAAAAATCATACTGCTGTTTATGGATTTGCTGCTGACCAATCTCCATATCCAAGCGAAAAAACATATTGGAGATTATTTATGGGAAATAAAGTTCCAGTATTTACTGGTGCAGAAAGAATTGCTAGGGATTTTGATATGGCTGTAGTTTATGCAGATATTAAAAGAGTTAAACGAGGATATTATGAAGTTGACTTTAAACTTATTTCAGATTATCCAAGAAAAACTAAAGAAAATGAAATAACTGATTTATTTTTTAACATGCTAGAAAAAACAATAAAAATTGATCCCTCTCAATATCTTTGGTCTCATAATAGGTTTAAGTATATGCATTTAGCACCTAAATGAGATCACCCAATTCTAAAATAAATTTTTCAGCTAATTCGTTTGCCTTTTTTTTTGAATCAGCTTCTGAATATATTCTGATTATGGGTTCAGTATTAGATTTTCTTAGATGAACCCAAGAATTTTCAAAGTTTATTTTGATTCCATCAATTCTTATGGGCTTATAACTTGAATATTTATCATGTATTTTTAATAAAACTTTATCTACGTTTATTTTGGGGGTAAGAATTATTTTATTCTTACTTGAAAAATACTGAGGGTATGTTTTTTTTAATGTTGAGACTGATACGTTTTTCTCAGCTAATAATGATAAGAATAATGCTATACCTAAAACAGCATCTCTCCCATAATGAAAATCTGGAAGAATTACCCCGCCATTTCCTTCCCCACCAATTATTGCTTTTGTTTTTTTCATTAACTCTACTACATTTACTTCACCTACAGCACTTGCATAATGTTTTCCGCCATATTTTTTAGTTATTTTGGATAATGCTTGTGTTGATGATAGGTTTGAAACTGTATTTCCCACTTTTTTTGATAATATAAATTCGGCACAAGCAACAAGGGTATATTCTTCTCCAAACATTTCACCATTTTCATCTATGAAAGCTAATCTATCTACATCTGGGTCTACAGCTATACCTAAATCAGCATTATTTGATATAACAACCTTAGATAACTCAGTTAAATTTTTTTCCAGTGGTTCTGGATCATGAGAAAAATTTCCAGTTGGATCACAATTTAAAAGAACATAATCAACACCAAGTTTGTCAAGAAGTTTTGGTATGATAATCCCTCCAGAAGAATTTACAGCATCTACTACAACTTTGAATTTCGACTTTTTAATTAAATCATTGTTTGTATATTCAAGATTAATGACCTTGTTAACATGATAATCTATATATGAGGAATTTAATTTTATAATACCTAAATCTTCAACTTCAGAAAATTGAAAATCATTATTTTTTGCAATTAATAAAATATTTTCTCCATCTCTAGCTGAAAGAAACTCACCGTCTTTATTTAATAGCTTTAAAGCGTTCCAGTTTTTAGGATTATGACTAGCTGTCAGAATTATACCTCCAAGTGCTTCCTCCTTTGTTACAGCAACTTCAACAGTTGGAGTTGTTGAGACACCTAAATCAATACAATTTATCCCCATTGCTATTAAGGTGTTTTGCACAAGGTCTTGAATCATTTTTCCAGATATTCTCGCATCTCTTCCAACAACAACATTAATATTTGTATTAGGATATTGTTTTTTTAAAAATGTACCATATGCAGCTGCATATTTAACAGTGTCAATAGGTGTTAAGTTTTTGTAAGGTTTGCCGCCAATTGTTCCTCTAATTCCAGAAATAGATTTTATGATTGTCATAGATCAAATATACTAAGAGATTAAAGTAAATATAATCTATATTAATTAAAAAAGTACATTACTTTTACGACATGAATTACCTTGCACATGTTTATTTGTCTGGAAATAATACTGATATTGCTATAGGTAATTTTATTGCGGATAGTGTTAAGGGGAATAATTATACAAATTATCCTTACCAATGGCAAAAAGGAATTTTATTACACAGGTTTATAGATTCTTACACAGATTCTCATAAAATATTTAAACAACATTCGAAATTGTTTTTCGATTCTCATAGACACTACAGTAGGGTTTTGATTGACATGTTTTATGATCATTTACTAGCTAAAAATTGGTCAAAATATAACAATATAAGCTTGGAAGAATTTTCAAGTAAATTTTATGAAAATCTAATTTTAAATAAAGACAGGCTTCCAATAAAAATTAGTTCTTCAATTAATTATTTAATTAGCGAAGATTGGTTTAAATTATATTCAACAATTGAAGGCTTAAAAGGAATACTTGTTAAAATGGAAAGAAGAACTAAATTCACTTCAGAGTTTTCATCTAGTATCGATAAATTTGTTTCACTTTTATCTTTAATAGAACCTCAATTTTTTCTATTTTTCAAAGATATTAAGCGAGCGGTTGATAAAAAATTAATAGATAACTAATATAAATACACCATGAATAAATTTTTAACTTTAATAGCTTTGATTTTTTTTAATTGTAATTCACCATTGAAAGGTGATATCAAAGCAGCAGTTGTTTCAGCAAGAGTTGAGGCTTCTGATATTGGAATAGAAATTATAAATAATGGTGGTAATGCTTTTGACGCTATGATAGCTACCGATTTTGCTCTTTCTGTCTGTTATCCAAATGCAGGGAATATAGCTGGTGGCGGATTTTTAGTTTATAGAAAAAGTGATGGTACCTTTGGTTCTCTTGACTATAGAGAAAAGGCACCATCTTTAGCTTCAAGAGATATGTACTTAGACTCTGTAGGGAATGTAATTAAGGGTAAAAGTACAATCGGTGGTCTAGCTGTAGGTGTTCCTGGAACAGTTGCTGGACTTTATGAAATTCACAAAAAATTGGGCTCTCTTCCTTGGAGTCAATTAGTTCAACCAGCAATTGACTTAGCAACAAATGGTTATGCTGTAACCAAAAAACAAATAAAGAGTTTTGAAGCTAAGAAAAATGATTTTGTCAACGTAAATGGTAAAAACACTTTTTATGCTAAAAACTTTAAAAAAGGAGATATAATTATTAATATTCCATTGGCAAATACATTGAAACTAATTCAAAAAAATGGTAGAGCTGGTTTTTATCAAGGAATAAATGCTGAAAGATTTGTAAATAGGGTTAAAAGTACCGGAGGTATAATTAATAAAAATGATTTAAAAAATTATTTGCCAACTTGGAGAAAACCTATACAATTTGACTATAAAGAATTAACAATTACTTCAATGGCTCCTCCCTCAAGTGGTGGGGTTTGTCTAGGACAGATGTTAGAAATGATTGAACCTTTTGAAATTAATAAGTATGGTCATAATTCTGTTAAATCAATTCAATTGATGGTTGAAGCAGAAAGAAGGTCATATGCTGATAGATCAGAGTATTTGGGAGATCCTGATTTTGTTGACATTCCTCAAAATGAACTTTTAGATTCCATTTATTTAAATAACAGAATGGATAATTTTAACTGGAATAAAGCAACACTTTCAAGCGATATAAATCCAGGAAAAATTATTTTTAATGAAACTGAGGAGACCACGCACTATTCAATTATAGACAAGGACGGTAACGCAGTTTCAGTTACAACTACATTGAATGGAAGTTATGGATCAAAGGTTTATGTTGAGGATGGAGGTTATTTTTTAAATAATGAGATGGATGATTTTAGTAGCAAACCTGGAGTTCCTAATATGTTTGGTTTGTTGGGTAGTGAAGCTAATTCTATTTCACCTGGAAAAAGAATGTTAAGTTCTATGACACCAACAATAGTAGAAAAAAACAAAAACTTATATATGGTTTTAGGAACGCCCGGTGGTTCAACAATTATCACATCTGTTTTTCAAACTATTATAAATGCATATGAATTTGACATGGGAATTCAAGAGTCTGTTAATGCCCCCAGGTTTCATCATCAATGGATGCCTGACGTAGTTATTTTTGAACCAAAAGAATTTGATTCAATTTTAATATCAAAATTAAAGAATAAGGGATACAATACTGAAGAACGTTTTTCTAGAATAATTGGAAGAGTCGATGCTATTATGGTTGATGATCAGGGACTTATTACTACAGGTGCTGACCCCAGAGGGGACGATCATTCATCTATTTTAAGATAAAATTTTATATCTTTTTTAGTGGACTTTTAAGAGCTATCTTTGTAAAATATTCAAGCTATCACTATTGAAAAAT
>TARA_B110000444_G_scaffold15527_1_pt1 | contig 10881 bp, 8 predicted proteins | sample TARA_B110000444 | Tara Oceans TARA_B110000444 (sample SAMEA4398370) | marine metagenome | biome: Polar Biome; feature: [SRF] surface water layer (ENVO:00010504); material: water (ENVO:00002006), including particulate matter (ENVO:01000060) such as... | depth 5 m | reverse complement strand
TCAGGATATTTCAGGTTGGGATGTTAGCAATGTGACTACAATGTATTTAATGTTTGCTGGAGGTCCAAATGTTGCTGGTGTTTTTAATCAGGATATTTCAGGTTGGGATGTTAACAATGTGACTAATATGGCTTTGATGTTTCAATATTCAACTTTTAATCAAGATATTTCAGGTTGGAATGTCAGCAATGTGACTGATATGTCTGCTATGTTTAGTTACAATAGATCATTTAATCAATATATTGGGAGTTGGGATGTTAGCAATGTGACAGATATGAGTCGCATGTTTTATGGAGCTCAATCTTTTAATCAAGATATTGGTAGTTGGGCTCCAAGCAAGGGGATTAATATGGAAATGATGTTTAAGTTTGCTAATAATTTTAATGGAGATATTAGTAACTGGGATACTAGTAAAGTTTTTTCTATGAAAGAGATGTTTTCTGGTGCTAAATTATTTAATAAAGATATAAGTTCTTGGGATGTGAGTAATGTGCTTACAATGAATTCAATGTTTTCTGGTGCAACTGCTTTTAACCAATACATTGGAAGTTGGGATGTGAGTAATGTGAATAATATGTATGGTATGTTTAGATATGCTTCTGCTTTCAATCAAGATATAAGTTCTTGGGATATGAGTAATGTGAATAATATATATAGTATGTTTAGATATGCTTCTGCTTTTAATCAAGATTTAACTAAATGGTGTGTAACCAAATTTACTTCAGAACCAAGTTTCTTTAGCCAATCATCAGCTTTAACAGATGCTAATAAACCAGTTTGGGGCACATGTCCATCCTCTGGAAGTAATATTTGGACAGGAACTAATATGACATTTACTAAAGGCGATCAATCTGATCCCACTTTGGAGTCCAATCAAGATAGAATTACAGATAACGTTTGGATTACTAGACCAAACAAAAAAGAAGATGGTAAAAACGGGTATGGACAAATATATAATATTAAAGAAGAAAGTAAACCCGATGAAAACAATAGTCCTGTAGGAACTAAATGGGCTGTTGGAACAATTGATCAAATAGAAACGTTAACATTTAAAAAATTTAGAGCAGCAGTTGGAAAACCTAAAAATGTTGTTGGTAAAAATTTAGTGATGTATTTGGAAAAAGACGATGTGTATTTAACAGTTAAATTTACATCTTGGTCACAGGGTGAGAAAGGCGGTTTTGCTTACGAAAGAAGCACAAAATAAACTCCAAATTCTTAAATTTATAATATGAAAAAGCTATTCCTTATACTTTTATTCATTCCTTTATTTTCTGTAAGCCAGGACGATTCTAATAAAAAAAACGGTTTACAAAACTTATTGAAACAAGCTGAAAAATTAGTTGGTAATATCGATATAGATTTTAAAGATAAAGTAGATAAAAATTCTAATAATGATATTGAAAAAAACATCATCTCTTTATGGAAAAATTACAGTAAAGCTTTTGAATATAAAGATTATGAAAAATTAGCTTCATATTTTTCTTTTCCCTCAGTTTTTGGTATTTCAACCAGCCCAGTGGTTTTAAATAATAAATCGGAATTAGTAGAAAGGTATAAGGTTGTTAGAGAAGCGAATATGCAAGTTGGTTATAGGTATTCTCTTTTAGAAGATTATGAGTTTTTTCAATTGTCCCAGAATACCTGTCTTGTAAAAGCTACGTATAGTAGATATAATACTAATTATAATAAAATCTACACTGGACAGGGACTTTATTTTTACAAGAGAATAAATAATAATTGGAAACTTTATGCTATTGATTCTGTTCAGTAAAAATGCTTAAAAAAATGCCTCTTAAACTAAATATTATTATATTATTTAAATAATTCTAAAAACAATCCATTAATAAAAAGAATTTCATGTACTATATAGGTTATGATTTAGGAAGTTCTTCTCTGAAAGTTGCATTAACTAATGCCAGCACGGGTGAGAAAATTTTATTAGTTCAAGAACCTGAGAATGAAATGGATATTATTTCTCCTAATAGAGGATGGGCTGAACAAGATCCAAATTATTGGTGGAAATGTTTTTGTAAAGGAACTAAAAGAATAATTAAGGAAGCAAACATAAATTCATATGAAATTTTAGGAGTGGGAATTTCATATCAAATGCATGGACTAGTTTTATTAGATAAAAACGGAAATTCACTTAGAAATTCAATTATTTGGTGTGACGATCGAGCAGTTGAAATTGGAAACAAAGCATTTCTAGAAAATGGTAAAAAAAAATGTAGCGAACATTTGCTTAATTCTCCCGGAAACTTTACAATCTCCAAATTAGCTTGGGTTAAAAATAATGAACCTGAGCTGTATGAAAAGGTATTTAAATTTATGTTGCCAGGTGATTTCTTAGGATTTAAGTTAACAGGCGAAATGTCAACCACTTCAAATGGTTTGTCTGAAGCTATGCTTTGGGATTTTAAAGAAAACAATGTAGCTAATTGGTTACTGGATTACTTTGCAATTGATAATAGCTTAACTCCTTCACTTGTTGATAATTTTACTGATCAAGGTTATATTAATAAGGCTGCTTCAAATGAAACTGGACTACCTAAAGGTATTCCAATTAGATATAGGGCTGGAGATCAGCCCAACAATGCCATGTCATTGAATATTATGAATTCTGGAGAAGTTGCAGCGACCGGTGGAACATCAGGTGTTTTGTATGCTATAACTGATGTTTTAAATTCTGAAGAAACTATGAGGATAAATAACTTTGCACATGTTAATTATTCTAACAAAAATAGACTTTTAGGAAAGTTGTTATGTATAAATGGAGCAGGTATTCAATATAAGTGGATTAAAAATTTAACAGCAAATAATTCATATGATTATATGAACCAAAATGCCGCTAATGTTAATGTGGGAAGTGAAGGTTTGTTTGTTTTTCCTTTTGGAAATGGCGCGGAAAGAATTTTTGAAAATAAAAACATAGGAAGTTCAATAACTAATTTAGATTTTAATATTCATACAAAGTCACATATTTTGAGAGCATCTCTGGAAGGAATCGCTTTTTCATTAATTTATGGAATGGAAATTTTAATCAATGACAATTTTAATCCTTCTTTAATAAGAGCGGGTAACGATAATTTATTTCAGTCAAATATTTTTTCGAACACAATTAGTAGCGTACTAAATAAGGATATTGAAATACACGATGTTTCTGGAGCATATGGAGCTGCTAGAGCGGTAGGATGTGAAACTGGTGATTTTAAAAGTTTTTCTGAAAATGTTTCTAGAAACGACTTTATTAAAACACATATTCCATTAAAAAATAATGATCAGTATATCGAAGCGTATGAAAAGTGGAAACATAAATTAAATTCAATTTTAAAATAAATAATTAATGGCTATCATAGGAAAAAAAGAATTTTTTAAAGGAATAAATGATATTAAATTTGAAGGATCTAGTTCAAAAAACCCACTATCATTTAAATATTATAATCCTGATCAAATAGTAGCTGGTAAACCAATGAGAAATCATTTTAAGTTTGCTGTAGCATACTGGCATTCATTCTGTGGACAAGGAGCAGACCCATTCGGATTAGGTACTCAAAATTTCCCTTGGGATAAGTCAAATAATCCTTTAATAGCTGCAAAAGACAAAGCAGATGCTGCATTTGAATTTATTTCAAAAATGGGTTTTGATTATTTTTGTTTTCATGATTTTGATTTAGTCCAAGAGGCTTCTACTTTTCAAGAATCCGAACAAAGATTATTAGAAATAACGGAATATATAAAAGAAAAGAAAAATCAGTCTGGAATCAAATTGCTTTGGGGAACAGCAAATTGTTTTTCAAATCCACGTTACATGAACGGAGCTGCTACAAACCCTGATTTTGATGTTGTGGCTAGGGCAGGAGGACAAATTAAATTAGCTCTCGATGCGACTATTGCTTTAAAAGGGGAAAATTATGTTTTTTGGGGAGGGAGAGAAGGTTATACGTCTCTTTTAAATACTGATATGGGGAGAGAACTGGATCACATGGCTGAATTTTTAAAAATGTGTAGGGATTATGCTCGTAGTAAAGGTTTTAATGGTACCTTTTTTATTGAACCAAAACCAATGGAACCCTCAAAACATCAATATGATTTTGATACTGCAACTGCTATTGGTTTTTTGAAAGAATATGGTTTACAGAATGATTTTAAAATAAATATTGAAGTCAACCATGCAACTCTTGCTCAGCACACTTTTCAACACGAATTAACTGTAGCCGCAAAGGCAGGTATGTTAGGAAGTATAGATGCCAACAGAGGAGATTATCAAAACGGATGGGATACAGATCAATTTCCTACAAATATTCAAGAAACCACAGAGGCTATGTTGGTTTTATTAAAGTCAGGTGGATTGCAAGGTGGAGGAGTTAATTTTGATGCCAAATTAAGAAGAAATTCTACTGATCCTGAAGATTTGTTTATAGCTCATATTGGAGGAGCAGATACTTTTGCAAGAGCACTTTTAATTGCAGACAGACTTTTAACTGATTCTCCATTAACATCAATGCTTAAAAAGAGGTACGAATCATTTGATTCAGGGGATGGTAGGAAATTTGAAAATGGTAAACTTAAATTAGAAGACTTGTACATTTTAGCAATTAAAAATGGTGAGATTCCTCTAAAAAGTGGCAAACAAGAATTAATTGAAAATATATTGTTTAATTATATTAAATAAGATTAATATTTCTCAGTCCCTCATAAACTACTATACTAACAGCATTTGCTAAGTTTAAACTTCTAATATGACTGCTGTATATAGGAATTTTATATATTTTATCTTGACTGTTAGTAATTATAGTTTTGGATAGTCCCACTGATTCTTTTCCAAAAACCAGGAACATATTATCCTTATACTCTATTGAACAATAATTCTTTTTACCAGAGCTTGAAAGATAAACCATGTTTTTATCTTTATTTGCCAATAAAAACTCATCTATATTTTCATGAATTTTTAACGAAATATGTTTCCAATAATCCAGTCCAGCTCTTTTTAATCTAGAATCATTTAATTCAAATCCAAATGGTTTGACTAAATGTAAAACTGATCCTGACGCCAAACTAAGACGGCCGATATTTCCAGTATTCATAGGTATTTCTGGTTCAACAAGTACAATATTAAATCCCATTTAATTTTTATTTAAATCTACAAACAATTTAATCCAATTTAATACAGAGTTTTTATAATAATAGTGTTACAAACTTATTCAAGTTTACAATTAAACACTTATCATTCTTAATTTTGTAATTTAACTGTAATAAATAAAAACAATGAAAAATAAATTCCTCCTTTTACTATTTATAGTCCTTCTCTCAAGTTGTTCTAATATTAACAATCAAAAAAATAAAGAATTAAATATTGATTTCGAAAAAATAGAGTTAGATAATGGATTGGATGTTATTTTTCATGTAGATAAATCAGATCCTGTTGTAGCTGTTGAGTTAATGGTTCATGTTGGTTCTGCAAGAGAAACTCAAGGTAGAACGGGTTTTGCTCATTTATTTGAACACTTACTTTTTTTAGAATCTGAAAATTTAGGCAAAGGTGGATTAGATAAAATGAGTGCAAGAATAGGAGGATCAGGAGCAAATGGTTCTACTTCTCCTGATCGAACAAATTATTTACAGACAGTCCCTAAAGATGCTTTGGAAAAAATGATTTGGGCAGAAGCAGATAAATTAGGTTGGTTTATTAATACAGTCACTATCCCTGTTTTAGAGAAAGAAAAGCAAGTAGTTAAAAATGAAAAAAGACAGTCTTATGACAACAGGCCTTACGGCCACAACCAATATGTAATTGACAAAAACTTATATCCAAAAGATCATCCATATAACTGGCAGGTTATAGGTTCATTAGAAGATTTGCAAAATGCAACTTTGGATGATGTTAAATCTTTTTTTAAAAAGTGGTATGTTCCTAACAATGCAACTTTAGTTTTATCTGGAGATATTGATGTTGATCAAGCAAAGAAATGGGTTTATAAATATTTTGATGAAATCCCAAGAGGAGATCAAATCATTCCAATGGTGAAAAGACCAGGATTGTTATTAGAAAAAAAGAACCTTTATTATGAAGATAATTTTGCAAAAGTTCCTCAGTTAACTATGGTTTGGCCAAGTGTGGCGAATTACCATCCTGATTCCTATGCTTTAGAGGTTTTAACTCAGTATTTATCAGATGGTAAATCAGCTCCTTTAAACCAGGTTTTAATAGATGAATTAAAAGTTACTTCCAACACAAGAATGTATAATTATTCATACGAACTAGCTGGTAATATGCAGTTGTCTGTAAGAGCTTTTAATAATGTGAATTTGGAGAAAGTTAAGACCGGCATTTTAAATGCATTTGAAAAATTTGAAAATGAAGGTATTTCAGAAAAAGATTTAAGTAGAATTAAAGCAGGTCAAGAAACAAACTTTTACAGAAGTTTATCTAGTGTTTTGGGGAAAGGAACAAATTTAGCTTCATACAATATTTACACTGGCAATCCTGGCTTTGTAACTCAGGATATTAAAAACACTTTAGCTGTTAATAGTAAAGATGTAATGCGGGTATATAATCATTATATCAAAGATAAAAATTATATTACTACAAGTTTTGTTCCAAAAAACAGTCCAGAACTTGCTTTAAAGGGTTCTAAGTTGGCTAATGTAGTTGAAGAAAAAATTGTTATTGGAGCTGAATCAACCTTTAATCCAAATGTTTCATCCGAATATAAAAAAACATCATCTAGCTTTGATAGAAGTAAAGAACCTGATTACGGAGACATTCCTTCTTTAAATGTCCCAGAAGTCTATCAAACTGATTTAGATAATGGACTAAAGGTTTATGGAATAAAAAACAGTGAAGTCCCCCTAGTGAGTTTTAACTTAATTATTGAAGGAGGTCAGTTATTAGAATCTATGGATAAACTAGGTCTCTCTTATTTAACTGCACAATTGTTAAATAAAGGAACGAGAGACAAAACGGTTAAAGAACTAGAGGAAGCTATACAAGAACTTGGAGCTTCTATTTATGTGTCCTCTAACTCAGAAAGTATTAACATTTCAGGAACAACTCTTTCTAAAAACTATAAAGCCACTTTATTGTTAGCTCAGGAAATGTTGTTACAGCCAAGGTTTGATAAACAAGAATTTGATTTATTAAAAAAAGCAACTATCTCAAATATTCGCCAGCAAGAAGCCAATCCTAATTCGGTTGCAAGAAATATTTTTAATAAATTGATATACGGTAATGATAACATTCGTTCAAAAAATATTTTAGGAACCTTAAATTCTTTGGAACTAATTACTATAGAGGATGTAAAATTGTTTTATACTAAATACATTTCACCCTCTGTCTCTAAAATGTTAGTAGTTGGAAATATCAAAAAAAGTGAAGTTCTCAATTCTTTAAGTTCATTAGATTTAAATTGGAAACCAAAAACAGTTACGATACCTAAATATGAAATCCCTGAAGTTCCAAATAAATCTTCAGTATATTTTTATGATATTCCTGATTCAAAACAATCTATTTTACAATTTGGCGCACCTGCATTGGCGGCAACAGATAAAGACTATTATCCAGCGACAGTAATGAATTATATTCTAGGTGGTGGTGGTTTTGCCTCTAGATTAACACAAGAATTAAGAGAAGGGAAGGGGTATACTTACGGCGTTAGTTCTAGATTTTCAGGATCAAAAGATAAAGGTGTTTTCATAATTTCAAGTGGAGTTAGAAGTAATGTTACGTTGGAATCTTCATTATTGGTAAAGAAAATTTTAACAGATTATCCTAACACGTTTTCTGAAAAAGATTTACAAACCTCCAAAAGCTTTTTAATTAAAAGTAATGCTAGAGCTTTTGAAACTGCAAATGCAAAGTTAAGAATGCTATCTACAATCAGTAATTTTGATTGGAAAGCTGATTATATAAAAGAAAGAGAGCAAATTGTAGAAGACATGACTATTAGTAGTATTAAAGAATTAGCAAATAAATATGTGAATCCAAATAAAATGATCTGGTTGGTTGTTGGAGATGCAGATACTCAGTTAGAAAGAATGAAAAAACTTGGATTTGGAGATCCTATTTTATTAAATAAATAGCAAAATAAATAATATGTCAAGACCAAAAGTGAATGAATACAACTCTTATTTTAAAGGATATATATCTTTGGTTATTGGTGAATCCATCGACGAAATTAAATTAAATCATAATCAAAAAATATTAAAATTCTGGAATACAATTTCTTTTGATAAATGGACATACTCATATGCTCAAGGTAAATGGACTCTAAAACAAGTGCTTCAGCATGTTATAGATACAGAGAGAATACTATCATATAGAGCTCTTTGTATTGTTAGAGGTGAGAAACAAAACCTTAATGAGTTTAATCAAGATGATTATTCGAATTTTGGTCATGCAACAAATAGAAATATTGATGATTTGATTATGGAATGGAAACTATTAAGAGAGAGTAATAATCTTATGTTTAATACTTTTACAGAGAAAGATTTAAACAAAAAGGGTACTGCTGGTTTAAAAACCTTCACTGTTAAAGCAATATTGTATATAATTTTTGGCCATCCTCTTCATCACATTAATGTCGTAAAGGAAAAGTATTTATAATGATTAAACTTTACCCTGCCCATTATTTATATGACCTTATTGTATATGGTAAATGACTTATTAATTTATATTAACTTTGATATTTAATTATAAATTGGTTTAAATTAAAATAAATGAAAAATCTATTAACAAAGTTTCTAATTGTTCTTTTATTTACATCATGTTCTGGTGATTCTGAGGATTCAACAATCGTAACTAAAGATCCTGATCCTGATCCAATTCCAGTTAAAATTACAGATCCTTTTAAAAAATTAATTTCTGAGGGTTATAATACAGATACTTTTAAATTTGGAGCAACTCTTAATTTTTTTCAGTTCAACACTAATGTTGAAACACTTTTTTTAAAAGAATTTGATTACTTAGTTGCAGAAAATTCCTTTAAACAAACAATAGTCCACCCAGAACCCAATGTTTGGAATTGGGAAAGAGCTGATGCTTTTCTTGATTTTGCTAATAAAAACAACCTTCAATTACGTGTTCATGGTCCAATTGGTCCTCAGTCATCTAATTGGGCAAAAACTGATTCCAGAACTAAAGATGAACTTATTAAAAATTACGAGGAATTTTTGACTGAACTTTGTAAGAAAATTAATAGTGAGGAAAATGTTAAATGGATGGATGTAGTTAATGAGACTATTGATAAAGAAGGTAAATGGACTATTGAAAAAATGGGTACTGATTATCAAAATCCATGGACTCAAATAGGAAATAATGAAGATGGTATTCCATTATATATAATTAGATCTTTTGAAATTGCAAAAGAATATGCTCCTAATGTTAGTTTAGTTTTTAATCAACATCAAGGGATGCAACCTGTAATGTGGGATAAAGTTAAAGAGACTATTTTGTATTTAAAAAATAAAGGATTAAAAATTGATGGTTTAGGTTGGCAATCACATTTAAGAGACAACGTAATTATGTCTTTAAATAAAGAAAATATAGATTATTTGATGTCCTTAATCGATTGGGCACACCAAAATGATTTAGATTTTCATGTAACAGAAATTGATTATAAAATGACAGGTGATCCGCCTACTAGTTCAGAGTATGAAAGACAAGCTAATGGATATTCTAATATTTTAAAAGCTTTAATTGCTAAAAGAGATAGTGGTGTTGTAACTTTCAATACATGGGGAGTGTACGACAAAAATGAGGTATCAGAACACCAGTATAAATACATTTATGACTCAAATCTAAATCCAAAAAAAGCTGTGGATTTATTAAAAAGTACATTAAAAAATAAAAATACTACACCAAAATATTTAGATAATTAAATTTTATTAGTTAATATAGATTAATGAAAAAAATCACTCTTCTATTATTATTTATTCCACTTATTTTTTTTGGTCAAAATGATTTTATAGGTTCTGTCGAGAGGTTTTCTAGTGAAATAGATGAATTTTTCTCAAAAGATTCAAAAATTGAAATTCTTGCTAACGGTTTTTCATGGTCAGAAGGACCAGTATGGTCTAAAAAACTAAACGCTGTTCTTTTTTCTGATGTACCCAACAATGTTATATATAAATGGGATGAAAAAAATGGTTTAGAAATTTTTTTAGACAATATCGGATACTCTGGAGTTGTTCCTAACCTAAAAAAAGCTGGCACAAATGGTTTGACAATAGATAATGAAGGAAACTTAATAATTTGTATGCATGGTGATAGAAGAATAGTAAAACTAAAAGACTGGAATAATAATGAATTCGTTCCTTTAGCTACATCATTTAATAACAAACTATTAAATAGCCCCAATGATTTAGTTTATAACAGTAATAAAGATTTGTTTTTTACTGACCCCCCATATGGATTAAAAGGTGGAGATAATGATAAGTTAAAAGAACTAGATTATAATGGAGTTTTTAAACTTACTTCCAATGGTAAATTAAGTGTTTTAATTAAAAATTTATCACGACCAAATGGTATTGCTATTTCTGGAGATGAAAAATTACTCTATGTTGCTAACTCTGATTTGAATAACCCAGTGATTATGAAATATCAAATCTCTGATGAGGGAGTGAAAAATCCTGAAGTGTTTTTTGATGGTTCTGTTTTATCAAAAAATGATAAAGGATTATTTGATGGTTTAAAAATTCATCCATCAGGAACTGTTTTTGCAACTGGCCCCGGAGGAGTTTTACTCATTAAAAGTAACGGTATCCATATGGGAACAGTTAGAACGGAAGTTAGAACTGCAAATTGTACTTTTGATGATAAATATGAATATTTGTATATGACCTCTCATCAATATTTGACACGAATAAAATTACAAGATTAAT
>TARA_B110000444_G_scaffold16617_1_pt1 | contig 10908 bp, 9 predicted proteins | sample TARA_B110000444 | Tara Oceans TARA_B110000444 (sample SAMEA4398370) | marine metagenome | biome: Polar Biome; feature: [SRF] surface water layer (ENVO:00010504); material: water (ENVO:00002006), including particulate matter (ENVO:01000060) such as... | depth 5 m | reverse complement strand
ATTATATTCATTCAAAATTTAATTAGAATAAAAACATCCGATTATTAGTGTTATGAAATAATGAGAATATTAAGTATAAAATCAAGATTTTATTCATATAGATATTTATTTAAATATCTAAAAGCTAGACGACTTCAAACCAGTATCATTATTTTGTTTTCAAGTATTTCTGCAGTCTGCGGAGGACTTAGCATTGGTTTAATCATTCCCATACTAGGCGGATCTACACGACCAATTTTTCAAGATACACCATTTGATTTTCTTGATAATTATTTAAGTTTTTTTTCTGGAGATGATTTTAATTCAAGAATAAGATCAACTGCAATACTAATTATCATACTAAGTTCAATAGAATTGACCTTAAATATAATTTGTGCAATTATAGCGGCAAGAATAGAGCTGGATATTACTAAAAATCTTTCCATACAAGTTATAGATAAAATCAGAAATTTAGAATTCAAAACTTTTTTTGGGCAGACCTCAGGTAGTTATTTTACATATTTGAAAACTGACGTCGTTGCTGTCGGAGATGTTGTAAGTAAATTTTTAGTGACTCTACAGCCTTTAGTTTTATTAATAATTTACTTAATTGTTATGGCTACTGTGTCTCCATATTTAACTATTGCATCAATATTTTTCTTCATACTTATTTCGATACTTATTACAGGAATTCTTGGTAGAAGGTTGAAATCAACACAAACAATTCTATCTGAGTTATTAGTTTTATTAAATTCAGAATTGAATGAGACTTTTGATAATTTTAAAAATTTATCCTCATCGGGAATACTTAATGACCAACTTGAAAGAATGCAAAATAAACATTCTGATTTTCTTGAAGCTAGATATGATTACCAAAAAAATATAAGCATTGGACTACCAGTTAATAATTTTATTAACAGTTTTGCAATTGCAATTCTTATCATTTTAGGAGCTTACATATTCAGGAGTCAGGATGAATCCTGGACAATTTTGTTAATACCTTTTCTAGTTTTATTGTTCAAGATTCTTCCAACCATAGCCCAAGTCAATAATATGCGTAATAGGGTTGAGTCAAATTATATGTATAACGATAGATTGCAAAGATTCTTAAACCTTGGGGAAAGGTCAACTATTGATGAAATTGAAGAATTTAACAAATTAGAAGATTCCATACAATTTGAAAATATAGACTTTTCTTATTCTGAGAAAAATAAAACGCTTGAAAACGTAAATTTTACACTGAAAAAAAATAAACTTACAGCACTGCTAGGTGAGTCTGGATCTGGGAAAAGTACCATTGTTGACCTCCTACTCAAAATATATCAACCAGAAAGTGGCAAAATATATTTTGATGACAAGAATTTATCGACGTTGAAGACTGACAGTTTAAGAAATAATATATCTTATGTGTCACAAGATGCACTTTTCTTCAATAGGTCTGTGGAAGAAAATTTAAAGATTTTTAACGAGAAATTAGATAATAAATATATTATGGAAAGTCTCACGACCTTAAATCTTGAATCTTTAAAAGATGAACTAGATAATATTTTAGGACAAGGTGGAATAAACTTATCCAGTGGACAAAAGCAAAAATTAAATTTCATACGATCATACCTAAAACCATGTCAATTACTTATTTTGGACGAGCCAACAAGTAATTTAGATTTTGAAAGTGAAGATGTCTTAAAAAACTATATTTCAGAGATAAAGAGCACCCAAACAATTCTATTAATTACACATTCCAAAAGACTACTTGAACTTGCTGATGAGATAATTGTCCTAGATAATGGAAAAGTAATAGAAAATGGTACTGCTGATGAAATCCTCAATAATAATGAATATCTTTCAAGAATGATTGATAGCTAGAAAAAATTTTATTTTAGTGTTGCCTCAATTATGTTCAGTATCTCATTTTGATAACAAATAATTAATTTTTTATCAATAAAGTTGATTACTATTGTTTTTAATGAAAAAAAATTCAATAAAACAAGTATTTAGGTTCTTAAGCCTACAAGTTATATTAACCACATTGACTATTTCTTATTTTGATAAATTTTTAATAAGATTTGAATATGGATTTGACCTAATAATTAATAACCTCTTAGAAGATAGAGCGCGTTTTTATAGATTCATTCCCTATGACTTCATTAAAATTGATTTTTATTTAGCACTGTTTGTCTTTATTTTTCTAATTTTACTTACAACTTCAAAAGAATATAGCTATGTTAACGAATTTGACTTTGCAATTAACAAAAGTTTTTACAGTGAATTTTTAACTATCTTTTTACTATGGACAAGTTCTTTTCTTATCTTCTTACAAGTGTTTAGGTTTACAGAGGTTTCAAGAGCTTACTTAGTAATTTTCGTTATATTTGTTCCTATTTTGTTAACTTTTTTAAGAAACAGTGAAGCCTTATCTTCGTTTTTAGGAAGATCAGCAAGTGATGAAAATTATATATCATTTAATATAGATGAAAATTCAATATTCAGAAATTTAAGGATACTAAAATTTAGGAAAGCTCTTGCTGATTATCAAGTTGAAACAAAAAACTTTCATAATGAAATATACGAATACATAAATACTTTAAATAAAAAAAATAACATTAATTTAGTGGCTATAAATATTGAAGAAGAAATAAATATTGATTCAGAGTTTGAAGATTATTTATTGAATTTAAATAAAAAAATATTATTAATTTCTAAAAAACCTGTAATATTTAACAACAACTTTATTTATAGAGAAGAAATTGTTAATGGTAAATTCTTAACTTATGTAAATAATGATATTCAGTATGGCTCTAGGTATATTTTAAAAAGATTTATAGACATTTTCATATCAACTATTTGTATCTTAATATTTTCTCCAATATTTTTGAGTGTTGGTTTATATTTACTTATTACCGATGGTAGACCTGTGGTAATCAAGCAGAATAGAGTTGGTCTTCATGGAAAACCTTTTAAAATGTACAAATTTAGAACAATGAAGCAAAATTCACACTCAGCAAGAAAAGAACTTAAAGATTTAAATACTCAAAAAGGCCCTCTGTTCAAAATCGAAAATGATCCAAGGCTTTTAAGAGGTGCAAAAAAAATAAGAAGATTTAGTCTTGATGAGTTACCCCAGTTTTTTAATGTCCTATCAGGAAAAATGTCAATCGTTGGTCCTAGGCCATTGTTTGTGGAAGATAGTGAAACTTTTAATAAAGACTACTTAAGACGCTTAAATGTTTTGCCAGGAATTACTGGATTACTTCAAATAGAGGATAGAAATACTGACGACTTTGAAACATGGTTCAAATATGATTTAGAGTATATTGAAAATTGGTCTATTTCCTTAGACTTGGAAATTATAATAAAAACTCCTATTTCTATGTTTAAGAGAGATATCCAGGGGAAGTAAAAGTGGGTCGGGTGGGAATCGAACCCACGACCTTGAGCTTAAAAGGCTCCTGCTCTACCAATTGAGCTACCGACCCCATAACCATTAAAGATTACTATAAAATTAAAACTTTATAGAAACTAAATTGAAAATTATTCCTCTTCAGATACGTTTTGTTGAGATAATTTAATTTGTATTTCCTCTAAAGTTTTTTGAAATTGTAAAGAACTATTTTTTATAATGTTTGATGATTCCAACCTTATATCTTCATCTTTTATATTGCTTTCAATCAATTTTATTAGGGACTTAAAAATCTCATTTGTTGAGTCTAGAGTTTCAGATAATGATTCTTTGAGGTCTTTTATTTGATTATTTTTGTTGATAATGACATCAGATTTCTTAACTTGATTTGTAATATCGCTAATTTCTTTCAGATAATTATTGGGTTTGTTACTCATATTTTAATTATAAAGTCTTTAATATTTTGCTTTATCTTTAAATCTTAAATTCGGTTTATTTCTAATTCTTTGACGGGCCCAACGAGCTGGAGCAATTAAGCGAAAAAAAGGAGGAAGTAGGGGTCTTGTAAATCTCAACATATTAAGATTGAAAAAAATTATAAAATCTTTTAACTTTGAACTCTTAATACCATAAATTAATTTAAATTCTTTTGGCAAAGTGTTGAAAGCCGTAAATGAAATGAAAGGCCAGATAGGCTTTATGTGTCTAGGAACAGGTCCTCCCGATATTATATCTCGCACATCCTCGGCAACATCAGTATTAAGAAGATACTTGTTAGTCCTTGATTTTTCAATTACCCAATTTTTTAACTCCTCATGGGTTTTCGGTATAAAGTTCTTCTCAATTAACATCATTTCAGCAACTTTAGTATTTTCGAAATGGTATTGGTTTTTTTCTTCCTCTGTAAGAGCTTTTACGGTAAGCTCATAAAAATATATGGATGAAATCTGTAAACAGGCATGTACCCATAATAATTGTTCATTATCTAGTGCATCATAGATTCCACCAGTTACTTTATCTTTCCCTTTTATGACTTCGTGAAGTTTATTTATTCTGTTTGCGCTTTCATCAGCTTCTTCTTTTGTACCGAAAGTAACTGAGTTTTGTAGTGATAAGGTTCTTATTAGTCTTTTCCATGGGTCTCGTTGGTAAAAAGATGTTTGCCTTGCACCTGCAGCTATCAGAGGGTGCGCTGCGTGCATTAATAATGCCCTTGCTCCTCCGAATAAAACAGTGATTTCTTTGTTAACCCGCCACATCATAGAGTCAGGTCCAAAATATCCCGGGTCTGAGTTCATGTTAAAATATTATCAATATCTAGGTGTATCCGTAATTTATTTCTACTTTAAGATTTAAATTTTTCAAAACAATTTATTTTATATGCATATACTTTGTGTTGAAAATAAAAAAATGGAAATAGATTCAATAACTAATGATATTTGCGGATTACCTAAAGAAGGTGAATTTTTACCTGATATTGGAAGTAACCCAAATTTTATATTTGTAAATGACCCTAGTTATGATTCAATAAGGTTACTTGACCCAGAAGGAAATATAATTAATGTAAATTCTTGGATTGAATGTGCTCATTACGTTAAAGGCGGTTGGTCTACAAACCTCCCGTTAATAACTTCAGAATTAACTATTTTTTTAGTCTTGTCCATTACTTTATCCTCATATTTTTTCTATAAGATGCTAAAAAAAGTGTATTAATGATTTCAAAAACTTTAGATGCAAGGAAAATTAGACGCCCTTTTAAAGTGATACTTTTATTTATCTTTAGCTTTCTACCCTGGGTCTGGAATGCAACAAAAGATTCCTTACCTTTTATAGAGGTAAATTCAGCCAGTGTTGGCTATTACCAAACTAACGTTTGTGATATATCATTTGTAAAGTTGCTACTTTCTAGCTTTTCAAATAATTCACTAATATTAACTACAACCAATGTTGAAAACCTAGCTTGTTTAGGAAAAATTATGGGAATGGACAATGTTAATGGGAAAATAGCAGTCTATATTGGTACTAATCAAGTTGTAGATATTCTATTTCAGGCTATTTTTTGGATTTTTCTTATAAGCTTTATAAAGAAAGATCGTTTAAATTCCAGAAGTAGCTATTTGCCAGTAGTAATAATCCCATTAGTTTTCTGTCTTCAAGTAATAGGTGAGCAAAGATTTTATGAATTAATTCACAAAGGGTATAGAAGTAATATGACCTCAGAAAATTACTATTTATTAAATTACCTTATTGCTTATTTAATCATCACAATCTTAATTAAAGAATTTATTGTTCCAAGGGCAGGTAATATAGTTAATTACATACCGTTTGTGTTTTTAATAGTTGGAACATTTAATCTTATAAATATAAATATATATCTAATTATTGGTTCTTATTTTGGAGTTATGAGATTACAAAAAATAAAATCTTTAAATATCTTGAGTATTTTTTACTTTTTCTTGTCAACAATGTGGCTTTCACTATCAGAATATCAAAACTCATATTTTGATGTAGATAAGCTTAGAGGTTTTGCGAACACATCTTCAACATTTCCGTCAAAATTATTTTGGATAATCATCCTATTCTTGACTTTAAATGGATTGTGGTACCTTTTAGAGCTTTCTAAAAATAATTTGGATATAGAAAAAATTAGATTTAATTTCCTAATAAGTGGAAGTTGGATTGTATTTTTTGGCGTTATTGCTGCTGTTAATCCCATTATTAATTTCCTAAGTCAATATTATTTTGGTCAAAATAAAAGAGGTATCGATAAGATTTCATCTATTGATGGAAATACATGGAGAGGATTTAGTTCTAGTGCTGAAGCGATTGGAGAATTCTTTGCTTTTGCAATACTCCTAAACTTTCTAGTTTTAGGTTGGAATAATAAAAAAATTAAATTAAAGGAAGCTCCTTTCTTGATTCTCTGTGTCTATGGTTTGCTTAGAGCCAATAACTCAGCAGCAATAATAAGTCTGCTCATTCTGTTGACTATTCTTTTTTTTAGAAAGAAAATTTCTCTATCTGGTAGAAAACTTTTTATCTTTGTATTTTTATTTTCATTAATTATATTCTTCATGATTTATTTAGTTATTGATTACTATTCCTATGGAAGTCTTAGCAAAGGTCTTTTGTTTAATGCTTTTGAATATTCAAATGTCTTTGTTGGAAGTGAAAACTACTTTAATAACCTGAATTATTTTGAGGAAAATAATATTCAAAGCATACTTCTTTTTGAAGACCAAGGAAAAGACCTGTCATCTTCGCTATTGTTTTTGGTAGATAGATTTACATCAGATAGTAATCTTAAATTTATACCAAATCCTGTTGCTCTTGTGAGTTTTATTTCGGTAGTTGTAAACAGGTCGGAAAAATGGGGCCTATTTATAGCAAAGTATAATCCTGAACTAAAAGAATTTTTATTTGGATATGGACCACTTCAGTTTAATGAATATTATGCTAGTCAATCAAGTCAAAATATTAGTGGACTTATTCTTCCACACTCTTCCCTTTTAGATCTATTAATTTTTTCAGGGCTGATTGGGATAACTGGGATAATGCTATATTTTATTTACTTGCTGAAAGGATATCAAGAAAATGGAAGTTTTATAATTTATCTTCTATTCTTTCAAGCCATTAATTTACTTAAAAGTGATTCATTAGTTTATAGTTCATCACTCTTTTTACTAATATTTACAATATATTTGGTTAAGAACTCATCTGAAGTGCTTCAAAGTTTAAAAAAGGGCACAAATTGAAAAAAATATTTTACGTAACTTATCAATCTTTTCCTGCGGAAACAGCTAATAGCATTCAGACAATATCCAATATTAAATATCATATTCGAAACGACTATGATGTGACATTATTTTTTCCGTTAAGGGAAATCTCCAGTAGTTCTAATTTAAGAGACATTCATTCTTTTTACTCTTTTGATGATGTATTTTTAGTACGAGGAATTAAACACTATCTTCCATTTGGAAAAACAAGATTTTTTAAAAAAATTTCATTTCATATTAGTCATTTTCTGTGGTCACTATGGTTAGTTTTTTTTGTTTTACAAAAAGAGGAGGACCCTGAATATTATTTAACAAGATCTGATTGGATACTTTTATTTTTAAGCCTTAAAAATAAAAAAGTTGTCTTTGAATGTCATCAATTTTCAAAAATTAGAAAGTTAATTTTAAAATTAGTGTTCAGAAGAAAAAACACGAAAATAATTTTTCTAAATGAGCAGCTACTTAAGCATTCAAAGTTATCTAATATTGACCAAAATAAGACTCTTGTTGCTCATAATGGTTTTGATGAAGATCTATTAATACAAAGCTCCGTAAAAAATGATAACGAAATTCTCTTCATTGGTAATTTAAAGAGATTCAATGAGGAACGTGGATTGAAAATGCTTATAGATGCTTTTGCATATCCTGAAATTAAAAACAACTTCAAGTTAACTATTGTTGGGGGGCCGAAAGAAGAAGCGTTGAATTTAGAAAAATATAAAGAAAGCAATAACATTGATGCAGACATAAACATTGTTGGTCCTAAAAATAGACATGAAATTTTGCAATATTTAGAAGCTTCCAGTATTGGTGTCTTATTAAATTCAAGCATGAATACTCATTCTTATTTATATTCTTCACCTTTGAAGTATTTTGAATATATTTTCAATAAATTAAAAATTATTGGTGTAGATTTTCCATCTCATCGAGAGTTACCTTTTTCAGAAAACATAGTTTTTTTCGAAGAGGGCAATATAAATAGTCTTCTTGATGCAATCAAAGAAACTTCTAAAATACAAGTTCTCCAATTAGATGCAATTCAAAAATTAACTGTCAATGAAAGAGTTAAAAAAATAATTTCGTTTGTAAATAGATAGCACGCCTGGAGGGATTCGAACCCACAACCCTCTGATCCGAAGTCAGATACTCTGTCCAGTTGAGCTACAGGCGCATAATCATTTACACCCTAATTATAAGTTAATGTCTAATATTATTTTTTGTTACATTAAGCAATATAAACTTAACGTAAAGAGTCGTATCAAACACAGAAAATGATAGCATTTACTATAAGATGAACTTATTAAAATCCATTACTGATGAAATATACAACCTTCTTCTCTCAAAAGGTATTAATGAGTTAGTGGACTTAAGAGTTTCAAATATTGATGGCTACGACTACCAGATAAATAACCTAGTAAAGTACCAAAATTATACAGATATAAATCTGATTAAAAAAAATATAAGCAAATTACTTGATTCTTCAAATCTTATAGAAAGTCACAATTTTGCAGAAAATCAATTTTTAAATCTTAGGATTAATGCTGAGACAATAATTCAAAATCTTGAGGATGTTAAAAATAATGTCTTAAAGGATAAAAAGGAAAACATAATAATAGACTATGGGGGGCCAAATATTGGTAAACCCCTTCATGTAGGTCACCTTAGGCCATTAAATATTGGAAGAAGCATCTACTTGACCAACAAAATCATTGGAAATGATATCAATAGCGACATTCATCTTGGTGACTGGGGAATGCCCGTTGCGCAAATCATTACTTACTGTAATTTAGAAGGTATCAGTTTTGATGAACTTACAATTAACATGTTGGAGGAAATTTATCCTAATGCTTCAAAAAAATATAGCACTGATGATAATTTTAAAATGAAATCTCAGGAGACTAATAAAAAATTATCCTCTGGTGAAAAAGAAGTTTTTTCTAATTGGAAAAAGATTAGTGAATTAACACTGACCTCACTTAAAGAAACTCTAGTAAATCTAAATCACGATTTTGACTACTGGTGGGGTGAAAGTTCTGTAAATGACTTGATACCAGATATGTTACAAAATCTAGAAAATGAGGGCAAAATAGAAAAAGATGGTGGTGCATTTATTAGTTCTCAAATGACAGATCCAAGGATTCTTATTACTAAGTCAGATGGATCATATTTGTACATAACTACTGATCTTGCGACTGCTCTGTTAAGAAATAAAGAAATCTCTCATGAAAAAGTACTTTATGTAACTGACAACAGGCAAAAGTTGCATTTTGAACAGCTATTTGAGTCACTTTCATTCTTTGAGTTTCCATCAAAAGAATATGCACATGTTGGCTTTGGTACTATAAACGACTCTAACGGTAATCCACTTAAAACTAGAGATGGTGGTAACTTAAAGTTAGTTGACTTGTATAAGCAGGCTCATAATTATATTCAAAAGATAAATAGTGCTTTATCGGAAACAGACCTCCACTGTTTAACAAATACTGTGCTTACATACAGTGATTTGATAACAAACAGAAAAACAGATTACAGATTTGATTTAGAAAAATTCACAAGTGTATCTGGGAAAACTGGTATATATGTCCAATATGCTCAAGTGAGGGCTAATAAGTTAGTTGAAACCCTGAGTGATCAAAAGCCAACCCTACAAATACCACCCTCTCCTTTAGGACCCCTTGATAGAAAGTTGACTATCGCTTTGGCAAATATAGAATTCCACCTCGAATTAAGCTTAAAAAATAATGAACCTCATCATCTTGCAAATTATTTATACGATATAAGTAATGCCTTTAACACTTTTTATCAAGATTCAAACATTAAAAAGATAGAAGATATCGCTGAAAGAAATCAAAAAGTTTTTATAACCTCTCTCTTTATAGAATATTCTCATTTAGTCATGTCATGTTTAGGAATCACACCTGTAGAAAAAATGTAGCCTTATAAGAAAATCTGAGAAGTAACCATCCAAAAAAGTAGTGTTATGCCATAAGATGCTCTATCAATAAAAGATACATTTTCTCGCAAACTGTGCTGAGCGAATAAAATCAGAGGTATTGCAATGAAACCAGAAAATGAAACTGCTCTTACAATAGACTTCAAGTCATAGAGGATTCGTGTTTCCTCACTTAAGAAAAGCTGAAAAACTAATAAAGAAAACAGTGAGAAAAAGATTACATAAAGAATATTTGAAACTAAATCCTTAAAACTAGAATTATAAAGTCTAAATACACTCAAAAACTCTATTGGTATAAAAAGTAAAAATATCGTCACGAAAAATAATATAAGAAACCAGAATAATCCCTGACCATTCCAAGAAATTATTCTAGAGTCAACAAAACCTGTTGATTCTAGAAGTAAATAAAATGAGAATCCCCCTACTAGTGAGCCCAATGAAAATATATAAAGGCCTAGAATAGAGTAAAAATTCTTTGCTTGAAAACCTAAATCAAGGTTGTTAATTTTTTGATTTCGCATACAGTCATATATTAATATTTAATTGATTAAACTGACTATATATATGCAATTAATTACCACCCCTAACCCAAATGCTAAAAAAATTGAGATCGAACATGGACTTGAGGTTGGTACGGTCATCAAATCTACTTCTGATAAAAATAGTACTCTTTGTAATAAACTAATCAGTATTTCGGGTATCAGTACAATTTTTGGGGGTCCTGGGTTTTTAACGTTAACAAAAGAGGGAGATAGTGACTGGGATTCAATAAATGATGATATTGTCACTCAACTTGATAA
>TARA_B110000444_G_scaffold214516_1_pt1 | contig 10918 bp, 9 predicted proteins | sample TARA_B110000444 | Tara Oceans TARA_B110000444 (sample SAMEA4398370) | marine metagenome | biome: Polar Biome; feature: [SRF] surface water layer (ENVO:00010504); material: water (ENVO:00002006), including particulate matter (ENVO:01000060) such as... | depth 5 m | reverse complement strand
TTTGACCACCATATTTCTAATGAGATACAATTTTTTATTGCGGTGAGTAGTGGTTTTTTTTGAAAAGTTGCGCCCCACAATACGCCTATCAAAAGTGCTGATGCCAAATATACTAGGCAAATACGTTTTTTAGGGTCAAAAAAAACCCCAAAAAAATCAGCTATAAATTCCAAAACAAATCATCCAAACTGACGTTTAAAACAGCGAGACGCCGGTTTCGAATGCATACTCAAAACCGGCGCGCCACTTTATTATTCTATATACCTAGATTAGTCATTCTCGGCACTATCGCCTTTACCAACTTTTTCTATTAATCCTTTTATACTGGCAAGTTTGTCATTTGCTCTTGCCTTCACGCCAAACTCTTGGACCATAAGCTTTTGTATTTTGAGCATGTGAAGCATATATTCGCCCATACTTTTTCCCTGGTCCTTTATAAAGTTACCATTGGCGTCAACATCGACAACCTGACTGCCGTTAAGTAGAAGCGGTCCAAAACCAATCATACGATTCATTTTTACAGCAACTTCACCAAGATTCTTACGTCCAGCCTGGATAGCCATTGAAAAACCTTTCAACTCACCCCAATGCTTCGCGTATTTTCGAAATACTTTGTCAGTATTCCCTTTTGCATCCATGATCGTGTTTAACTTTTCCAAATCCTTGTAGACCGAACCAGCATATTTAAAGACCGATTCTGCTATCACTTTTTCCCAATTCGACTCAATATTAGCAGCAATAGCGCGCAACTTACTACGTTGCTCGTTAGAAAGTTTATTACCATCAGCAGCAACAATTAGTTTGCGGCCGTCAATGAAACCCTGAACAATATCCTTGTAGTAGGATGTCTTCCCTTTTTTATCATAAGCAGACGCGTAATAAGCATGTGCGTAATTCATCTCTTTGTATAAGTCGACAACACCGTCACCGTTATGGTCCGCTAATTTCAACGCTGCTTCAGGAGTTTTTGACTTTTTTCCTAATTTAGCTACTTCATAGTTTTGTTTAGCAGACAGAGTTAGGCCGTGAGCCGCCGCGCCAAAATAACCAAACGCTTCATCCCAAACATGTTCTTTTCCAGTATAGTGCTTACCTTTTTTGTAACCTTTATTGTTTGGTTTTTTCTTCGCACTTAATTTCTCATCCATGTAATTATCGACGGCCTGATTATAAAATACAGCCCCCATAACAAACTTAGAAATTAACTGTTTGTAATCATATCCTGTGGAAGGGTCGAAGCCTTTTTTGGCTGCCGACGCTTTATCAATCATATGAAGTATTACCTCTTTTCCAGTTTTATTTCCAGGCCAGCCAGGGACGTTACCCTTATAGGTTTTACCCGCAAGATTTTTCTTTTTGCTCAACTGATCTACAGCTGTTTGCTTGATCTTAAATGCCTTTCTACTTTTTGGTGCAACTATAGCCCGTCCAGCATCTTTATTTGCGTAATAGCTCAGCATTTTTTTCTTCAGCGCAGGATTAGGGGAGCCGTTTCCTTTACCACTCAACGATTTTAGCGAGTCGTGCAACACGTGACGTGCCATTTGGCCAGTATATGAAACCGTATTAGTTTCAGTACCCCACCACCCTTTCAAAGTTACAGGATACGGTCCGTAAACCTCCCCCGCGTTAGCAGATAACGCACCACCAGTAAGTAAACCTGCAACAGTCGCAGCCACCAAAAAATTTCTCATCCGATAAATCCCATTATGAAAGATATATTTAAGCGACTAATAATGAATACTATTTAGATTCACATGTCAACACAAATGCGAATTATTCGCATTACTATCTATAAAAATAGTAATCTTATCATTCAATGGATGATAGTCTAACGAGCATACAGAACGTGAAATTAATGGGATTATTTATTAGAACGGCAATTCTTGATACTGATTTTAAATTGATTGGTTTTTTGTCCAGTTAAGGCTTCCAGTATCCCGCTCTTCTACGGCCTGTTTCCAGCCAACTTTTTCGATTCTTTGTTTAAACGCTATACCTTCTGGTGGGTGTCTTGAGATGCCATCGAAAAGCGTCGCCATTTATAGCCGGGGCCGCAACAATCCATAGTTCACCTCCTACCAGTTAATCCTGCTAAATTCTGTATTTATCGGACTTTTCGAAACAGGAGTACTCCATTATGCTAGACAGTGAGTGGTATATTTCAATTAATAACTTTTTAAATAACACGAGAACTTATTAACAATTATTGACGTCTCCAATCACGGCTTAATCTAGGTGAATTACTGTTCCTTCATTATGAGAACGTTCCATAGCTTCGATAAGCTTATGCCTAACCACTGCCTGATCAAAGTCTGGGGCACTAGTGAACCCAGACTCCCCTGCACACGCAAATCGCGCATACGCTTGTCCAACATTTATACCTGGCCCAGTCGCCATATTATTCGGAACGAGGAAATAATCGCTTGGAGGCGTAACTTCTTCAAGTTGTTTATTCCCTCTAGCTAAGTAAACTTGGCTCGGCCCTATATTAAACGAGTTTGATTTGAGAACGATCGTTCCCTTCCTGCCATATATTTCCAGACAAGTACCACTAGAATTGCACGGAACACTTGCAACTTGATATCCCACTTCGGCTCCATTTTTTAGTAATCCCACGGCTGTAACGGTATCTGGAGCATCAACCGGAAAATCTTCACCTGTCACAGCATGCTTCCACATATCAATTCGAGTTGTGACTCGCGCACTAATCTGAGAAAATTCGCCCAGGATGAAGCATAATGCATCAATAGCGTGCCCTCCAGGAATAGTCATAGGGTTAGCACCATTTGATCTAATTCCCTGCCAGATGCGGCCGTCCCCACGTTCGGTGATAGCATCTACTATGACCTTTAAATTGACGCTTACAATCTCTCCAATTTCATCATTATTCACCAGATCTCGAGCAAACATTACAGCTGGATCGCTCTGGGCCTGCAGGCCAACCAAAGTTTTTACATTATTTATTTTTGCTTTGTTTGCCATCTCCACTGCCTCAGGCAAGTTAGCGCCTAATGGCCATTCACAGCAAACTGCTTTACCTGCTTCTATTGCTGCATTAACTAATTCCTTGTGCCAAGGGACCCGCACCACAACCGCAATTAGATCTATTTCTGGATGAGAAACCATTTGATTTATATCCCAAAACGCAAGGTCAGAGCCAAACTCCTTAGATGATAGTTTTGCCGTTTCTTCACGAGAGGTACAAACCGCCTTCAGCTCAAAATTCGGCAGCGCTTTCAAAGCGGGAATATGTGCATTAGCCCCCCAGCCACTCCCGCCCTGTGTTACCGTTGCACCAACTATTCCAACTCTAATATTCTTTCCCATTATTTATCCTATCTTAAAACTTGGGTTTTTATTTATCTTTAATTAACGTGGGCCAGATTCGATAATTTTAATTATGCATAAAATCTATCACAACTTCTATAATCTTTAACTTAACTATGCTCCAGTCTTAATTAATGCCAAAAGGCACTAGGGGTTATTCCGTCCTAGAACTTGAATTTTTTGTTAAAAAATAATACTGGGATAATATTATTTTTTTTGGAGCTTAAAATGTCAAAACCAGTTTGCTTAGTGACCGGCGTAGGACCAGAAAAAGGCACTGGGGGCGAAGTAGCCAAAAGGTTTGCTGAAGGCGGGTACCAAGTGGCTATGCTAGCAAGAAACAAGGATAATCTGGCTGAAATCGAACAAAAGATAGAGGGTGCCCGAGCATTTCCTTGTGATGTCGGAGACATTGAGGCGCTGATCGCTACGATACAAAGCGTACGCGAAGAACTTGGTGCGCCGTCAGTAGTTGTTCACAATGCCGCAAAAAGTAGTCGTGGTAGTATTTTAGAACTGGACCCTGAGGACCTAGAACGAAATTTTAGAGTCAATACTACGGCACTTCTGCATCTCGCTCGTGAAACTATCCCGGGAATGTTGAAGGCGGGCCGCGGATCAATACTCATCACTGGCAACACATCAGCAACCCGAGGTATAACAAACTGGGGTTTTTTTGCTTCGACAAAGGCTGCCCAGCGTATTCTAGCTGAGTCTATCGCTCGCGAGTTTGGACCGCAAGGCATTCACACTGCTTATTTTATTATCGATGCTTTAATAAATACCCCTCGCACTCGACCATTAATGGGAGCGGGGAAACCCGACGATTTTTTTTCTAAAGCGAGTGCGATCGCCAACGAAATGTTTCATGTAGCCCATCAGGATAAATCTGCGTGGTCATTTAATGTCGAACTGCGGCCCTTTGGCGAAGTTTGGTGAACTACAACTTTCGGCATTGAATAAAGAGGAATTGATATCACCTCACACATGCAGATGCCTAAGATGACTAGTAACCAGTCGCTTCTGTGTTTCAAATACTCGAAGTTCTTTTTTTTAAATATCAATCAGTGTACCCTCTTAGGAATAACCTTTGACGGAGTGTGAAAATGGCGGACCTTAATTCTTCAAACCGCAACAGCCGCGGAGATTGGCGTCCCGAGGCTCCGATTGCCTTAGCCCCAATAAATGTTTGGCCTTTCCAAATTTCTAATATAACCAAATGGTTCTTTGGCTTTCCAGGATTTTTATGGCCGTATAATGCTTTTTGGTTGGCGGTAACAATATCAACGTGGTCCTATCTAACTCCTGAACTAACCACCATGGTCAATCTTGAATTATGGTGGATTGGGATAATTTTAGCTCGCAATGCTGCTCTGATATTGATGTTATTTGGTGGCCTTCATTTATATTTATATGTTTTTAAACGCCAGGGGGAAGCACATCAATTTACGACAAGGCCATTTGCAACCAATAATCGAAAATTCCTCTTTAAAGACCAAGTTGCTGATAATATGGCACGAACACTTTTATCAGCAGTGCCAATAATTACGGGATATGAAGTTCTCACGTATTGGGCATTTGCAAATGGTTTTCTTGGTTTTTTCGACTTAGCTTCTTCACAATTAATTTTTTGGGCATGGTTTTTAATTTTATTAATTTTAGCACCCTTAATCCATGCTGTTCATTTTTATCTTGGCCATCGTCTGCTGCATACTAAACTCCTCTATAAAAAAGTACATGCTCTACATCACCATAATGTGGAAATAGGCCCCTGGTCAGGTCTTGCTATGCATCCAGTAGAACATATAATCTACTTATCTACATTGGCCGTACAGTGGGTCTTAGCTGCCCATCCAGTTAACGTCCTTTTTCAATTACAGTTAGCCGCCTTTTATCCGGCTCTAGCCCATTGTGGTTATGAGAAACTCAAGATTGGAGAAAAACTTAAAATCGATGGGGGAAATCACTTTCACTATCTGCACCATAAATATTTTGAATGTAATTATGGAGGAAGTTTAGCCCCACTGGATAAATGGTTTGGTACGTTTCACGATGGAACAAAGGAAGCTGACCAAGCAATGAAAAATAGAATAAAAAAACAACGAGAAGCACTTCGGTAACTTCATAAATATATCAGAAAGGTTCAGACATGCCTGTTTTTGAAAACGGCTCAGTAAACATATACTACGAAGAAAAAGGGTCTGGAACACCGCTCCTTGTTATTCCAGGAGGAGGACTGAACGCGACCATAGCTGGTCTTGCAAACCATGCATTCAATCCACTTGACGAATTTAGCGACAAATACCGGGTCATCTCCTTAGATTTGCGCAATGCCAACACAGGCAAAACGGAAGGACCACTGGGGATCGAAAGAACCTGGGATGAATTCACAGACGATCAGTTAGATCTCATGGATCACCTTGAAATTGATAAATTTCTCTTGATGGGTTTTTGTATTGGCGGGCCTATGATCTGGAATTTATTAAAACGCGCTAGTGAGCGGGTTCTTGCCGCCACTCTAGTGCATCCCAGTGGTTATATTTCTAGTCACCCCGATATCTATTATAAAAATAATATCACTGGTTGGGCCCCCGAATTCATTAAACGTCGCCCAGAAGTCACAATCGAAATGGCAGCTGATTTTCTTAATAATATGTATACAAATCGTGCCGATTTCGTGTTTACAGTCGATCGGGATTTTGTTCGTAAATGCCAGACCCCTATTCTGGTATTGCCTGATGACATCCCTGCACATCCCTATGCAACCGCTATGGAAACAGCGCTACTTGCACCAAATTCTCAGGTCAGCTTGTATCCGTGGAAAGAAAATGACAGAAAAATAGAACTGGCTGTTCGCCATATCCGCAGTTTTTTAGACTTAAACGCGAGGTAATTGACGTTCAATTTTATTTTTAATTATAATTCCTAAAGATTTATTATTCCTCGGATAGAAAGATCGCAATGAAAAGAAAACAGTTTGGGCAAACAAGCCTAGAAGTTTCCCTTCTTACATTTGGTTGTGGTGCAGTCGGAGGACTGATGACCAAAGGGAACCCCGAAGATCAGGATAGAGCGGTAGCATGGGCGCGTGACAATGGTATAAATCATTTTGACACTGCTCCCTCTTATGGAGATACCGTGTCTGAAACGAATCTAGGCCGGGCCCTCGGAAGTAATAGAGAGGGTATAGTAGTCAGTACAAAAGTTGGTTTTACCCAGGATGAACTAGATGATATAAATACTGCCACCCAAAATTCTCTGAATGCTAGCTTACGTCGTTTGCAACAAGACCATGTTGATATCTTTCAATTACACAATACCGTAGATGATTCAGGCGAAGAAGGAACCATAACGCTTAACCAGATTGTAAATGATGTTTTGCCAGCGTTCATAAAAATAAGAGAGCAAGGGAAAGCCAAGTATCTTGGGTTTACTGCCAAAGGAAGTACGCCGTTTTTACATAAAATGGTTGAAACCCAAGAATTTCATGGCAGTCAGGTATTCTATAATCTTCTTGTACCATCGGCTGGAGAACCAATTCACAAAGGTTTTCCTGGGCAAGACTATCAAAATTTATTAACTAACTGTTCTAATCATGGCGTAGGTGCGATTGGCGTTAGAATTTTAGCCGGAGGTGCCTTGTCTGGACGCGAGAAACGCCATCCCCTGAGCATGCCCGATGTTGCTCCAATAGGATCAGGAGAGGATTATAAGAGCGATGTAAAACGTGCTCTACTTTTTAATTCAGTTATTGAGAACCACTATGCAGAAAGTTTGACAGAATTAGCTATTCGCTATTCGATAACAAAAGATACAATATCCACAATAGAGGTTGGTATTGCTAATATTGATGAACTACAGGGCGCCACTAACGCTGTTAATAAAGGCCCATTAAAATCAGACGCTTTAGCACAGATTAAAGCCATTCAAAGCAGTTTCAATTCGTAATTATTGCAGATGATGTGAAGCAAAGGGAGATAACTAACATTTAAGCACCAGCTTTCCAGGCCCACTCTTTCTGAACCGCTCATCCCAAGATCTTAACTTTGGTCTATTGCCAAATAAGTCAGCTTTTATAAAACGTAAAAACTGGCATCCAGAAGCTAAAGTGAAATCTGCCAGAGATACTCCGTCACCCATTAAGAATTCGCGCTCATCCATAAGTAAGAGTTCAAGATAATCCAAGGCTGGCTGGATCCTCGTCTCTGCTTCATTTGCCTTTTCAGCGTCATGAGGAAAACCTAATGGAGACTTTGTAGCATGAACATATCGAGCCATTTCTTTTAATATTCTAAGATCGGTAATACGCTCTAGTTCTAACGCTTTAGCGCGCTCCTTTGCTTTTTTCGGCAATAATGCCTTTTCCGAGAAACACTCCTCCAAATACTGCATGATTGATAATGATTCGAATATAAACGTTCCATCATCAAACTCTAGAACGGGCAAAGTGCCGAAAGGGTTTCGGGTCAAGTGCTCTGCCTCTTTATGCTGTCCCTTTAAGGTATTCACTAAGATTTCTTTAATCCCCAAATCAAAGCCACGAATGTGTCTTTCAGCAATATAAAGCATTACTTTCGTGGGGTTGGGAGCAATAGGTACCGTGTAAAGTATCATTTCGAATAAACCATTATCATTCAATTAAAAAGTAAATTTCATATCGTCAGGTTTTTTATTTATTCAGTCTTTATTAAATTCTGTCCCTATTATGAGGTTTGCTAAAATCGATAATTGGCCCTTCAGGAATTATTCCAAATGGGTTGATCATTGCGTGACTGCTATAATAATGGGTTTTTATGTGATCAAAATCGACTGTCTCTGAAATTCCTGGTGTTTGATAAAGGTCTCGGGTGTAGGCCCAAAGGTTAGGATAGTTTGTAAGGCACCTGATATTACATTTAAAGTGACCAACATAAACGGAATCAAAACGCACTAGAGTGGGAAACAATCTCCAATCGGCTTCAGTAATGGTCTCACCGAGGAGGTAACGTTGCTTAGAAAGTAGTTTTTCCAGTTGATCCAGTTGCGCGAATAATGATCGAACAGATCTTGTGTAAGCACTCTGAGTACTTGAAAACCCCGTTTTATAAACCCCATTATTTATATCGTTATATATTTCAGTATTTATTGCATCTATCCTCGATCTTAATACTGCTGGATAATAATCATCCGTGTTTTTTGTGATCCCATCAAAAGCAGAATTAAACATCCGAATGATTTCAGCACTTTCATTAGAAACAATTGTACCGCGCTTTTTATCCCATAAAACCGGCACACTGGCTCGGCTCGTTACGGAGGAATTCGCTTCTAAATAAATTTCATAAATCGATGATTTCCCAAGAATTGGGTCGCCAGTGGTTGAGGGGTAATCATTAGTCAATTCCCAGCCATTTTCTTTCATTAGGGGATGGACTACAGAAACAGTCACATGTTTGCTCAAGTCCTTTAATAGTCTCATTATCAACGTTCTGTGAGCCCAGGGACAGGCAAGTGAAACATACAAATGGTAGCGTTCACTTTCAGCTTCAAAACCACTTTGACCTGAGGGACCGGCGGTTCCATCCTGAGTAATCCAATTTCTAAAGGTGGTCTCATGCCTTTTAAATGAACCATCAACAGTTTTCCCTTCGACACTTCGATCTACCCAGTTACCATTAATCAAAGTTTTCATCTTTATATCTGCCTTTTCTTAGACAATTCCAAAAACCTAGTTACAATCTCCTCGCCTGCATCTTCCTGGCAAAAATGACCCGCATTTCTAATAACATCAAAACTAGAACCTGGGACAAAGCTGGACCACTCTCTGCCCCAGGAAGGAGGAAATATGGGATCATTTTCGCCAAAAATAAAATGAATAGGTCTCTTCCATTTTTTTAGTTTTTCAAACGCATTAGCTTGTCTTGCAGCTGACCCCGCTTCTGGTTCAGCAAATGGAATACACCATGGGAACCGGCGGGCTCCTGCTTTAGATTTGATGTTTCCATAAAACGGAGCCTCATAGGCCGCTTCTATGCGTTCAAGTTTTGTTGGTGTACGGACAAGCGCACGCCTTACAATCGCACCGCAGGGAAGATTATGTCTCGTCCATGCTAGCCATTGTCTATTTGTCGCTGCAGATCGCCATTCTCTTATATCTTTAGAATATTCAAACCCATCGTGGTGCAACCAGGTATTTAATATGATTATGCGTTCAAATTTCTCTGGCGCCTCAACGACATTAATAAGGCCAATTGGACCTGCCCAGTCCTGAACAAACAGTGTAATATTTTTTAAATTCAGTTTTTCAATAAAATTTTTAAGGCGTTCAATATGACGGTCTGTAACGTACCATTCGTCATTTAAAACTTTATCGCTACGGCCAAACCCTATGTGATCTGGAGCAATACAGCGATAACCAGATTTAACTAGTGTCGGGATCATCTTTCGGTAGAGATAACTCCAGGTTGGTTCACCGTGGAGGAGCAGTGCAACTGGTCCGTCCCTCGGACCTTCATCTAAAAAATGAGTTCTTAGCCCCTCCCACTCAATGTAATTCGGCTTAAAGGTAAAATCATCCAGGCCATCAAAGGCAACATCTGGTGTCCTGTAAATTTCAACCATTGAACTAAAAACCCACTCTCATTTTTTGATTTTACTTTTTATACTCAATTCATATTTTGACAGGCATATTATTAAATCCCCGAAAACGAGCTAATCCCATACTTATGGCCGGGCCTGTTTGTTTTATTTTCGGAAAACGTTTAACAAGCTCCCCTATAGCTATTCTACCCTCCATTCGCGCTAATGTAGCACCTAGACAAACATGGTGCCCCATAGCAAAAGCAATATGACGATTTGGTTTACGGGTAATATCAACTTCTTCAGGTTTATAAAATTCGGCAGGGTCTCGATTTGCGCCAGCTATAGAAGTATGAATATAAGTTCCTTTTGGAAGTAATTCACCACCGATCTTCACCTCTGCTGTCGCAACACGATTACCAACTTGCAATGGGCTTTCATACCGCAAACCTTCTTCAATTGCTGTGGTTATTAGGTCTGGGTCCTTTTTTAAAAGTTTGAGTTGATGGGGAGCAGAAAAAAACATATGCATCGAATTTGCAACCATGCTCGTCGTGGTTTCATGGCCGGCATTTAATAAGAAAATACAATTTTGTATAAGTTCTATATTTGTTAATCGCCGTCCATTTACTTCACCCAAAATTAGTGACATTAAAATTTCACCATCACCTTTAGGGTTTTGCTCACTGCGCCGATGATCAATGATTTCAGACAATAATTTTCCAAATTCTTCTACGGAAACATTACCTTCATTAAGTTGTTCTTGGGACACTACAGGATCTAATGCTCCTAAGATATTTAAGGAGTATTGACGTAACTTGTGTCTGTAATCGACTGGGACACCGAGCATGAAGGAAATTATTTCAGTTGGCAATGCCATCGCATATTCCTCAACTAAATCAAATTCCGAGAGATCCTCTAATCGGTCTAACAGTCCATTAACTATTTTCACAATTAATGGTTCCATCTCAGCCAGTTTTCTTGGAGTGAAGCCAGCCGATAATAGTTTACGAACAACGGTATGATAAGGTGG
>TARA_B110000444_G_scaffold7262_1_pt1 | contig 10919 bp, 28 predicted proteins | sample TARA_B110000444 | Tara Oceans TARA_B110000444 (sample SAMEA4398370) | marine metagenome | biome: Polar Biome; feature: [SRF] surface water layer (ENVO:00010504); material: water (ENVO:00002006), including particulate matter (ENVO:01000060) such as... | depth 5 m | reverse complement strand
CCGCACATGACGCACCCAAACCCCGGATCGCGAACACGGAACCTTGTCCACGTATATCACTCTGGAACCTTGTCCGAAAAAGCAAACGCACTTCTCCTACGTCGAATCGCGTCGGATCGCGTCTATGAAGCGTGTGAATGAGTCATACGCTCAACAATCAAGGAGTATGAACATGAGTATAGCTAAGCCAGTATCGGTAGCAGTCGGCAAGACAGATTCATCCACCATCTATGCACGCATCAAGAACAAGAACGTGTATCAACTCACCGCCAAGGTAGACCCGCGAGCAGTGCCTAGCATCATCGCTAAGATCGAGACAGCGGGGCGAATACACCTGAAGCACTGGACCAAGGTCGAGAAGCGCGCACCGCGAACCGCTCCACTATCACCAAGGCCGCTGATGGGGTCAGACCCAATCGCACCACGCTTCCGCATCATGAATGAGTTCAAGCTCAAGTGCGACAAGCTCCAAGCTGAAGGTAAGCTTTGTATGCTGCAGGATTTATACAACCTCAAGCATGACAAAGCACAAGCTCTCGAAGTGGTGTTCGAAACCTTCCAGAACACGATGCACGACACCGAGCATGACTGGCAGGAACTCGACCGTATTCAACGCCTACTTGACGTCGTCACTGCAGAGCGCGACTACGCTAACGAGGCCTGGCTGAAAGGGCGGCGGGTACAAGAACTAGAAGCCGCCGAAGCGCAGGGCTTGCTGGGAGCATCATCATGAGATACCCAACTCAACGTACCACCCGCGCAAGCATCAACCGTGATCCCTCTAAACGGAGAGCGAAGGACGCCGCGCAGCTCAAGGCTCTCTATCATCGTTATCTCCGCATGGGGTTCGATGTCCACGAAGCACGGTCCAAGGCCGAGCATCACCACACCGCAAAACTATAACTGGAGAAACACATGAAACTATTAGGGAAGCACGTACCGATCCCCGTGGTCCTCGCTGCTCTGGCTCTGGACTTGGCTGTCACGTACATAGCATTAGCATTGGTACTAAATGTGTACTAATTTGCGTTTTGTGTACAAATTTCGATTCGTCCAAATTTGTACACAACATATCGTTTACTATCATGGACTTAGGCCAATGTGTACCATGTGTACTAGGTGTTTTGGGGTATCCCCATTATTAATGTAATACTATTTGTGTTTTTCTTATTTAGTAATTCATTAAAAAAACCTAGTACCATTGGTACCATCTCCTACAGCCCGCATTCCTAAAGGGTTTAGTGTGTACAAATTTCATTGTTTCTCCATTTCTGGTACTAGTACCAGAGCCTTGAAACTAGTACCACAGCTAATATTTAACCTAAAGTTAGTACTCACTGACCATTTTCAGCCCTTTTCTCACTATCATTAGTACCAAACTAATAATCCTAATTTGTACACAATCCGTAGGAGGATTTATGCACGAACAAACTAAACAGGACATCTTCATCCTCGCTCTTGTGTTCACGTCTACCGGCGTTGGCACAATCGCAGTCATCTCACTATTAGCTTTCTTTGGAGCACTATCATGAGCATAAACAACTGGATTCAAACCACGTACCGTACACACCGACCAGACATCGCGATCTACGGTTTATTACTCGTTGGCGCAACAGTCGCTGTCTTCTCACTCACCGTGCTCTACACAATCGTTATCGCTGAAGACAGCGTCCGTTCGCAGGACTTACCAAAGGGCATGATCTGCACACAACCGCCGTTCACTTCCCTCTACCAATGCGCGCACCCCACCGATGTCATGTTCGCGCACCTTTATAACTAACTATCATTTCCGTAGGAGGAATCAACAATGTTAGCATTTGTATGTCTAGTACTAGGACTAATAACCGGCTGGGTAGCTGGCTCCACTATCACAATGCTAGAAATGGCTAAGAATCCCGAAGGCGCTTTGAACTGCGCTAAATACATTCAAGAAGCAGGAGAATGAGCATATTCACCGAACGAACAAAACGTGCAATGGCCTTGGTTCGCGCTCGACGATCCGAGTATGCAACCCAGGCTAAACCTTTCATCGACAAGTCAGTCGCATACGCAAAAGAGAATCCTAGCGACATATTGCTGGGTATTATGACCTTATTGCTAATGGACATAGAGTCAGATGTCGATGATCTCGAATCAAACACAGGGTTATCCGCCGCTGTTGATTACCACACTTACACCACAAATTCTTAACGGAGCACTATCATGCATGTACTTAACTTAAACGTAGACCGCTGGTCATTAATCGAAGACGCCGACCTCACAGAATCTGTTGCTACCTTAGAACAAATCCTTGACACGGGTATAGATATTAGTGCTAGTATTATTCCCGACTTGTTAAACGATGTAATGGACTGGGATACACGGGAGTACGTCCACTAAACAGCGCGCCTCGTCCCTCGTTGCGCGTCGGTACATATAGTAAGTGTTGGAATGCGTCCAGCACTATCATAATTCTCAGGAGAGAGACATGAACACCGAAAATACATTAATCGTACAGCTTCTTAACAAGATGGCTATCACTGGCTCACCATACAAAATGGGCCTCGCCAGCACAGTACTTAATCGACTAGATATCCGTGGCGCTCAAATGCCTCAGGACGTCTATCATGCAATCTGGCAAGCCTGCGCTGCTAATCACAACACCGAGCTTAAAAACCGGCAACGATTCGTTAAAGCTGGAGGTGATCCCAAAGATTTCCGACCCGCTTACTACGCCATTGCGTTTACCAACCTTATTTCCGACCTGCAAAACAAAGCATGTTGGGAGTCTAGACGCTTACTCACCAAACGTGATCAGGCTGATGCCAAGGAAATCGACCTCGCAGACTACGGCATCGACAACGCTATGGACTCTGAGGAAGAAATACCTCTCGACTCATCCTCTATCACCACGATTAGGTGCGACTGCGAATCTGTTTACGAGCAGCTCGCCATATTGCAGTCCAAGTTGATCGCACAAAACGACCTTGGAATCGGTAACGTAGAAGCTCTACTCTTCTTCGCCCCGCAGGTTAAGGACGACATCACAGGTGAGTGGTCAGTCCCACGCAAAGCTCGCAACTTCGATGATGCTCTATCACTCATGGATGAAATTGCCGCAGAGCTTAAAGCCAAAGAGTCTGAGAAAGTCTCCCTTGACTACTACGAAAACGCGCCCGTCAAGACCCCGACCCCCGCAGCAGCTGCACCTCAACCAACTGCAGAGGAAGTCGCACCAAGGTCTTCCGAGCCTGATCACTTCGTAGACGATGAAATGCCGTTCTAACCACCGAGTAACCCCCAATCGGCCTTAGTGTCGGTTGGGGTTTTTTTAAAATTGGCCCACCAGGCTTTAGTGTGCCTGCTTCACTATCATCATTTTAGGAGACTACATATATCACCGACGCTCAGCTGATGCGTCACTAAAGAGCCGAAAATCTAATGAGTTCAGTGGTTAATTCTCGCCTCGAGAAACGTGTCTGAGCAATGCGAAACGGCAGACACAGCCCACTAAAATCAGTTAGCTCAAGGCGACTTAAACGGCCTTATATGAAGAACTAGCCCCGCTTTGAGCGATAGGGGCCACGAATCGCGAACCACGAATCACGGAGGATTCATGACTACTTTTACCAATGCACAAGAAATGAGTTTAGCGCACCAAGAACATTTTGGTGTACCAACTACCGAAGAAATAGCAAACCTTACAGTCGGCAGCTATGTCAAAGTCTGCATCGAAAACGTAGACCCAGAACCCGGTCAGTTCGGCGGAGAGCGCCTCTGGACCGAGATTACAGAAATCGACGGTGATGAAATAACCGCGACTCTAGATAGCTTCCCTGTAGTAGTTGACTTCGAAAGCGGAGATACCGTCAATTTCAAAACCCACCACATTTATGAGGTCTTCGATGAAGAGGAGTTCAAGAACTCTGACACTTGGAAGGATCTCCAAGACATAGCTCGACGAACCACGGAGGATTTATGAACACAGAACCTATAGAAGTTATACCGACCTATGCATGCCTCGTCGATCCATTTATCGCCGTGCTTCAAAACGAACACGCCGATTATGAATCTCATAAAACTGCGCGACAAATGTTCATGCACTTAGCAGAAACTGCAGACCGCCTTAACGACGAGATCAATGTTAAGGAGGATTTATGACTAAAAAATACATCGACATGACGCCGACCTGGGTATCACTCATAGACGTAATGATCGCAGTGCTACAAAACCCAAAAGCGGGCCACGATTTTCACGCACTTATACGCAAAGAGCTAATAAAGCTCGCTGTAGGTGCAGACCACATTAACGAAGAGCGTGACGCACAAATCGCGGAGTACGAATCATGACTGAATTAGAAAAGTCTTTCGGAGAATTCGTAGCATTCATAGAACCTAACGAAGATCGACCTGGAGTCAACTGTTACATCACGCAAGGCAACCAATGGGCAACAAGTTCGTTAGCGGTAGTTCAAGATTTCGGCGAAATAGACACTTCAGGCACCGTAGACAAAAACGGTAACGATTACGTCATAAAAGTTCCACAAAAAATCATCGACAAAATAACAGCATGGGCTGAAGACAACGGATATTAATCAAAGGAAATCGAATCATGAGCAAAAACATAGAACTCAGTAACACTGATACCAACGAATTAGTTTTTATCCTCAATTGGATCGCAGACTACGCATCGCGAGGCGACCTGCCAAACCAAGGTGAACCGGGAGACGGTTCAGACACTGACTACGTCATCAACTTCGCAGAAGAACTCTCAGACAAAGTGGACAGCAAAGCAACACCAGAAGCTCTTATCACCAGCTTCCAAAAAGGGTTTAAATCATGAGAATTACAACCGGAACAGCCATCCACCACGCTTCCGCAGTAGTTGTAGAAGCACATACGGTAGTTAACGAAGATGGACATGTGACCAAATGGTTGACCTTCAGCATAAAGAACGCAGAAGGTCGCGAAGACGCACACATCAGTGTCTTTGATCTGGAATTAACCGACCTAGTAGTCCAACAAAATTTCGAAGAGATCGCAGCGTGACCCACGGGCTACGAAAGCGTAGAAAAATCAAGAACACCGTTCAGCTGCTACGAGATTTCAACAAGTTTATTGCAACCCTAGCTTCGACCGGAAACATGACGCCCGAAAGCTGGGCAACGCTATATAAGCTGCACGAACGAACAAATAAACAAATAACCGTGCTCGCAGAGCACCCTAAAAACGAGGAGCGCGAATCGTGAAACTAAAAACAATACAAATAAACGCAACAATGGGAACCGACGTCTACCTAGACGTAAACGTACCTGAATCAGCTACTGATGAGCAAATACTGCACTTTATTCGTGATGGCAACATCGACGGTAGCGATATGATGCAAGACGATAGCTTGTTCAGTGGTGATTGGACATGGCAAGAAACGGACATGGACTGCGAATTCAACCCAAAAGCATCCGACATATCCAAGTCTTTTCTAGCCTCGCTACCCGAAGAGGACGAATTCTAATGAGCGTAGATTATGACTACCTGCAACAGCAGCAACAGGCTTTACTTGAGATCATATCTGATCTTGAAGAAGGCGATAACAAAACCAAACTGCGTAATTTAGGGTATTGGGTAAAAACCATATGGCTAGAAAAAGATACGGCTAATCTCAATCCTATTGACGAGTTCAACTCTGTAGCAAATGGCGCATATATAGACAACAAAATAGAAGCTGAGTCATGAGCCACACATGTATCAATTGCGGTCAACAAAACTGGCTAGGCGAATGCTGCCCAGAATGCGCGGCACGCGACTGCGACAGATGTGGCATCAAAATTCCACTAGACGAAGAAAATACTCCAAACAGTGTACTCCCCGACTGGGGAAGCAATGAGTTTAGCGACGGCGCTTACAACGTCTGCGACGAATGCTTAACCGTTAAAGAAATAGAACAACAAATCCTACTAAACAAAAAGGAAGAATAATGACTGTTATAGACATGAGCACGAAGCGTAGAGAAAAGTCCGTAAAAGAGATGGAAATTCGTCACACCCAAACCACGTTTGGTAACGAAGGAACTGAACACGACACTACCATCAACGATCACTATACAAAGAATCTAGGAGTTCTCGAATCACCTGACTTCTTTGAACCCCTAGAAGCACCCTTGTTCGCTAACTATAACGGGGAATCCGTCGAAGTGCCGAACCGAAAAGCGATCATTCGATCCGATACCGGCGAAGTAATCAGCACCGTAGGTAGCAAATACAAGATTGTAAACAACAAGAAGATATTCAACGAGCTAGACCAAGCAATCGTAGATTCAGGGATCGACACTACTGATGCATACAAGCGCGTATCTATTGCCGCAAACGGCGCTAGAACTTTCTGTGGGTATTCATTCCCAGCCTACGAAGAAACAATCACAAACCGTGATGTCGGAGATGTAGTACGACTCACACTACTAGCTATAAATAGTTACGACGCTAGCAGCCCGTTCATCACTGACTTCAGAGAAGAACGCCTTGCTTGCAAGAACAGCATGGTAAGCGGCCTCACTGTCGCCTCTTTCCGAGGTAGACACACTCAAAACCTACAAGTCGAGCACGCAGCAGAGAAGATCAGACGATCAATCGATGTCTTCTGCAACAAAGCAGACTTATACAAGCGCTGGGCGAACGAGAATATATCTCTCGATTTTGCAATCAAATGCTTCTCAAAGCTGTGCGTCAAAAGAGGTCACACGACAGAAGTTAATGAAAAAACAATGAACGAGTACTGCGACCAGTTCAACCTAGAGACACAAGTGCTAGGGCACACTAAATGGGCGCTGTACAACACGCTCACCCACATCAGTACCCACAAAGAAGTACAAGACCGCACCATCAAGGCTGGTAACGCGCCAATGCGCCAGTTTAGCCGAGAAGCAGAACTAACTAAGTTCCTCAAAGGCGCAGGACGAGAATTCCTAGACTTCGGAGTAGCAGCATGATGTTAGGAATGAAAAACATCGAAGATAAGATGCATTTTGAAGAAGAACTAGAAAAGTTCATCAAAGCATACCAACTCGAATGGGGAGCTATACCAAAAGGCGAAATTTTAATTTATAGCGTAAGCGAATTAAGCGACTGGGACTATAAAAAGGAACCCGACGCTTTAGTCGTCATTAATGAAATTAAGGCAGATGACGCATGAACAGAGAATCAGTAAAAATACTTGTCGGCTGCGAAACCAGTGGCACTGTGCGCGAAGCGTTCAACGAAGCCGGGTTCGATGCATGGTCATGTGACCTGCTACCAGCTGACGACGCTACTAACAAACACATCGTTGGAGACATCAGAGATGTTCTAAAGATGGACGACTGGAAACTCGCCATCGTAACTCACCCCCCGTGTACCAGAAACTGTAACAGCGGGGTTAGATGGCTCAAGAAACCTCCCCCCGGTCGCACGCTAGAAGAAATGTGGCAACAGTTAGAAGAAGGCACAGAACTTTTCGGTGACATCTTAAATGCAGACGTACCGCGTATCGCGGTTGAAAACCCCGTTATGCACAAGTATGCCAAAGAACGGATCAGGAACTACGTGCAATTTGCACAGTCCGTACATCCCTACCAGTTTGCAAACGACATTAACGCCGAAGATAACATCAAGAAACGCACCTGCCTTTGGTTAAAAGGACTACCGAACTTACGGCCAACAGGACACCTTACTTCAACAACAGCTAGAGACGATATCCACAAAGCACCCCCTGGTCCAGACCGCTGGAAAATCCGATCTAAATTCCACAAAGGCTTAGCAGCCGCAATGGCCTCCCAATGGGGAGATCACATAATGGAGCAAGCCGCATGAAACTAACTAAACCTCAACTATTAAGCCTGCATAAGAAGTGGCAGATCGACACGCAGAGCTTGAGCTTCATGAAGTTCCGGCGAACCGTAGCACCCATGATCGCATGTGATGCAGCCGTCGTTCACTGGGGAAACATGTGGCTCGTCATCGAAAGTGACGGATATACACATACATAAACTTGCGTACTACGTTACAAACGCTCAATAATGAACTAACGCCACCGCTAGGAGAGCGAAATGAATATAAAAGAAGCAGCAAAACAATTCGTTGAGGCGCACAAGCCTAACAAGATTGATGTTGATTACATCGAAAGTGGCTATGGCAGTGTCAAAGGGTATCTCGAATCTGAAGCGCACATGGGTGACATGGGTGAGTATCAGTTAGAGGTCAGGGGCATGGATACCAAGTCTGGCAATCCAGAAATAATATCCTGGTACGCAGACGAGGCTTTCCAAATAGCATGGTATGACTTGCCTCATGCTGAACGAAACACAAGAGAAGACCACACTTGCGAGTACATGTTTGACCCAGACTTCGATTGGTCAATTGATTTTGCTAAAGAGCAGATCGAAAACGGCAAGCACGATGTCAGCGTTTTTAGTCTGAAGAACGGCGCTCACGAAGAAGACCTCAAGTCCTACCTGGAGCAAGAATAATAGAAATCACCGACCGCTAGGAAAGCGTAACACCAAAACCACAAACTCCGCTGGCCTATGAGTAGTACCCACGGTATTATTCTTACCCCCCGCATGGACCGCGAACCGTGAACGACGAACAAACCCAGCAGTTACTCGATGCAATCCAAACAATTGCTGATGAGCTTACGCGCTTAAACAATAATCTAGAAGAAATCCAACAGGCTATCGATGAACACATCTAATCAAGTAGAACTTAAAGTAGAAGTAGACCCTATTAGGTGGACGATAAATTCCGAATACGAAGAACCGCGAGTTATGTGCAAAACCGCTAACACATGGCTCCACCGGACATGGGCACCCCAACCGCAAATTACAGAGGTAGTAAATGGACCCGCTGAACGAATTCGCAACTGACTTATCTGCATTCGCAGACGGGCTAACAAACCAAACAAAAGATTTATACACCCGCTTTGGGTATCACGAACAACAAACCCTAGCTGCAATTATCAATAAATTGACAACAATTTTAGAGACAGCTGATGAAAACCAAAATACACATCAACCAGCACCACATCAAAGCCAATCAAAAGGGTAGCAACCTCCCAGTCATAACTGTGAAGGACTGGCAAAACAACCGAAAAACAAACAGTGCAACGATCTTATCTAACGATGGGACAGAAGTAGCGACTATTATTTACAGCCCCGACAAACCTCTACCTTGCGGAGCAAAAGTATGGATTGAAACAGAATTAGAAGTTATTACTTGCGCCTAAGTAATACCCACAGTATTATTCTAAAGAACAAGGACTGTGAATGAGAGCCGTGAAGTTGACAAAAATAACTGACGCAACCCCCAAAGAATGGAACCAAGCAGCTGCTGCCCACTATGTCGATCCTTACGACATGCCAGCTGATCAACCCAGTTCACCTGCAGATGATGTTACTCACCCGCCCCACTACACTAACGGTGTTATTGAAACCTGGGATTACATCGCAGGTAGCCAACCAGACAACGGCAAAGGCTATTTCGATGGCAGCGTTAAAAAATACATGGCCCGTTGGCCGTATAAGAACGCACCATTAAAAGACCTCCGCAAAGCTAAAGCCTTTCTCGACAAGCTCATTGAAGCCGAGCTGGCTCATCCAACCGTAATTAAGTGATCACAACACTATATGTCATCACTGTTGGTGCTTGGTACAACCTACTAACTTACAACCAACCAGAGCAACAAGCGCTCTGTTCCGCAGAGAAAACAAGAATCGAAGAGCGGTTCGAAGTTAAAACAATCTGCATAACAAACACAAGTGACTTACTCATTATAGGAAATAACTTATATCCGAAATAACGTCAGGAGGACGTATGGAATTAAAAGAGTTTTTCAAAACACTACCCCAGCTCCAACAAGATGCAATGCACCCTGAGTTCGACGTATACGTCAGGACGTGGGTCCGTAACACTTATCCGAAAATACATGCTGATCTGGTAGTGAGCTTTCGTAATGACGAAGCGAAAATCTACGCTCACCAGCAACTGCCTATCCAACAGGAAATGTTTTAATGCTTGTAACCTTAGATTTCGAGACGTACTACGACACAAAACTAAGCCTTACAAAAATGACGACAATGGACTACGTTCGAAACGAACAGTTCAAAGTCTGGGGCGTAGGTATAAAAATCGATGACGAACAAACCGAATGGTTTGGTGAAGACGAAGCGGAAGCCGCGCTCCATGACATCGATTGGGATATGACAACCCTGGCTTGTCACAACACACACTTCGATGGCTACATCCTCAACCGTATCTACAACCTTAGACCGTACTACTACACAGACACAGCTGCTATGTCTCGCGCGCTAGCGCCCAGCCAATCAGCTCGCCTCAAAGACTGTGCCGTCAGGTTCTTCCCAAAAGATACATCAATGCGGAAAGGCGACGAGCTGGCCGACGCTAAAGGCATCTATGATCTCGACCCTGAGACAGAATCTGCGATAGCCGGTTACTGTATTCAGGACGTTGATTTGACCTACGCTCTGTATAACAAAATGGTATGGGACATGCCGGTGTCTGAACTAGACCTCATCGACATGACATGTCGTATGTTCTGCGAGCCAAAGTTTATCGCAGACCGTGAAGCGTTAATCGCGTTTCGCGATCAAGAAATAGATAACAGCGAAGCTGCCCTCGCTGCTTCAGGTATCGACCGCAAGGTTCTTAGCTCAAACAAACAGTTTGCAGAACACATTTACAAAATGGGACTTGTACCCCCTGTAAAGAAAAGCCCTACAACAGGAAAGGACATTCCTGCTCTGGGTAAAAACGACAAAGCGTTCACCCAGATGCAAAATATGTATCCGCAGTTCAAGCATATATGGGACGCGCGTAAAGCTGTCAAGTCGAGAATCAACGAGACTAGGGCGCAGCGTTTCATAGACGCTATCCACCCTGATGGCACCATGCCTAT
>TARA_B110000444_G_C18851256_1_pt1 | contig 10947 bp, 8 predicted proteins | sample TARA_B110000444 | Tara Oceans TARA_B110000444 (sample SAMEA4398370) | marine metagenome | biome: Polar Biome; feature: [SRF] surface water layer (ENVO:00010504); material: water (ENVO:00002006), including particulate matter (ENVO:01000060) such as... | depth 5 m | reverse complement strand
CATAAGATCAATTTCGCCAATATCATAATAATCTTATTCCTTTCATTCTCTATCAGCGCTTGCACAACTGGCATAGGTATGCCCGATTGGATGGATGCTGAAAAATCAAGAGATCGATACGAAGCAAGAAAACAGAAAAAAGACGGCGGACCAACTGGAAAAATTCAAGACGGATTAAAATTATTTGGTAGTGATGTTAAAGATTCAGGTGCCTTAATTGGTGTTAATGCTCTTCTTTGGAGAGCTTCTCTTGATACAATCTCTTTCATGCCCTTAAAAGAAGCTGATCCATATGGTGGTATTATCATGACAGAATGGTATGTAAACCCTAATAATCCCCTAGAAAGATCTAAAATAACTGTATATATTCTGGACACTAGGTTAAGAGCGGATGCTTTAAGAGTGACATTATTTATCCAAAATTTGCAAAACGGCGAGTGGGTTAACGTTAATATAGGTGATGATTCAAGAATACAGCTTGAAAATACTATTTTAACTAAAGCCAGACAAATGAAACAAAAATAAGATCGCATATTATGGATAGATATAACCATAGAGAAGTTGAAAAATTCTGGCAGGAAAAATGGGAAACCCAAAATACTTATAAAGCCAGTGATGATTTCACAAAAAAGAAATATTATGTTCTAGAAATGTTCCCGTATCCGTCTGGAAAAATACATATGGGTCATGTAAGAAACTATACTATGGGAGATGTTGTAGCACGTTATAAAAGATGCTTAGGATATAACGTTCTTCATCCTATGGGTTGGGATGCTTTTGGAATGCCAGCAGAGAATGCAGCAATGCAAAATAATATTCATCCTGCAAAATGGACTTACCAAAATATCTCAAATATGAGAAAACAACTAAAACTTCTTGGATTATCAATAGACTGGTCAAAAGAAATAGCAACTTGTGACCCAGAATATTATGTCCACGAACAGAAGCTTTTTTTAGAATTTCATAAAAGTGGATTGGTGAGTAGAAAAAAATCAAAGGTAAATTGGGATCCTGTTGACCATACTGTTCTAGCAAATGAACAAGTAATTGATGGAAAAGGGTGGAGATCTGGTGCTGTTGTTGAAATAAAAGAACTCACTCAATGGTTCTTCAACATCACAAACTATGCAGAAGATTTGATTGATAAGTTACAAACTCTCGATAAATGGCCTGAAAAAGTAAAAATTATGCAAAATCACTGGATTGGTAAATCTACTGGTTTACAGTTTAAATTTGAAATAAAGGATTCCCCCTTCAAAGAATTTAAGACACTTGAAGTTTTTACAACACGCCCAGATACTCTCTTTGGAGCTAGCTTTGTTGCAATAGCTGCTGACCACCCAATTTCAAAAAAACTTGAAAAATCAGATGTAAGAGTTGAAAAGTTTATCAAAGATTGCAGATCTAAAGGTACAACTCTTGCAGAAATTGAGAAAGCTGAAAAAATTGGATTAAATACAGGTATCAAAGTTAATCATCCATTTATAGAAAATAAAAAACTAGATATATTTATAGCTAATTTTGTCCTTATTGAATATGGTACTGGTGCAATATTTGGTTGTCCAGCTCATGATCAAAGAGACCTGGATTTTGCAAGAAAATATAACTTAGAAGTAACCCCCGTTGTCATCCCCGATAATGAAAGTCCAGACAGCTTTGTAATAGATAATGAAGCTTTTACTGGGGATGGAAAAATTTATAACTCAGATTTTCTAAATGGTTTATCCATAACAGAAGCAAAAGATGCAGTAGTAAAAAAAATGTCATCAAAATTTATAGATGGTGGATCACAAGGTAACCCAAAAATTACCTATAGATTGAGAGATTGGGGTGTTTCAAGACAAAGATATTGGGGATGTCCAATCCCAATAATCCATTGTGATGAATGTGGGATCGTAGAGGTTCCTGAAAGTAATTTACCTGTTAGACTTCCAGATGATGTTGATTTCAAATCCCCTGGAAATCCTCTGGAGAGACATCCAACTTGGAAACATGTAATATGTCCTTCATGCAAAAGAGATGCCGTAAGAGAAACAGATACTTTTGATACTTTTGTTGATTCATCATGGTATTTTGCAAGATTCTGCAGTCCTCAATCAAATATGCCTGTTGACTATGATGCTGTAAATTACTGGCTTCCGGTTGATCAATATATTGGTGGTGTCGAACACGCTATCCTACATCTACTTTACTCAAGATTCTTTACAAGAGCGATGAAAGAAACCAAACACCTACAATTAGATGAGCCTTTTGCAGGTCTATTCACCCAAGGTATGGTAACTCATGAAACATATAAAGATAGTGATGGTAATTGGATATTCCCAGAAGAGGTTGTTTATCGTGATGGTAAACCAACACATGTTAATTCTGGAAAGCCAGTAACTGTGGGGCAAATAGAGTCGATGTCAAAATCAAAGAAGAATACTATAGATCCTCAAAATATTGTAGAGACATATGGAGCAGATACTGCAAGGTGGTTTATTCTATCAGACACCCCACCAGAAAGAGATATTCAATGGACAGATAAAGGCGTAGATGCCTCTTCTAAATTTATCCAGAAAGCGTGGAAAATTATAAATGAAGGAAAAAATAAAATCTCTAAAAAAGATAACCAAATACCAGATGAATTTTCAAATGAAGCACTTGAAATTAGGAAGATTACACATAAAGCAATAAAAGATGTAACAGATGCACTTGATAATTTAAGGTTTAATAGAGCTATAGCTCATGTTTATGAATTAACAAACCAAATTCAATTAATATTTGGAGATAATAAAAAATATAATGATAACAGTGCTTTATACTCAAAAAGAGAGTGTCTGGAAACTTATTGTCAACTTTTTTCCCCTATGGCGCCTCACCTTGCAGAGGAATGTTGGAAAATTCTTGAATGTAATGGTATAATTACTGAAAAAGAGTGGCCAAATTTTATCAAAGATTATATTGAGGAAGATACCGTTCTTATTATTGTCCAAGTTAATGGGAAAAAAAGAGGTGAAATAGTTATGCCAAAAGATACACCTCAAAGTACAATTGAGAATACAGCGCTTGATTTAGATAATGTTAAAAAAATAATCAGTGCTGAAGTAAAAAAGATTATATATATTCCTAATAGGATCATTAATGTTGTTATATAAATTAAAATATATTTTACTAAGTTTACTAATATTACCCATGCTTTCAGCTTGCTCTTTTAATCCAATGTATGGAGAAAATAGCAATTCAAAGTATGTAATGAATAATATCTATATTGATGAAGCAATTGATCGAAATCATCAAATAGTTAGAAATGAATTAATAAAATATTTTGAGAATGCTGGAAATCAGAATAATCCACTTCAACTAATTTTTAAAGTATCAATAAATAAAAATCCTCTACTAGTTGACTCAGTTGGCGAAGCTAAAAGAATGCAGATTGAATTTAAAGTTGATTACTCAATATTTAGAGTTACTGACTACAAAGAATTAGTTTATTCGAACTCTACAAATGTTTTTAATACATATACTTTATCAACGTCAGAATACAATAACTCAAGAGCTGAAATAAAAACATTTGATTTAATAGCAAAAGAAACAGGAAGTATCATCGCCAATCAACTATCTCTTAATTATTTGAAATTAATGGACTGATATATCCAAAAGAGGAAATCAAATTGGTTATTTTAAGGAATAAACAGGCAGAAAATTTTATTCAAAACCCCAATGATGATACCCAGGGAATATTAATTTATGGACAAGATCTAGGTTTAATCACACATAGAGCAAGATTGCTAATAAATTACTTTGTGGCAGATAAAACTGATCCCTTCCAACTCTCAAAATTAAACTCAGACATATTAAAAGAGGATCCAGATCTGCTTATCAATGAACTAGATACATACAGTCTCATGGGGACAAGAAAAGTGATCCATCTTCGATTATCACAAGACCTTAAGAAAGACCAAGTTGAGTGTATAATGAATGAAGATAATTCTAATTTAGTAATTATCACAGCAAATGAAATGAAACCGACATCTATCCTTAGGAAAGGTTTCGAAACAAATAAGAACTATATTTCTATACCTTGCTATAGTAGCAGCTCTATGGATATTATGAGTCTCTTAAACGAAAAATTAATTGAAAAAGATATGCAGATGGATAGAGAGGCAAAAGAGTTATTAATCTATTCTCTTGGGGACAATTACGAGAATACATTATCAGAAATTGATAAAGTCTTAACCATGAATATGTCTTCTACATGTACCATAACAAAAAAAGATGTTGAAAATATTGTAGTTAACTCCTCTAATATTATAATTACAGATTTAGTAGATTTAATTTTCGAGAAGAAAACTCGTGATATAAGTCTATCCTATTATAAAACATTGGATCAATTTCAGCCTCCACAAATACTCCAAATAGTATCAAATCATACAATTAAATTATTAGATATGATAGCAATCAAAGAAAAAGAGAGTACTTCGGCCAAACAGGTTGTTGAAACCTATAAACCGAGTTTCTTTTTTAAACGGCACAACTCAATTCAAAAGCAATTAAATATATGGAGTAGACAAGCTTTATTAGAAATATTAGAAATATTATCTAAAACAATTATGGACACAAGATCATATAGTGAGATTTCAAAAGAAATTACAGAAAGATCTCTGATAAAAATATCAAGTATAAAGAGTTAACTTATTAAACGCTTCTTAATATTATCTAATTGGCTATTATCTAAATAACTTATTAGTACTTTACCAGATTTGTTATCTTTTGTTTGAATCTCCACTTTTAGACCAAGATTATCAGTCATTAGCTTTTCAAGATTTTTTATATTTGAATCTTTAACCTTTTTACTAGTTATTTTAGAGGCTGGCAGATTAGAATTTTTTACAAGTTCTTCAGTTTGTCTAACACTTAGCCCTTTTGAAATAACTAAATTGGCTAAATTTTCTGCATCCTCACTCAAAATTAGAGCCCTAGCATGACCTATTGTCAATTTCCCAGAAGATAAATATTCCTGTACTTTCAATGGAAGGTTTTCTAGCCTTAATATATTGGCTATATAGCTTCTACTTTTACCTATAACTTGCGATAGATCCTCCTGCGTGTAGTTATATATATCCATTAACCTTTTATAACCTGAGGCCTCATCAATAGGATTCAGATTACTTCTCTGAACATTTTCTATGATTGCAATTTCAAGAGCATCATCATCAGATAGATTTTTTATAATAACTGGTACGTTGTCTAATTGTGCAATTTGAGCGGCTCTCCATCTTCTTTCACCAGCTATCACTTCATACGATTCTTCGTTACCTCTCTGTCTTACAATTATTGGTTGAAGAATTCCTTTTTCCTTAATAGAATTTGCAAGATCAACTAATTCATCCTCAGAAAAAACACTTCTTGGATTCTGTTTATTTGCCTGAATTTGCTCAATTGGCAATGTGCTAATATTTACAGGGGCATCATCCATATTTGAGGACAAGTCTTTTGGAGCATCTCCGATTAAAGAAGCTAAACCTCTTCCTAATCTTGATTTAGTTACATTTGGTTGTTCATCTGACACAATAAATACCTTTCTATTATGGGCTATTACTTAATACTGCTTTATCTTTTCTTAAAACTTCTGTTGCCAGATTCATATATGCTATTGATCCCTGGCATTTATGATCATAGAGAATAACTGGTTTGCCATAAGAAGGCGCTTCAGAGACTCTAACATTTCTTGGAATGACTGTTTTGTATACCTTATCTCCCATGAATTCTCGTACGTCTTTTGCTACCTGTCCTGACAAGTTATTTCTTTCATCGAACATAGTTAGAAGAATACCATGGATTAATAGATCTTTATTAAGATTTTGCTTCACATGCTCAACTGTTTCTAGAAGCTGGCCCAGTCCTTCCAATGCATAAAACTCACACTGCAAAGGTACAATTATTGAGTTAGCAGCAACAAGGGCGTTTATAGTCAATAAGTTTAATGATGGTGGGCAGTCAATAAGGATATAATCATAATAACTATTACTAGAAGCTTGTAATGATTCAATAGCTCTTTTGAGCTTATAAGATTTATCTTTTTCATTGGCCAATATTGACTCAAGACCCAAAAGATCAAGTGTTGAAGGAACAAGATAAAGATTATTAACAATCGTATTTAATTTTGTATCATTGATATTCTTTTCTTGGGTCAAAACATCATATATAGAATACTTTCTATCCTCTTTATTGACGCCTAAACCAGTTGAAGCATTTCCCTGGGGATCCAGATCAATAATAAGCACTTTTTGACCCGTACCCGCTATTGCACAACCTAGGTTAATTGTTGTTGTCGTTTTTCCAACACCACCTTTTTGATTAGCAAAAGCTAAGACTTTTGTCTTACTGTTATTTTTTTTAGTTCCAAATCCAAACATTACCTGTACTCAAAATCAATAATATAAGAGTCCTTATCAAGGATACTATTATGATAAACTATATTCATTAGGGATGAAATATTTAATTTGGCCAATTCTGTTTTTGCTTTAGCTCCTCTTTGTAGCAAATATTTTGTTTGAGGAGAAATGTATGGCTTAGATAGCTTTAGTATATTATCAATACCAGAGAAAGCACGAGCTGTAATTATATCTGCTTTTATTTTTCCTTTTATACTTAAATTCTCAATACGTTCAGGTAACACAATAACTGGAGTGTCACATTTTACAGAAACAAAATTGAGGAATGAGCATTTTTTTTTACTAGAGTCTACAAGATATATATCTTTATTAGATTCAGCAAAATATATAGCAAGTATAAAACCAGGTAAACCTGCACCTGTTCCTATATCTATTAATACTTTAAAATCTTTTGGTATGTAGGTCATTAACTGCAATGAGTCCAATACATGTCTACCCCATATATTATCAACTGTAGAATTGCCTATTAAATTAAACCTATTTTGCCATTCTAGTAAATGCGTCACGTAGCAATCGAGTTTTTCCATTGTTTCACGTGAAACATTATATTTCTCTCTTATATCTTTCGATGTCCAATCTTTTTCTTTCACTATTTATGCTGACCTAACCGAAATTTTATTTAATGATTTAATATAAGATAAAATTTTTAATACAGTTGACGGATCTATTCCCTCCATCCTCGACAGCTGTCCTATTGATGTGGGTCTTATTCGTAACATTCTATCTCTAGCTTCATTTGAAAGACCCTTAATATTCGAGTACTCTATATCGAAAGGTATTGGCAATCCCTCATCTTTCTTGAAAGAAATTATTTCTAGTTTCTGGCGATCTAAATACTTCGAATAGATAGCATCAGACTCTATTTGTGATATTATTGATTCATCTATGAGTTTGAGTTGGGGCCATATTTGATACAAATCTGTAATTTTAATTTCCACATAGGATAGCAAGTCTAGTACAGATCTTTTTTTACCATCATGATTAATTTTTAAACCAAATTTATTTGCTTCATTAGGGGAAATTGATAAGGAATTTATTATAGAATTGGCATTTTCTAGTAACTTTGATTTATTGCTAAAAGATTTTATTCTATCTTTCCCTACTATTCCATTATCTATAGCTTTTTGTGTGAGTCTTTGATCTGCATTATCTATACGAAGAGTCAATCTATATTCAGCTCTAGAAGTAAACATTCTATATGGTTCAGTAACACCTTTTGTTATTAAATCATCTATCATAACCCCTATGTAGGCATCAGATCTATCTAAAGTGAATTCCTGGCTTGTTGAAGATTTCATCGCAGCATTTAAACCAGATATAAATCCTTGTGCAGCCGCCTCTTCATATCCGGTTGTGCCATTTATTTGCCCTGCCAAATACAGATTTTTTATTTTTTTTGTTTCCAATGTAGGCAATAGCTCACGGGGATCAATATAATCGTATTCTATTGCATATCCCGGTCTTTCAATGATTGCATTCTCTAAACCCAAAATAGAATGTACTATTTCATGTTGAATTTTTTCATCAATTGAAGTTGATATACCATTTGGATATATTGTATTGGTTGTAAGTCCTTCAGGTTCTAAAAAGATTTGGTGGCCATTTCTCTCTCCAAATCTTACAACTTTGTCTTCAATTGATGGACAGTACCTTGGTCCAGTTGATTCAATCTGCCCGGAATAAAGAGGTGCTTTATCAATATTTTTCATGATAATATCATGTGTTTTTTTATTCGTTCTAGTAATGAAACATGAAACCTGTTCTTGCTGAACAGAATTTGTTAAGTAAGACATGTAGGTCGGTTCTTCATCTGGTTCTTGTTCTTCAAGGATTTTCCAATTAATAGTTTTGCCATCTAATCTTGGTGGTGTGCCTGTTTTTAACCTACCCAATTGAAAATTAAATTCTTTAAAAGTTCCTGATAAATGAAGAGAGGGTTTATCTCCAACTCTACCAGCAGGATATGTCTTAGTTCCAATATGGATTAATCCATTTAAGAAAGTACCCGTAGTAATAACTACAGTTTTTGCATATATATTATCATTTCCCTGAACCTTTACCCCGCAGCACATACCGTTATCTACTACAAGTCCAATACATTCTTTATCCATTATACTTAGTGAGCTATAGCCAGAAAGTAATTCTTGCATAGCCTGTTTGTATATTTTTCTATCTGCTTGAATACGGGGAGCCCTAACTGCAGGACCCTTCCTCTTATTTAATACCCTGTATTGTATTGCAGATTTATCAGCTGCTTTGCCAATCAGACCATCTAATGCATCAATTTCTCTCACTAGGTGACTCTTCCCAAGACCTCCAATTGCTGGATTACATGACATTTCACCAATAGTTGATATTTTGTGAGTAATAAGCAAGGATTTAGCACCAAACCTTGCTGCCGCTGAGGCTGCTTCACATCCAGCATGACCTCCACCAATTATAATAACATCGTAATTATACTTCATAATTTCATCCTATGATGAATATATATTCTATTCTTAATTATTTACCAATACAAAAATCTGCAAAGATTATCTCTAACAGGTCCTCAACATCAACATTTCCCGTTATTCGGCCAAGTGAATTTACAGCAGACCTTAATTCTTCAGCCATAACTTCTATTTCTAGATTATTCTCATTGGTAATGCTAAGTAAATGCTTTCTAGTTTTTTCAAGCGCATCTCTATGCCTTGATCTGGTAATGAATAAACCTTCCGTTCTACATCCTTTTTCTACATATTTACCAATTATATCAATAAGTTGTACAAATCCAAGATTATGTTTTGTCGAAATAAGGATATCTTTTTCTTTGCTTATTGCTATATCCGACTTTGTCCAAACTGCAATTGATTTTTCTTTAATATTATCGGGTATTAATTTGTTATTTTTCTTACTAGAATCCATTAACCACAGTACAAGATCAGCCTCATATATTTTGCTCTGTGATCTTTTTATACCAATACCCTCTATGCTTGTGCGAGCTTTTCTTATCCCAGCAGTATCCGTAATTATAACTGGGAATCCATTGATATCTAGATATACATCCAGGCTATCTCTTGTTGTTCCTGCCTGAGGAGAAACTATAGCTATATCTCTATCAGATAGATGATTAAGTAGACTTGATTTACCTGTATTGGGTGCTCCTGCTATTATAATTCTGAAACCATCCCTTAATCTTTCACCCTTATTAGAGTCATCAAGATGATTTTCTATCTCAATACATGTACTTTTTATATCTTTAAGTTGATTCCGCACTAAATTGTCAGGTATTTCTTCTTCAACAAAATCTATGGTAGCTTCAATATAAGAGAGAATTTTTACTAGTTGGCTAATCCATTTATTATAGAGAGAGGATAGACTTCCTTCCATTTGGTCGTAAGCTTGTTTACGCTGAAATTCAGTTTCAGCGTTAATTAAATCACCTAGCCCTTCAATAGCAAGAAGATCTAATTTTCCATTTAAGAATGCTCTTTTTGTGAATTCACCTGCTTCAGCATACACAAAATCATCTTGCTCAGATAAAACTCTAAAGATAAGATCCTGTATTGCCTTTCCGCCATGTATTGATATTTCAATTACATCCTCGCCTGTAAAACTTTTAGGTGATGGAAAAAATGTTATTAGTGAATTATCTATAACTTCTTTTGTTATAGGGTGAATTAATTGACATAACTTAACCTGGCGAGGCTTTGGTAATTCGATACTAAATATCACTGAAACTTTTCTAACACTTGATCCAGAAATTCTAATAACTGAGATACCTGCTTTTCCAGGAGCCGTTGAAAGAGCAAAAATTGTTTTAGGATTAATATGTAACATACCAATAATATTGTGTTTATAATTTATTTACTATTAATACAACAATACCTAATTAGTTTAAAACAATTAATTATTTTGCAGAAATATATTCTCTTCTAATTTATTCTAATATATAAATTAATATTTAAGAGGGGTATACAAATGAAAAAAATCACACTAAATAATTTCGGTAATTCGGAACAAATGAAGCTTAATGAAGTAGACGACTTATCTCCAAATGACAATCAAGTTCTAGTTAAACATATGGCAATTGGCGTAAATTTCATTGATATATATCAAAGAAGTGGACTTTACCCCTTAAATCTTCCATCGGGATTAGGTCTTGAAGCATCGGGTATAGTAGAAGCTGTAGGAGAGAATGTCAAAAATTTTAAAGAAGGGGATCGCGTTTGCTATTGTAATGGACCCGTTGGGGCATACTCAACACATAATTTAGTTCCAGAGAATTTACTTATACATCTTCCAAATGAAATAGAATTTGAAACAATATCTGGAGGATTTTTAAAGGGTTTAACGGCTTATTTTCTTCTTCACGATGTTTATAATGTAGGTAAGGGTGATACAATATTATTTCATGCTGCGGCAGGTGGAGTGGGTTCTATTGCAACATCTTGGGCAAAAGCATTAGGTGCAATTGTCATTGGAACAGTTGGATCTGAAAAAAAGCTTCAATATGCTAAATCCAATGGCT
>TARA_B110000444_G_C18851258_1_pt1 | contig 10959 bp, 10 predicted proteins | sample TARA_B110000444 | Tara Oceans TARA_B110000444 (sample SAMEA4398370) | marine metagenome | biome: Polar Biome; feature: [SRF] surface water layer (ENVO:00010504); material: water (ENVO:00002006), including particulate matter (ENVO:01000060) such as... | depth 5 m | reverse complement strand
GGTAAATACTGACGATGGTTCTTGTGAAGAATTTATCTATGGATGTACTGATGTCACTGCTTTTAATTATGATGAGCTAATTAATACCGAAGACGGTTCTTGTATTGCTACAGTTTATGGTTGTATAGATGAAACGGCATTTAACTTCGATTCCTTAGCAAACACAGATAATGATTCTTGTATAACTGTTGTAAATGGATGTACTGATGTCACTGCTTTTAATTATGACGAACTGGTAAATACTGATGATGGTTCTTGTGAAGAATTTATCTATGGATGTACTAATCCGGGAGCGTTTAATTATGATGTTTTAGCCAATACTGATGATGGTTCTTGTAAAGTATTTATCTATGGATGTATTGATCTTGAAGCGTTTAATTATGATGATTTAGCCAATACTGATGATGGTTCTTGTGTAGAATTTGTCTATGGGTGTACTGATGCAGAAGCCCTTAATTATGATGCTTTAGCCAATACGGATGATGAATCTTGTAATGCGTTGGCGAGAATGTTTGATATTTTTGGTAACGAAAAAATGATTCATCGCAATGGCGTACTCCTTTTTTATATTTACGATAACGGTAAGGTAAAGAAGATAATAAAAATGTAGAGATGATTTTTTTTTATAATATTCAATCTAAATCTATTTGAATTTTTTGTAGATAATTTTATTTCTATTTGTATTTTTGAAAAACAAAGTTCGTGTAACTCAGCTGGTTTAGAGTGTCACCTTGACAGGGTGGAAGTCGGGGGTTCGAATCCCTCCACGAACACAATTTCGTATATAGTCTAGATTACTTCTTAGAATACAAGCCTCACCTTCGTTGGGGCATTTTTGTATATTTGCCGCAAATTAAAATTATCTGATATATTGGAAACATTTAAAGAATTAGGAGTTCAAAAGGATTTCATAAAAGCATTGGATGGATTAAGTATAACTAAGCCCACAGAGATACAAAAGTTGGCTATTCCTCTTTTATTAAATGCCAAAACTGATTTAATTGGCCAGGCCCAAACTGGTACGGGTAAAACAGCTGCATTTGGTTTACCAATGCTGCAGAGTATTGATGCCTCTCTTAATCAAATACAAGGGCTTATTCTCTGTCCTACTCGCGAATTAGGTCAACAGATTGCCAAGCAATTGTTTAGATTCACTAAATATTCTGATCAAATTTTTACAGAAGCAGTATATGGTGGTGAAAAAATTGATAAACAAATAGGAGCATTGCGAAGACCTACTCATATTGTGGTCGCAACTCCAGGGAGATTAATAGACCTACTAAAGAGAAAGGCATTGCGTTTGGATATGGTAAAAAATATCGTTTTGGATGAGGCGGATGAAATGTTAAGTATGGGGTTTCAAAAAGAGTTAAATAAAATTTTAAATTTTCTTCCAGAAGGAGCTAATAAATGGCTTTTTTCTGCTACAATGCCACATTCCATTCATGAAATGATTAAAGTGCATTTGGCCTCTGACGCCTTAAAAATTGAGACCATCGGAAAAAGCAAAGTCAATGATAATATCCAGCATAAATACTTTGTTTGTGACGAGGAAGAGAAACTTCATGTCTTGGTTCAGTATATTAAGTCACAACATAAAAATAGAGGAATCATATTCTGTAGAACTAAAAAGGCAACTCAATATTTAGCAAAACAATTAATTGCTAAGAACATTGCAGTTGATGCTATTCATGGAGATTTATATCAAAAAGAGCGAGAAAAGGTACTTCGTGCATTTAAAAAGGAAACACTTCAATTTATTGTAGCTACAGACATAGCAGCCAGAGGTTTAGATATTGACGCCCTTTCTTTTGTGGTCCATTTTCAATTACCAGAAAGTGAAGAATATTACACACATCGATCTGGAAGAACAGCTCGAGCTGGAAGAGAAGGTGTCTCTATGGCATTTGTTACAGCCTTTGAGAGAAAAAAATTAATCGAGTACGAAAATTCTTTAGGAATATCATTCGATAGGATAAGAGAATAACCTTCAAATCCACCTTTTACATGATTTTAAATTGATGTTTGTAATCGCTCACTATATTTTCTTTAGATGATTACTTACCATATAGAATTTCAAAAATCATTTTATGTTTTAATATATTACTATTAGTGAAAAATATATCTACCAAATTTTATTTTTTATAAAAATTCAATAAATTTATTTGCTAATTCATTAGCTTAGTGATAAATTATATCCGTTAAATAAAAAAAATATGAAACTCACACATTTATTTTTAGCACTGCTTTTTTGTTCCTTTAATTCTTTTGCTCAATCGTTTGAGTATAAGGTGATCACTAGTATTGAATCTATTATTCCTGGAGGTGTAGGTCGTTCGAGAATTGTCGAAAATAATCAAGAAGTAAATCATAGAGAGTTTACCACTGTTCGAGTAGATGGAAAAGACAATAGACAGTCTCAGCAGGTTAAAAGAAAGGGTATGAAAATTGATAATCTAAGCGAAACTAAACTTCTAAATTTTTATAGTATTGCAGGAATTAATTTCCAGAATATTGCAAGTAATGATGCGCTTATTTCAAGTGTAATTAATCAGAATGCATCTGAAGGTTGGGCTTTAGATCATGTAGTCAGTGGAGTAGAAAGTGATGCAGGTGAAAAAGATGGAAATGGTATTTTTATTACCAGGTATATATTTAAAAGAAGCATTAAGTAATTATCATAATAAACAGTAGTTTTCATTTCTTAATGATGTTATTCCCTGATTTCGAATTAATTGACATGCGGAAATTATTTTTTTATTTCATCTTATCCCTTGCCTTTTTTGATAAACTTCCAAGTTAAATAAACTCAAATTTCGGTCAATTCAATATTTTTCATTTTCTAATTTGTATTTTATTCAGTTATCATACTATAAAATATTTCCAGATCATTCTTTTCTATTTTCTGGACTAAATAAATTATATAATAATAAGAATTACTCCTCAATCTTTACAGATTATCTATAATTGAATCCATAAATAAAGATTTGAAATTAGCTTTTTACTATCTTTGTAAAAAGATAAATAGCCATGAATAAATTATTAATTTTCACACTTGTTACCCTTTCCTATGGTTCGATATTTGCTCAGTCATCAACAACTAATAAAACAGGCATGAAAACAGAAAAAGAATGGAAAGAAATTTTGACTTCTGAGGAATATAGAGTTCTTAGAGAGAAAGGTACTGAGGCTCCTAATTCAGGAGTTTACAATTTACATTTTGCTAATGGACAATATATTTGTAATGGTTGTAAGAGCGAAATTTTTGATTCAAATTCCAAGTTCAAATCTTCTTGTGGATGGCCTTCATTTGACCATGCCATCAGGGGTAAAATAGTTGAGAAAAAAGATTTTAGTCATGGAATGCTTCGAACTGAAATTCTCTGCTCTAACTGTGAGGGTCACTTGGGGCATGTTTTTAACGATGGCCCAACAGATACAGGTATTAGATATTGCGTAAATTCCATTTCTATGGATTTTATTAAAGATGATTAATCTCTAAAAATATTTAATTATTACAAACCAACTTGGTTTCACTAGAAATTCACCCAAAAATAGTAAATATGCGTTCACAAGATTTGATTGATATTGAAAACAAATATGGAGCTCACAATTACCATCCTTTGCCAGTTGTTCTTTCCAAAGGAGAAGGAGTTTATGTATGGGATGTTGAAGGAAAAAAATATTATGATTTTTTATCTGCCTATTCTGCTGTGAATCAGGGTCACTGTCATCCAAAAATTGTTGCTGCTCTAAAATTACAAGCAGACACTCTTACTCTAACATCTAGAGCATTCCATAACGATGTGTTGGGTAGTTATGAAAAGTATGTTACCGATCTTTTTGGATATGATAAAGTTCTTCCAATGAATACCGGAGTAGAAGGTGGCGAAACAGCTAATAAATTAGCTCGAAAATGGGGATACTTAAAAAAAGGTATTGAAAAAAATAAAGCAAGAATTATATTTGCAAATGGAAATTTCTGGGGTAGAACTTTAGCTGCAATATCTAGTTCAGATGACCCATCATCTTACGAAGGTTTTGGGCCATTTATGCCTGGATATGATCTTATCCCCTACAATGATTTAGATGCTTTAGAAATAGAAATTAAGGATCCTAATGTTTGTGCCTTTATGGTCGAACCCATTCAAGGTGAGGCTGGAGTTGTAGTTCCTGATGTGGGCTATTTAGCTGGAGTTAGAGAACTTTGCACAAAATATAATGTTTTGTTTATTGCAGACGAAGTTCAAACAGGAATTGCGCGAACAGGTAAAATGCTTGCTTCAGATTACGAAGATGCACGTCCCGATTTATTAATTTTAGGAAAAGCTCTTTCTGGTGGGGTTTTTCCTGTTTCTGCTGTACTGGCTGATGATGAGATAATGTTATGTATTCAACCTGGAGAACATGGATCTACTTTTGGAGGAAATCCCCTAGCATGCAAGGTTGCACAAGCTGCGCTAGAAGTTGTTGTAGAAGAAAATCTTGCAGAAAATGCCTATCGCCTTGGAAAGTTATTTAGGAAAGAACTTCGAGCCATTGACAGTGAAATGATTACTCTTGTAAGAGGTAAAGGACTTTTAAATGCTATAGTTATTAAGCCTAAAGGTGGAATGGAAGCCTGGGATGTTTGTATGAAGCTTAGAGACAATGGACTACTTGCAAAGCCTACACATGGAGATATTATTCGTTTTGCTCCTCCTTTGGTTATTACTGAAATGCAACTTTTGGACTGTGTTGAAATCATAAAAAATACTTTAGCTTCTTTCTGATTTTTTATTCGCCTTGGTCTAGGTTTTTATCAAGATTATAATTCACTCACATTCTACTGTTAATTACTTTATTTACAAGAGATTTTACTTCTTGTCCAAACTCCTAACTTTGTTTTGATGAATTACGGTATTGCAGATGTAAGTATAATTCCGATGCGATTTGAAGCAAGTGATAAGGCTGAAATGGTTAACCAAATTTTATTTGGAGAGCATTTTAAAGTTGTTCAAAAAAAAGCGCAATGGGTCAAGGTACGTTTGGCGCATGACCAATATGAAGGATGGATATGTAGAAAACAATATTTTGAAATTGATAAATCCCAGTTTCTATGTCTTTCAGATGACCCAATTTTTTTTAATCCTCATTTAATGGATGCCTTAAGTACAGATAAAGGTGAATTAATTCCAATAGGGTTGGGAAGTTTACTTCCTTTTTTTGACGGTAAGAGTTGTCTGATTAATGGTATTCGCCTTCATTTTGAGGCTGGTCAATGCCTTACTGAAAAATTTAATAAATCTAATATTGTAAATACGGCCTATATGTTTCTTCATGCTCCTTATCTCTGGGGTGGGCGAACTCCAATGGGAGTAGATTGTTCTGGTCTAACTCAGATGGCCTATCGGCTCAATGGAATGACTTTACCTAGAGATGCCGCCCAGCAAGTAGAACTTGGAAGAACACTAAGTTTTATTGAAGAAGCTGAGCCTGGTGATTTGGCATTTTTTGATAATTCTGAGGGAGAAATCATTCATGTGGGTATTATTTTAGAAAACAATCATATTCTTCATGCTTCAGGAAAGGTTCGTATAGATCGCATTGACCAACAGGGAGTTTTTAATAAGTTGCTTGGTCAACACACCCATAAGTTAAGAATCATCAAGCAAATTTCTTAATTCTTTTTTAAATCAAAAATAATGTCATTTTTAAGCATTTTATGGGATGGAATTAAAGCTACCTCTGTAATTGAATGGTTGGCAGTATTATCAAGTATAATTTATGTTATTCTTGCGGCAAAGAGATTAATTCTTTGTTGGTTATTTGCTTTTATTGGCTCTGCTCTTTTTGTCTATCTGTGCTATGTGGGGAATTTATATGTCGAATCATTTCTTCAATTATTTTATGTCATTATGGCAATAGTAGGTTGGTTTAGTTGGAATAGTTCCAATTCTTCCAATTCTTCTATTGTAAAATGGCGAGAGATTAATCATATTTTTAATATTTTTATATGTGGATTTGCATCCATTGTGATAGGATATATATTTGATAATTATACTACTCAGGCCAATCCTTACATTGATTCATTTACTACATGTTATAGTCTGTCAGCAACCTATATGGTTACACGTAAAATTATAGAAAATTGGATATACTGGATTGTGATTGATTTAGTTTCAATATATCTCTATGCTCAGCGTGATTACTATTTGACCGCGATTCAATATTCTATATTTACTCTGTTAGCTATATATGGCTTCATGACATGGAAAAAGGAATATTACAGACAAACAAACCAAAATACTTAAATCAGTAATGTTAAGAATTGCAATCACAGGTCCAGAGTCTTCTGGAAAGACTACTCTTTGTCGATTACTCTCTGAGCATTTTAAAGTCCCTTTTATTTCTGAATATGCTAGGACATATCTAGAGAATAAATCGGGAGTTTATAAGCAGTCAGATTTAGATTTTATAGCTAAAGAACATTTAAAAAATATACTTTCAAGTTCTCATACTGTTTCCATTTCCGATACTGATTTTTCGGTTTTAGAAATATGGTCTGAGTACAAATTCAAGAAAAGTTCCGAACTAATTAAGGAATTAGCAAGCCAAGATCTATTTGACCTTCACATTCTTTGCCGTCCAGATATTCCCTGGGTGGCAGATGAACTAAGAGAAAATGAGCATTCAAGATACTATCTTTTTGAACTGTACAAAGCTTCCTTGACAAGGCATAGAAAGAATTTTATTGAGGTTGATGGTTCTCTCGAAAATAGAATAAAAAAAAGTGTGCAGTATATAGAAGAACTTATTAATCTTTAATGTAATTTTACATTATCTCTAAGGGGTGCTGCATAAAGCGGCTGAGATTATACCCATTTAACCTGCTCAGGATAATGCCTGCGAAGGGAAGTGATATAAAGTGCTAAAACTAATACTGCAGAATTAGCCCCTTGTTCTTGGTTAACATATAAAATATGAAGACAAGAATTATTTTAAAGATTTGTGGACTGATAATATTTGTCCCCTTTCTAGCCTTATCTCAGAACACTATTCAAGGAATTGTAAAAGGAAATGATGGTAGCATTATTTCAGGAGTTCAAGTTGATATTCAAGAAACTTTTTTTAAAACCTACTCAAATCAGGATGGAGCTTTTTTGTTTAGTAAATTGAAGTCCGGATTATATCAACTAAATTTTTCTGTTAGTGGCTTCGAGCCCGTGAGTAAAAAAGTTAAACTCGGTAATAGCTCTGAAGAAATTAAAGTTACACTGATTAGACGAGTGCAGCTGATGAATGAAGTAACTGTTTCTGCCATTAGGGCAAATGCAAAAACTCCAACTACTTATTCAGAACTTAATATAAAAGAAGTTGAACAAAATAATTTTGGCCAAGATTTGCCTTATTTACTTAATTTAACTCCTTCTACAGTAGTGACTTCAGATGCTGGAGCAGGGGTAGGTTATACAGGTATAAGAATTCGTGGAGTAGATCCAACAAGAACAAATGTAACTATAAACGGAATTCCATTAAATGATTCTGAATCTCATAGCGTATACTGGGTGAATATGCCCGATTTTGCTTCCTCGATTAATAATATTCAAGTTCAAAGAGGTGTTGGGACCTCATCAAATGGTGCTTCTGCTTTTGGTGCGAGTATAAATATGGATACCCATACTATCAATACAAAACCTTACGGAACTTTAGACAATACTTTTGGATCTTTTAATACTTCAAAAAATACGGTTAAAGCGGGGACAGGACTTATTAATGATAAGTTTATAATCGATACTCGTTTGTCTAAAATTAAGTCCGACGGATATGTAGATCGATCTTCTGCAAATCTAGAATCTTACTATCTTTCTGGTCTTTGGTTAGGAGAAAATTCGAATCTTCGTGCTACCATGTTTAGTGGAAAAGAAAAAACATTACAGGCTTGGTATGGTACTCCAGAATCAGTTATAAATGGGGATGCTGATGAAATTACTGCTTATGCTGATCGTAATTATATATTTGGAGCAGACAGAGAAAACCTATTATCATCCGGACGAAAATACAACCAGTATACCTACGACAATGAGGTGGATAACTACAAACAAGACCACTATCAATTGCATTTCAATCATTCTTTTAACAATCATTTAAAGTTTAGTACAGCTGCTCACTATACCAGAGGAAAAGGCTTTTTTGAACAATATAAAGCAGATGAGGATTTTAGTGAATATGGTTTTTCTCCAATTATCATGTCTAATGATACCATCGAGACTACAGATTTAATAAGAAGAAGGTGGCTTGACAATCATTTCTATGGAGGTATTTTTTCACTTAGCTACAACAAAGAAGCTATCAATTTAGTTTTTGGTGGGGGAGCAAACCAATATAAAGGAGGTCATTATGGAGAAGTTATTTGGGCCGAATTTTCCTCAGATAGTGAAATTCGAGATCGTTATTACGACAATGATGCTGACAAAATTGAGGCTCATTCTTACCTAAAAGGTACCTATGATTTTGGTGCGTTAACGGTATACGGTGATGCACAGTACCGTCACATAGACTACACCTTTTTAGGTATTGACCAGATTAATGATTCTTTGCAGGACGTTGCGCAAACACGTACGTTTAATTTTGTAAATCCTAAAGTTGGCTTTATGTACGATTTTGATGATCGCAACAACACCTACATCTCTTTAGCTGTAGCGAATAGAGAGCCTGTAAGAAGAGATTTTAGAGACAATACGCCTGCAAACCAACCTAAGGTGGAAAAACTTGTGAACTTAGAAACAGGGTACCGTTTTAAAGGTTCTAATTTAAGTGTAAATGCTAATTTGTACTATATGCACTACAAAGATCAATTGGTGTTAACGGGACAAATTAACGATGTTGGAGATGCGGTTAGACAAAATGTAGCTATTAGCCGTCGTGCAGGTATAGAATTAGAAACCGCTTATCGCTTGACAAATAAATGGAGTTTTACGGGAAATGCAACCTTAAGTAACAACAAAATAAAGGAGTTTAATGAGTTTGTCACCAACTACGACACTGACGGACAAGATACCATTACACACCTCAATTCTGACTTGGCATTTTCGCCAAACATTATAGCTGCAGCTGGTTTACAGTATATACCAATAGATGGCATGCGTATTCACTTTTCGGGTAAGCATGTGGGAGACCAATTTCTAGACAACACTTCAACCGAATCTCGAAAGTTAAATGCCTACACCACCTTTAATTTTCAAATGGAATACACCTTAAAAGAGGTGTTGTTTAAAGAAATGACATTTGGCTTAATGGTGAATAATGTCTTTGATGAAATGTATGAAAACAATGGTTATACTTGGGGTTTTGTTTCTGGTGGCGAAAGAACCGTAGAAAACTTTTACTATCCTCAAGCAGGAAGAAACCTGATGTTAAGATTATTGATTAAACTTTAGCTTACATAAATGTTTTATATAAAAAAAGCCCTCAGTTGAGGGCTTTTTTATTTTTCAAAAAATGATTTTATAATTTTCTTTTTTCTACTGAATATCGAAGACCACCCGTAGACATTGTCATTGTAGGAAAACAGTCAGAGAAATCCTCTAAATCTCCATTTTCAGTGACTAGTAAAAGAGTGTAATGCATCGTAATAGATTCTCCATCAATTTGACCTGAAATTAAAGAATATACAACTTGACTTTCTGTTTGAACACCATTGGCATCAGTTGAAAGAATCATTCCGTCTAAATCTTCTACACTAAAAGCGTTTCCATCTACTGGAACAGTTATATCAAATCCCCAGTCAAAGGCATTGACCAACGTAATTTCACTTTCATTTGAAGTAACTACTTGCTCCCAAGTCCAACCTCCCTCACAATCTTCAGAGGCATCGTAGGTTCCAGCCCAAGAAGCTGGGTATTCACAAGAACCATCGTCTTGGGTTGCATTGGCATTATAATTTAAGGCTTCAGCATCTGTACAACCAGGTACAATATAAGTACAAGAACCGTCATTTTGAGTAGCAGAAGTATTATAATTTATTGCATTCATATCAGTGCATCCAAGTACGGCTGGGTCTTCTTCTTCACAAGAAGAAAATGATACTAAAGCTGCAAAAGCAGTAAATATTCCAATTTTTTTCATAGTATATATTTTAATTAATTTTTCACAAAAATAATAAAATCTATTTAATTTGTAAATTATCTGATTTATTTTAAAAAAGGATTATTGAGTCTCTCAAAACCAATATTTGTTTTTTGACCATGTCCAGGATAAACAACAGTTTTGTCGTTTAAGACAAATAACTTCTCTCTAATTGATTTCAGAAGTGTTTCATGATCTCCCATTGGGAGGTCTGTTCTACCGATACTTAAATGAAACAACACGTCAGCAGATATTGCAATATGTTCTTTTTCATTTATTAGACAGATATGACCTGGTGCATGACCTGGTGTGAATATGATTTTAAACTTACTGTTTCCAAACGAAACAAAATCTCCTTCTTCAATAAAACCTCCTACTTCTGGAAGTTTTGGTAGGTGAACCCCATATTTTTCTGCTGCTAATGGGGCATATTCTAGCATAGGTATATCTAGTTTATGCATCAATGGGAGAAGATTATATCGCTGAGATACAAACTGATTTCCAAATACATGATCTAAGTGACAATGAGTATTAATCAATAATACAGGGAGCAATCCTTGCACTTTAATAAAGTTCTCTAAAATCTTATTTTCATTTTCGTCATAGCATCCAGGATCAATAATCATACATTCTTTTGACTCATCAAATACAATGTAGGTATTTTCTTGGAAAGGATTGAAAGTAAAGCATTTAACTTGAATCATATCAATTTTTGATTTTACATTTACAAAAGTAATTCTTTTTAAGAGGGAAAAGTTTATTTTCGCATGAGGAAGTAGAAATTTTAGATTCAAAGGGAAGAATGGATATTCAAGGATATTGTTTGATTACTGGTGCAAGCCAAGGAATAGG
>TARA_B110000444_G_scaffold68107_1_pt1 | contig 10980 bp, 9 predicted proteins | sample TARA_B110000444 | Tara Oceans TARA_B110000444 (sample SAMEA4398370) | marine metagenome | biome: Polar Biome; feature: [SRF] surface water layer (ENVO:00010504); material: water (ENVO:00002006), including particulate matter (ENVO:01000060) such as... | depth 5 m | reverse complement strand
GGATTATGGAAAATATTAGTAGGCGTAGGATTTTACTCTCAGGTGGCGCGTTATTAGGGGCGAATGCACTTTCAATGCTTAATCCGTTATCTAACCCTTTATTTGCTGCAGAGGTTATACCGAGACCATTTGAGCTTGTACGCGCTGATAAAAATGAAAACCCATATGGTCCTTCAAGAGTTGCATTACAAGCAATTAATGAAGGCATGGATTTAACGAATAAATATGGTGGTGGAAGTCGTCGTAAATTAGTTGAATTGATAGCCAAACAAAATGGAGTAACTTCTGATCATGTTGCTATGGGGACAGGCTCAGGAGAGATACTTAAAACTGGTGGCTTAATTGCAAGCTGGGAAAAAGGGTCTGTAGTTTGTGTTGACCCAACCTATCAAGATTTGGTCCGTTATGCTTCTAGAGCAGGCACTGAAATTATAAGAGTACCTGTGGATGAGAACCTAGCTTGTGACTTAGAGGCAGTTGCAGCAGCTATAAGGCCCGACACCAAGATGGTCTATCTTGTTAATCCAAATAACCCGATTCCAAATATAATTAATAAAGATGCATTAAGAGATTTTGTATTAGAGGTTTCGAAAGATAGGTTAGTTTTTGTCGATGAGGCATATTATGAATTCGTAGAAAACCCTGAATATGGCTCAATGATTGACCTAATAGCTGAAGGTCATCGAAATATTATTGTGGCGAGAACCGCATCAAAAATTCATGGCTTGGCTGGCTTGGCCGTCGGTTTTGGGTTCGCTCATCCTGATCAAATAAAGCAAATTAGAGAACTAAGGACAGGAAAAAATAATACTCTTGGTATTGAAGCGGCATATGCAAGTTACCAAGATCAGGAATTTCAAGATTATACGCGAAGACAAAATAAAGAATCATTAAAGATAGTTGAAGAGATGCTTAATGAACTGAACGTTCGTTATATTAAGTCGAACGCTAACTTTACTTTCTTTGAAACAGGGATACCAGTTAGGGAGATAAATACTGCTTTGTTAGAGCATGGTATTGCCTCAGGAAGGCCTTTTCCACCGTTTACTAATTGGTCTAGGGTCAGTATGGATAAGCCAGAGCATATGCGCTATTACGTTCAGACCTTTAAGCAATTATTTGGTGATCGTATTATGGATTCAGCGTCTTAACATCGCCCACCACCTAGCAATATTTAATAAGCTCATAAGTGAGGCTGATACATATGTTAAAGCTGCAGCGGTAAGGATTTTATAGGCATATTTTTGGTCACCCTCTTTAAGGATATTACTATCATTCAAGAGTGGTAATGCTCTTTTGAAACTTGCGTCTAATTCAGTTGGTAAGGTTACAAAATGAATCAATGTAGAAGATAGTAGAGTTACAAACCCCGAGAGAAATACGATAACACTTAATCCTGGCACTTTCGTTATGATACCTATGAATGGTGAAATCATTAATACACCAGCACCAATCTTTTCGATGCCTCTGGACATTTTTACTAATTTAGTTCTAAGTCTAAGTGGCCCATAATTCTCGCCATCTTGAATGGCATGACCTACTTCGTGTGCAGCAACAGTAATTGCTGTTAGTGAATGACCATTGTATTTCTCCTTGGTTAATCTCACTACTTTTTGCGTGGGATCATAGTGATCACCATCTTCAGTTTCTTCTACCGTCACATGTTGTAATGATTTTTTATCAAGCAAAAAACGTGCTAATTCTGAACCCGTTCCAGAGTAACGATCTTCTGGCAGTGAATATTTTTCTAATACTCGCTTCACCCAGACGCCCGGAAGAAAAACTAGTGCTATAATAATGCTACCAAGTAAGATAAATGCCATAATTTTAGTATAATATATTTATGAGTTATTAAGTATTTAGTCTGCTAATTATAGGTTTTTTTTAACAATCTTTGGTAAATGGAACAATCATGACATCAAAAAGAAGCCCTGAAACAGATATTGCACAAGCATATCGTTATCACAATGCAGAGACTGGGGCGATTATGCCATCTATTGAGCCCTCAACAACTTTTGCACGCGATGATCAATATAAGTTAATTTCTGAGCATTATAGTTATGCCCGGGATGAGAATCCAAGTAATGTAGTACCTGAGAATATGCTAGCGAAGCTTGAGGGTGGTGAGGAAGCTCTGTTATTTAGCTCTGGTATGGCAGCTGCTGTAAGTGTTTTTCAAGCATTAAGCCCCGGTGATCATGTCATTGCACCAACAATTATGTATTGGGGCTTAAGAGGCTGGTTAGTTGATTTTTCTAAAAAATGGGGATTAATATTAAATCTTTATGATGCCGCTGATCCCGATGCTTTGAAAGATTGCGTTATTGATGGGCAAACAAAAATTATATGGATAGAGACACCTTGTAATCCGACATGGGATATAATTGATATAGAGTCAGCAGCTAGTATTGCAAGATCATGTGGAGCTAAATTGATAGTTGATTCAACTGTATCAACTCCAATACTAACTAGACCATTTGAATATGGCGCAGATATTATCATGCACTCTGCAACAAAATATTTAAATGGCCATGGTGATGTTGTTGCCGGTGCCTTGGTTTGTAAGAAAAAAGACGAATTTTGGAATAAAATTAGGCAAAATCGTATTCAATATGGAGCTATAATAGGATCATTTGAGGCGTGGCTATTGCAGCGTGGAATGCGAACGTTACACCTTCGTGTGATTCGAGCTAGTGAGACAGCATTAAAAATCGCTCATCATTTTGATGGTCATAAAGATGTTCATCAAGTGCTATACCCTGGGTTGCCTGAGCACCCAGGTCACAGTATTGCAAAAAAGCAGATGAGTTTGGGTTTTGGTGGAATGCTATCTATGCGAATTAAAGGTGGTGAGCAAGTTGCTTTGAGAATTGTAAAAGCATGTGAAATTTTTATTCGTGCCACTTCACTTGGTGGTGTTGAAAGCTTGATTGAGCATCGCTTCTCAATAGAGGGAGAGGGAAGCCCAATACCTAAGGACTTAATAAGAATATCAGTCGGAATAGAATCCGCAGATGATTTGATACAAGATTTAGAAAATTCATTTTATAAATCTATATAAATCATATATTTATTATAAATTTTTAATGTAATTAGTTTTAATTATTTAAGGTTAAACCACTATGAAAAAAATATCAGATAATATTAATTTTGCAGCAAATAATGGCCTTTTAGATAGAAGATTTATTTTAAAAGCTGGACTTGGTATTGGAGGTGGGCTGATGTCTGCATCTGCCTTGAGCTCAGAAGGTAAGGATAGGCTTCCGTGGATGAAGCAACCTGGAATGCCTATGGGTCAGTCAGGGCCATCTCGGTATGAGGAACATATTAAAAGAGAGGGCGTAGGATCTCAGCCTGGTACGACAGGGTCGGGCGCCTCAAGAACACCAATTGAGCATCTTGATGGGATTATCACGCCAAGTAGGCTCCATTTTGAGCGACATCATTCAGGAATACCAGATATTGACCCAGCTCAGCATAATCTCCTTATTCATGGCCTTGTTGATCGTCCTTTGTCTTTCTCAATGGAGAGCTTAGCCCGTTATGAGCATGTTTCAAATATCCAATTTATAGAGTGTTCAGGGAATAGTGGTGCAATGATCTCCCCAAAACCATTACAAAGAAAAGCTAGCAATCTTCATGGTTTGGTTTCTTGTAGTGAGTGGGGTGGTGTTCCACTGAAAATTCTACTTGATGAGGCGGGTATTAAACCCAAAGGTAAATGGATCGTAGCATCAGGTTCTGATGCAGCCATGATGAGCAGAAGTGTTCCGTTAGAAAAAATTATGGATGATGCCATTATAGCAACACATCAAAATGGAGAGCCATTGAGGCCTTCTAACGGCTATCCTATGAGGTTATTCTTGCCAGGATGGGAAGGCAATGCTTGTGTGAAATGGTTGAGAACCATCAAAGTAACCTCAGGGCCTTCTATGACAAAAGATGAGACGTCTAAATATTCAGATTTAAGAGATGATGGAATTGCTGAATTATTTACATTCCCTATGGGTGTAAAATCTGTCATCACTAGCCCATCATTTTCATTGAATCTTGCTGGTCCAGGAATATATCAAATAAAAGGTATTGCTTGGTCGGGTTCTGGAAGAATTAAAAATGTTGAGTTATCTGCTGATGGAGGAAAAACATGGGCAGAAGCTTTACTTGATGAGCACATATTGCCCAAAGCTTTAACACGTTTTCGATCCGCATGGAAATGGGATGGGGCACCTGCGACTATAATGAGTCGAGCAATAGATGAGAAAGGTAATGTTCAGCCTACAAGAGAGCAATGGTTTGTTGGTCGAGCAAAAAATACCTTTTATCATTTCAATGCTATACAAACTTGGGGCGTTAATACCGCGGGAGAAATAAACAATGTTTATCTCTAAAATCATGAAAATCGCAGTGCATATTGTTGTTGTTCTAATTACTCAAAATATTTTTGCTGATGATGTTTTTGATGGGGTTAGCCCTGAGCTTGGAGTCGTAATTTCAAATGATTATATAGAGCAGGTTGACTTTGTAGTCATGCCAAGTGGTGATGGTTTGCCTAAAGGCTCAGGCGATGCTCTCGCTGGTAAAGTCTTATATAATATCCATTGCATGGCTTGCCATGGCCCTGATGCAAAAGGTGGCATCAATGGAGATTTAGCTGGTGGTCATGGCACAATAAGTGGTCCAATCCCGAAAAAAACAGTAGGAAGTTATTGGCCCTATGCCACAATTATTTTTGATTATATTAGAAGAGCAATGCCTTACCAATCACCAGGCACACTTAGTAATAATGAAGTCTATGCATTGACCGCTTATATACTTAATTTAAATGGCGTCATTGGTGAAGACGAATTGATGACTGCAAAGACATTACCTATAACTAAAATGCCTAATAGTGAAGGATTTATCTGGGCTTACTCTCCCTCCAAGTAATGATGGAAGCTAAATCATTACCTTTAAAGTACTGGGAAAAATTTGGCCATAACGCTTTAGGGCGTTGGTGTTTTGCCAGGCTTGTGTGCTGGCGAGTTCCTTATTTTTCATCTATATCGCCAACATTTTTGACTTATTCTAAAACATCGGTAGCAGTGAGTATGGAAAAAAAAAGGAGAGTTACAAATCACCTTGGCACCATACATGTTATTGCTATAGCGAACCTCTGTGAACTCGCTGCTGGGACTCTTATGGAAGCCGGTTTAGTGGCATCAATGCGTTGGATACCCAAAGGCATGAATATAAATTATATTAAAAAGGCGAATACCACCTTAATAGCTACAGCAGTTATGCCAGAGGTAGTGGAAGGAAAGATAGCTGACATCATAGTTCCAGTATCAGTGTTAGATTCTAATGGAGTCGAGGTTGTTCAAGCTGATATAATTATGTATCTTACTTCTAAGCGATGAGTTAATCGGAAAAAAATTGGAAACATTATATGCAGCAAAATGACAATATTGAAAATAAGCCAGAAGATCACGATGTTAAAGAAGGTTATGATTATGAGGCAAATATAAAATCTATCCCTATCTGGAAAAGATTGATGTATATGATTATTTTCTCTATAGCACTCAGCATATGTCGGGCACTCATATTTGGAATTGCAATATTACAATTTTTTTCGGTGCTATTCACATCTAACGCTAATAAAAAACTACAAAATTTTGGACACTCAATAGGACTTTATTGTAGTGAGATTGCAGATTTTTTGACTTATTTTTCAGAAGAAAAGCCATTTCCATTCGATAGGGATTGGCCTACTGTTTAAAAATAGTTTACAACCGCGGACTATCAATAAAAATTTCTTAAAAGAGTATGGTCAATCTTCTATAACGTTATCGATATCCATACCTATCTCAATAGTATTTTTTATTGACTCAGTTCATGAATGAGAATCTGCCAATGCTCTAATGCATCAAAGAATGATTTAACTAACACTCGTTCATTTAAACCATGAGCAAAATTATCTTCTCCACGACTAAATAGAGCAATTGAGCCGTATGTAGGAATACCTCCAGCTCTTAAGGCTCTTCCATCAGTTGCACCTGTTGTCATATAAGGAATAACAGGAAGATCAGGATATTGAGCATGAACGGCTTTTCTTAATGCGTCCATTACCTCCTCTTTGAGTGGAGAAGCTGGAGCAGATTTGGGTGTTCCAGAGACATTAATCTTTATGTTTGGGTTTGAAATAATTTGACGAAGTCTTGAATTAATTTCATTAACTGTTGTGCCAGGAAACAAACGACAATTTATGTTGGCACTGGCGCTCTGTGGAAGTGCATTTTCTGCATGACCGGCATCAAGCATAGTTGCGACGCATGTGGTCTTTATTATTCCTATCTGATTGGGATCCTTAGATATTATTTCAGCTGCTCTTGAGTCATTAGGATTTATAGAAAAATCCATCATTGCTTTGCCTAGTTCATTTTTTTCGGCAGCTGCTCGCATTTTAAAATATTCAACAGTTATATCATTTGATTCAATGGGAAATTCATAAGATTCAATTTCTTTTAATGCTTGGGCAAGATCATAAATTGCATTCACTCTTGTTGGTCGAGAGCTGTGTCCACCTGGATTTGTAATAGAGATTGTGAAATCAGCATATGTCTTTTCAGCAGCTTGAAGTTGATAGGCGATTGGCTTGTAATTTGTATCTAATCTTCCGCCCCCTGAGTCTGCATTTATTGCGTATTCTGCATCTATAAGATTTCTATGGTTCTCAACCATATCCTCAATAGTGAGCATTTCTGTTTCCTCATCACCAGTAAATGCAATGATTAAGTCTCTATTAGGCAAGAAACCCTCTTCTTTTAATCTTATAAAAGCTGACGTGAGTAGGGTGGTTCCAGATTTATCATCAGCAGTTCCTCTTCCAAAAAAATACCCATCTTCCTCTATTAGCTTAAATGGATCTTTTACCCAGTCTTTTCGCAATGCATCAACAACATCCATATGTGCCACAAAAAGAATAGGCTTTCTATTTGAACTGTTATCACCTCTATATCGAACTATTAATGAAGCGATTTCTTCACCGTTTGGTGAGATAAAAGGAATTAAATTTATGTCGCTTTCTTCAAAACCGCCATCACGAAAACGATCGGCAAGATAGTGAGCCATTACTTTAACTTGATTGTGACCAGCGGCAGTTCTCATTGCTATGGTTTTTTCGTAGATTTCCAACGCTAATAACTGATGATTGGCATTGTAATTTTGACTGCTTACTAATTGAGCATTAACTATTGAAGATATAAATAAAAGCGTTAGAAGAGTAATTTTTTGCATTATATTTCCATTTATGATTTAAGTTTTATAAATTTAGTTATTCCAGCCACGCCAGCCTGGTCCACGAACAATTCTTCCCGGCATAGCGCCAGTATGATCACCATTATTGAGTACCTGGATGCCATTAACAAAAACATGCTTCATTCCTACTGCATATTGGTGGGGCTTTTCAAATGTTGCTTTGTCAGCAACTTTTTTGGGATCAAAGATAATAACATCTGCATAATTATCTATTTTGATCGAGCCTCGATCTTGTATACCAGTATTTTTCGCTGGCAATGAAGTTAATCTTCTGATGGCCTCTTTCATCGTTATAGCTTGCTCATCTCTGACATATTTACCTATTACCCTTGCAAAATTACCGTAAGCCCTAGGATGAAGACTTTTTTCGAGAAACACCCCCTCATTTGCAATGGCTCCAGCATCAGAACCAAAGCTCATCCATGGTTTTTTTATCTGCTTTGTTACATTTTCTTCTGACATCAGAAAAAATACGGCGTCAATGCGACTATTATCCTCAATGACTAGATCCATAGCAGTAATCTGTGGTGATGTACCTCTAAGCTCACTAACTTCTTGCAATGTCATCCCTGTGTATTTCTTTAATTTAGAGTTTCGAAAACCAGTTAATAATATCCCTTCTGGACCCGCCTGCATGAAAAAATTCTCCCAGACCGAATTTTCATCAAGCATTTCTTGTGAGACTCTTTCTCTAACCGACGGTATTTGTAATTGCTTAACCCATTCGTCATGACCACCTTCTTGAACCCATGATGGCATTGTGGCATCCAGTCCCGTCGCTGCAGCTGGATAAGTATACATATCAGCACTTATTCTTAGCCCTGAGTTTCTTGCCGATTCGATTAAATTAAATACATTTTCCAGTTTATGCCAATTTTTTTTACCAGCTGCCTTCAAATGATATATCTCGGCAGGTGCACCAGTTATACTCGCAATCTTTATTAATTCGAGTACCGACTCTTCTAGATGATTTGCCTCAGATCTTAGATGAGATATATATGCTCCATTATGCTTAGCTGCAATTTTTACTAGTGCTATTAATTCATCGGTATCAGCGAAGGTTCCTGGCGTATAGATTAAAGATGAGCCAACACCCATCGCCCCATCAAGCATTGCCACTTCAACTAGATTTTGCATTCTGATGAGCTCGGCAGCTGTAGGTTTGCGATTCTCATAGCCTATTTCATGTACACGAACTGTACTGGCGCCAATATATGAAGCAACATTTACAGAAACACCCTGACTGACAATACGTTCAAGATATTCATTAAGCGTAGTCCATGTAATATCATATTTAATATTACTCTGCTGTTCTTTCATTCTGACCTTCATTGAGTCATTCAATGGGCCCATTGAGGATCCTTCGCCCATTATTTCAAGTGTTACACCTTGCTTTATATCGCTGAGAGCTCGACCATCTATAAGAAGTGGCTGTGTAGCCCAAGAGAGCATATTAATGAATCCTGGAGCAACTGCCATATCTGTAGCATCTATAAATTTACTTGATGAAAAATCCTTAAGATTTCCTATTTGAGAAATTGAATCACCAATTATGCCTATATCAGTATTAACAGGATCATTGCCTAGCCCATCATAAAGAGTTCCATTGCTGATAATTACATCAAAATCCTTGGAGCTATTTGAGCCTCCATCACATGCAGCTAGAAATACTAGCAATAAAACGCTGAATATATATTTGAGTAAGTATTTTATCTTCATGAGTCCTGTTACTGATTAGTTAGTTGGATAGGGCACCATTTTCTATTTCACTCCATGCACGTAATAGATTCTCACCAAGAATTTTTTTAATATCATCATTGCTGTAATCTCGGTCCATTAGGCCTTGAATAAGATTGGGGTAGCTAGAAGCATCCTTAAGACCAATGGGAAGGGTATCTCCAACCCCATCATAGTCGGAGCCAATACCTACATGATTGACGCTGCCAGTTAACTCAACCACGTGATCAAAATGATCTAAGGTCTGCTCTAATGTGGCAAATGGATAAGGATTTAATTTGGCATATTCATCGTTGAAGGCATCACGATCATTACCATCTTCACTTCCATACAGATCTAATGGTGCGTCATCGTCAGATGATAAATACTTTTCCCAGGCTACAGTTCTTTTTGAATTATATTGATTAGCTTCTTCTGTAACGAATGCAGAGCCATAATTAATCATAATAACGCCGTCATTTTCAGCCAAACGAATGATCATTTCATCGCTCATATTTCTTTCGAATCCCGGAGTGAAATGACGCGCAGAAGAGTGAGAGGCTATAACTGGAACACTTGTTATAGCCATTACATCCCAAAATGCGCCATCAGAGACATGACTAATATCTATTATCATGCCAAGACGGTTCATTTCTTTAACTACATCTTCGCCAAAAGCACTTAGACCACCATGGGCTTTATTTGAATCATAAGATGAGTCAGAGATTAAATTTGACAGGGAATGAGCGAGGGTAATGTAGCGAATTCCTTTTTCGAAAAAATACTCAATATTTTCAATTTGACCTTCGATCGGTGATCCATTTTCCATGCCTAGTGGGAGAGAGATCAAGCCTTGATCGAATTGCTCTCTAATTTGTAATGGTGAAGTAGCAATTGCATATTTATCTGGTGCAGTTGCTACAATGTTTTCTACCAAGGTAATTAATTCTTCAGCACGCTCTTTTGATTTACCCTCAGACGCTAATGAGGCTGGTGTGTATATCGACATAAAAGGCGCATTTAAACCGCCCTGTATGGCTCTTGGGTAGTCAAAATCCCCACCATCAGTTGCACCAGTAACATCTTCCCACTCACGGAGGACACGATACGGAACATCAATATGGCCATCAATAATTATAGAGTTTCTGGCGAGATCAGAAGCCGACATAATTTCGGTGGATGGTGAGCAAGCTATTATAATTAACGATAAAAAATATCCGGTAGCAAGGCGAAGAATCTTCATTTTAAGCTCCTATTTGTAAGGCTATGATGTGTTATATTTCTGAACTAAGTATAGGTAAAAATCAAGTGATTAGCATCACAAAAATTGCATTTTTAAAGAGTAATTATTTGTTTCAATTCGTAACAACTATCATATTGATTTACTTGGGTTTTACAATGAAAGTATAATAAGGTCATGATAAAAGTACTTCTAATAGATGATGACTTCAGGCATTCTGAGTTACTTAAAAATTACTTATCCCGATATGGTATGAAGCTTGATTGTGTGGGTGATGCTGAAAAAGGCCTAAAAAGATTCGAGATATCTGATCCTGATTTATTACTACTTGATGTTATGCTTCCAGGAATGAACGGTTTTGATGTTTGCGCTTCAGTTAGAAAGAAAAGTAATGTTCCTATCATTATGTTAACTGCAAGAGGTGATGTTACTGATCGTATATCTGGTCTTGAACTGGGCGCTGATGATTATATTGGTAAGCCTTTTGAGCCAAGAGAATTGGTGGCGAGAATCCAATCAGTTCTTAGGCGTGTTGATAAAGAGGTTAAATCTAGTGATGGCGTGCTTAAATTTGACGGTTTGACGCTTGATACAAACAGTCGGACCGCAGAAGTTGATGGTAATGCTGTTGAATTAACTTCAATGGAATATGAGTTATTATTTATTCTTGCAAAAAATACTGGAAAAAAAATGCATAGAGATGAGCTTTTATCAAAATTAAGAGGAATAAA
>TARA_B110000444_G_scaffold260537_1_pt1 | contig 10981 bp, 11 predicted proteins | sample TARA_B110000444 | Tara Oceans TARA_B110000444 (sample SAMEA4398370) | marine metagenome | biome: Polar Biome; feature: [SRF] surface water layer (ENVO:00010504); material: water (ENVO:00002006), including particulate matter (ENVO:01000060) such as... | depth 5 m | reverse complement strand
AGAATTGGTATCACATCAAAAGATATAGAGTTTTCAACTTATCTTAGAAAATCAGGCATAAATACAATAACAATTGTAAATAAAAGCGAAAGCGGTATTGCCCGAAAAAATATATTTGAATTTTATGAGTTAGGTTTTGGAGAACCAATTCCAATTTCTGCTGAACATAATATTGGTATTCTTGATTTAATCGAAAAAATAAAAGAATATGTTCCAAAATCAGTCAGTATAGAAAATCAAATTGATGAAATAATGAAGTTAGCAATTATTGGAAAGCCTAATGTCGGTAAATCAACTTTATTAAATTCTCTATTTGGTGAAAAAAGAATGTTAACTGGTGATTATGCCGGAACTACTAGAGATTCTATTGAAATTAATTGGGAATGGAATGGACAAAAAATAACACTTATCGATACAGCAGGTCTTCGCAGGAAGAGTAGGGTTAATCAATTAGTTGAAAAATTAACTTATGCAGATTCAATTAAAACGATAAAATTTGCAGATGTTATTATATTGCTTATTGATGCGGTAAATTTTATTGATAAACAAGATATGAGATTAGCTGATTATGTTATTTCTGAAGGAAGGGCTTTGCTTATTGTGATAAATAAATTTGACCTTATAAAAGATAAAAGAGAGTTCAATCGCAGATTAAATAATATGATCTCAACAAATCTACCACAACTAAATGGAGATAATGTATTGAAGATTTCATCTATAAATCGATCTGGTATCAAGAAGATGATGAATAGAGTGGTGGAGTTACAAGGTGAATGGACACAAAGAATATCAACTGCAAAACTTAATAGTTGGTTGCGTGAGATCATACATAAACATCAACCACCGGCAAAATCAGGACGTAGAATTAAATTAAGATATATCACTCAGGCATCTGTTAAACCTCCAACTTTTGTTATTTTTTCATCTTATCCAGAGGCATTACCAAACTCATATAAAAAGTATTTGATAAATGAATTGAGAGGTTCATTCGATTATTCTACAACACCTATTCGATTGTACTTTAGGAAGGGAGATAATCCGTATAGTAAATAATTAGTTTACTTGTTTGGATGTTTCCATTTTTCAAATGAAATCAGCTCACCACTTGAATATTTTTCATTGAAGATTATATCAACAAAAAAATCCGATAATTCATTTGGTTGAGTAAGTGTAGATTTGTTTTCTCCAGGATAGGCTTTTTCCCTTAGCTTTGTATTAACTTTACCAGGGTCTATCAAATTCACTTTAATTTTTATATTTTCTACTTCAGAAGCATATGAATACGCAATCTTTTCTAGTGCAGCTTTAGTTGCTGAATATAACCCCCAAAAAGGTTTTTTTTCATTTATGATATTTGAAGTCATAAAAAAAATTTGGGGTGTTTCCGATTTTTTAATTAAATATTCAAATACTTTTAAGATTATAATATTAGAAGTTAAATTTATTGAAAATGTGTTATTCCATTCATATTCATCTATATGAGTTACCGGACCTAATGATCCTAAAGTTGCAGCATTTAAGATTAAAGCATCTAATTTATCTAATCTTTCTCCTAGTTTTTCTGCAAGGTCACTTATAAATTGATAATTCTTTAGGTCTATCGGGACAAGTGTAGCACTATTACCATATAAACTTAGAGCTTTATCTAAATCCTCTAGTGCAGATTGTGACTGACCCAATGCAATAATATTTGCATTATTCTTTCCATAGGAAAGGGCAATTTGTTTACCAATACCATTTGATGCACCTGTAATTAGTATATTTTTATTCTTTAATTTCTTTTCCAATTGTCAATTATTCCTCAAGAAGTGAAAGTTGCTGAGTATGGTCGGGGATCTGCTCTAGATCACTTAATTTAGTTGGATAATCACCTGTAAAACAATGGTCTGTGAATTGTGGGTTTTGATCGTCTCTTTTCTCATAACCAAGTGCTCTATAAAGTCCAGCAATGGAAAGGAATTTAAGTGAAGTACACCCAATATACTTACACATCTCATCAATTGTATGCGTTGCTGCAAGAAGGCTATTTTTTTCTGGGGTATCTATTCCGTAATAGTCACTATATTTGATAGGGGGGCATGCAACTCTTAGGTGTACTTCTCTAGCTCCTGATTCAAATAACATCTTAACTATTTTGATAGCAGTCGTTCCCCTTACAAGACTATCATCCAAAAGCAATACACTTTTATTTTTTACGACTTGAGTATTAGCTGAATGTTTTAATCTTACCCCAAATTGTCTAATATTTTGAGTCGGTTCAATAAAAGTTCTTCCAACATAATGGTTTCTTATTAATCCATAGTCAAAATTTACATTTGATTCTTCTGAGTAACCTAATGCAGCAGGAACGCCAGAATCTGGTACAGGAACAACTACATCTGGAAGGATAGTATCTTCTTTTGAAAGTTCTCTTCCAAGTTCTTTTCTTATGTTATATACATTCTTTCCACCAATGATACTGTGCGGCATTGAAAAATAAACATATTCAAAAATACATGGTCTGGGTCTAACCTTTGGAAACGGATAGTAACTTTCTAATCCATCATCGGTTATTACAATAATTTCGCCATTTTCTACTTCTCTTATGAATTCAGCACCTATTATATCCAAAGCACATGTCTCAGAGGCTAAAATGAATGATTCATCAAGTTTTCCTAGAACCAAGGGTCTTATGCCAAGTGGATCTCTTGCACCAATCAACTTCTTATTTGTTAAAGCAATTAACGAATAAGCTCCTTCTAAATGACCCAGAGCATCTATAAATTTATCAATAAAACTTGTTTTATTGCTTTTCGCAACAAGGTGCAAAATAACTTCTGTATCTGATGTGGATTGGAATATAGCACCATCTGAAACTAACTTGTCATGTAGTAAAAGAGCATTTGTTAAATTTCCATTGTGACCTATTGCAAAACCACCTGTTTCAAGGTCGGCAAACAAAGGTTGTACATTTCTTATTACTGTCTCTCCTCTTGTGGAGTATCTAACATGACCAATTGCAGCAATTCCAGATAGTTTCTTCATCAATGGTTTATTTGTAAAGTTATCTCCAACTAGTCCTAATCTTCTTTCTGATTGAAATTTATTACCATCATATGAAACTATTCCAACGGCTTCTTGTCCTCTATGTTGCAATGCATGAAGACCTAACGTTGTAAGCTCAGCTGAATCACCATGCCCAAATACTCCAAAAACTCCACATTCTTCTCTTAGTCTATCGTCTTGAATTTTCTCCCCCATTTTAGTTTCCATTTGGAACTTCTATTTGATTTAAATCAGTATTTTCTTCTATTCTATCAAAATTAATTTTTTCTATTAATTGGCCTGGATTTTCAGGAAGATAGGAATAAATTCTATCCTTTGATGACAATAGATGATCATAAAATATTGATTTTTCAAGCCACCTTGGTTGATCTTTATCAAATAACCATGTTAAAGCTAAAAATAAAAGCATAATCATCAAATAGCCCCTAAAGAAGCCAAAACAAATTCCAAATATACGGTCAAGTATCCCAATATTACTTTTTAATACAAGTTTAGATATTTTGGATGAAATAAAAGCACTTACAATTAGTATTACAATAAAAGTTACGCCGACAAGGATTGAATAAGCTAACCAGTCGGGTTGGAGGAGTCCTTCTACCAAATCTCGACTTTGATCATTTGTGTAGGCAACAAATGATGCTAATGTTGCAAAAGCCCATGATAGTATTGAGAGAGTTTCTCTCGTAAAACCACGAAGCATAGCAAAAAAAGACGAAAGGAATACTAATAGTAATAATATTGTATCAAAAAATGAAATTGAACTTGCCACTTGATCTCCAGTTTAATTAGTCATTTATATTTATCTTAATTGGTCCTACAGACTTACCCTTAATAAATTGTTCTAAATATTCATTATTGGATTTATCAATTTCTGAAGCTTTTCCTGACCAGATAACTTCACCTTTATATAGCATGGATATATTGTTAGCTATCTTTCTTGCGCTTTCCATATCATGTGTAATTGTTATGGCTGTTGCTCCAACTTCTGCAATTACTTCGTTAATTAAATTATTTATTATATCTGCCATTATTGGGTCAAGTCCAGTTGTTGGTTCATCAAAAAAAAGCAACTCTGGATCTCTTGCAATTGCCCTAGCCAAAGCAACTCTTTTCTGCATGCCACCTGATAGTTCTGATGGGTATAGGTAAATAACAGAAGGGTCAAGACCAACTTTCTTTAATTTATCTACAGCAAGGTCTTTTAACTCATCATTTTTCAAAGATCTTGATTTATCTAGGCCAAAAGTTATATTCTCCCATACTGCTAAACTATCAAATAATGCGGCTCCTTGAAATAGCATACCAATCTTATCATAAAAGTTTATTTCCTCACGGCTTTGCTTATTTAATAGGTGATCATCATAATAAATTTCTCCACTATCTGGTTCTATTAATCCAAGTATAGATTTGATTAAAACTGATTTTCCTGTACCTGAGCCACCAATTATTACCATCGAAGTATTTTTTTTTATATTCAAATTTAAGCCATTAAGGACATTCTTATTTCCAAATGATTTAGAGAGTTGTTTTATTTTTATAATATCATTCATATAAATACTAACTTGTGAATACAACTGAAGTTAAGACGTAATTAGCCGCAAGAATAAGAATGGAGGCTGAGACTACTGCTTGTGTTGTTGATTTGCCAACACCTTGTGCACCTCCGGTCGAGTTATATCCATGATAACAACCCATAAATGCAACAATAAAACCAAACACAGCAGCTTTTATAAGTCCAGAGGCAACATCTTTGAATTCTAAAATATCCATGGTATTTTTTATATAACTTTGCTCAATGAATCCTAAACTTTTTGTACCCACAATAAATCCCCCCATAATTCCAATTATATCTGCAATGATAACCAAAACTGGAAGGGTAAGTAGGGCTGCTAGAACTCTTGGGACAACAAGATATTTCATTGGGTTTGTGGATAATGTTACTAAAGCATCAATTTGTTCTGTTACCCTCATAGTTGCAATTTCAGCTGAAATAGAGGCAGAAACTCTTCCTGCTAGCATTAAACCTGCAATTACAGGACCTAATTCTCTTGTGATACCAAGTGCTACTATCGAGGCAACTATATTCTCTGCGTTAAATCTAGATCCACCAACATATATCTGTAATGCTAAAACACCCCCTGTAAAAAATGCTGTTAATCCAATAACAGGAAGAGAATTATATCCAATCTTTATTATTTGATTTAATAGTGATTTTAGATAAATAGGAGGAGTAAAGAGGCAAATAATAAAATCATAAAAGAATATAGATATATTTCCTATTTCTTTTGTAATGGAAAGAACATAATTTCCTATTGTAATAGGAATGATATTCAATAACTTAAGCATATTTATAAATCTTCCTAATTCTACTATTTAAGCGTGTAAGAATTTCATAACTTATTGTATCAGCATTTTCTGATAAGTTATCAATATTTTGATTTGATCCAATAATTTCTATAAAATTACCTCTATTGATTGTATTGTATGGAATATCAGATATATCTATTGCAACTATATCCATTGAGACCCTTCCTAAAATAGGAGTGGGCTGCCCCTCATAATAGAATTGACCGCCCATTTCATCATTGGAAGAGCTTAATGATCTTGGGATACCGTCTGCATATCCAATTGATACTAAAGCAATTGCTTTGTCATGAGTTGCTTTATAAATAGCTCCATAACCAATTGTTGCACCTTTTTTTATTTTTTTTATTTGGATAATAGGTGCGTATAATTTTACAACAGGTTTTACTTGTAATTTACTCTGAAGATTCTCATAGCCTCCATATAAGCTAATACCAGGTCTTACCATATCAAGATGAAAGCTTTTATCTCTTATTAATGCTGCAGAATTTGCGATACTACTTTTTGGATTATTAAATATTTTACAAATTTGGAGGAATTGATCAAGCTGATTTTCAGGCATTTCTGATAGTTTTTCTTCTGCAGAGGCTATATGCGACATAATAAGAGAAATATTTAGTTTATATTCACTTATTTTAGAAGCTAAGGTAATATCAAATCCAAGTCTTGAGAAGCCAGTATCAAAATGAATTGCTATTGGGTATATATTTTGTTTATCAAAAACTCTATATTCATCCAATTCTTCTAATGAGCCTATTACAGGAGTCAAATTATACTTTTTATAATACTCAATTGAATGTGGCATAAGTCCATTTAATATATAGATAGTAATGTCTGGAGAGGTTAAATTTTCTCGTAAACGTATACCTTCGTCTAAATCAGAAACAAAGAAAGATCGACATCCAGCATCATAAATTGTTTTAGATACAGCTTCTAGGCCTAACCCATAAGCATTCGCTTTAATTGTTGCTGCGCATAATGAAGGTTTCACATATTCAGAAATAGAGTTATAATTATCCGCTAGCGCACATAAGTCTATTTCAAGAAAAGCTGAGCAATCTATTTCTCTCATAGTTCTATTGTCTTTAGGCATCATAATTTTAAATAATAAAGATTATTTACTCAAAACGTTCTGGTAGTTTTTCATCAGCAGTATAATCACTAAACCTTGTAAGTGAACCATCAAAGTGCATTTTTACAGTATTTGTTGGTCCATGACGATTCTTACCAAGTATTACCTCAGCAAGTTGATGGACATCTGTCATATTTTCTTGCCATTGAAGATGTTCTTCAGTCCCGACCTTTGGTTCTTTTCTTTGTAGGTAATATTCTTCCCTGTATATAAACATTACAATATCAGCATCTTGTTCAATTGAGCCTGATTCTCTGAGATCGGAAAGTTGAGGTTTCTTATCATCTCTATTTTCAACTTGTCTTGAAAGCTGAGATAACGCAATTATTGGAATATTCAATTCTTTTGCGAGGGCTTTTAATGATTGTGTAATCTCTGATAATTCTTGAACTCTATTATCATTATAGCGTCTGTTTGAAGAGGTAAGAAGTTGCAAATAATCAATAATTAATAGTCCAAGATTATTCTGTCTTTTTAGCTTACGAGCTCTAGCAACTAACTGAGAAATACTTATACCACCGGTTTCATCTATATATAGAGGTATATCTTGTAATTTTCTCGCTACTTCTATTAATTTTTCATATTCATGTTTATTTATTTTTCCTCTTCTTATCTTTTCAGATTGAACCTCAGTTTGTTCTGAAATAATTCTTGTTGCTAACTGTGAGGAGGACATCTCCAGAGAGAAAAAACCAACAACTGCACCATCAATCGACTTTTTATTATTTCCCTCACTATCTTCTGTTTGATATTTACTTGCAATGTGGAAGGCTATATTAGTAGCGAAAGCTGTCTTGCCCATAGAGGGTCTTCCTGCAACAATAAGTAAGTCTGATGATTGAAGGCCTCCTAGAAGCTCATCAAGATCTCTAAAGCCTGATGCTAGACCAGATGTATTGCCATCTTTATTGTATGCACTTGCTGCTGTATCAATTGCTTCAGTCAATGCTGTAGAAAATTCTTTAAAATCACTTCCATATTTTTCACTTTCTGCAAGTCCGTATAGTTCTTGTTCAATATATTCAACATGATCAAATGGAGATATCTCAGCAGGAGGAGAATATGAAACATTAACAATTTCATTTCCAATGTTAATCAGATTTCGCCATGTGAATAAGTGATAAATTATTCGGCCATATTCCTCGATATTGATGATGGAGGTATTTTCAGCAGCTAATCTAACTAGATATTTGCTTCCCTCTAGATCATTAAATCTTTCATCTTGGTCAATGAGATTTTTTAGTGTTATTGGAGAAGCAAGCTTATTTGATAGTATTAATTTTGAAATTAACTCAAAAATAATCGTATGAACATTTTCATAGAAATGTTCTGGCTTTAAAAAAACAGAAATTTTATCATATAAGTCATTATTGATTAATAAAGCTCCAAGCAATTGTTGTTCAGCTTCAATATTATGAGGCATCTGTTTATAATCAATAGCTTCTGAACTTTTTGATATATTTTGGATATTTAAGGCCATATTAAGTAACTTATAATTTCACACCTATTAATATATTAAATATAAACAATAGCTCCCTCAACTTTTTTTATTTATACAACATAATCCACATTTTATGCTTATGGATGAAATATAAAATAAAAATAACTTGACTAATATTTTATTTTTCTTCTGTTTTGACTATCTCTTCTTCTTTTTTTTCATCTAATATTTCTTCACTCTTGTTCTCCGATGCCAAAACTTGATCTGCTTCTTTTTCTATATTAACATCTGTTCCTTCTTCAAACACATCAACAACACTCTCTTCTTCGGAAACTTCTACTAATACACTATCCAATAGTCCTTTTTCTTGTAGTTCTGCTTCTTCAGATGTTCTCGCAATATTAAGTTTGATAATCACTGAAACTTCTGGATGGAGATCTATTCTGACATTGATAATACCCAATGATTTTATGGGTTCAATAAGTGAAACCTGATTTCTTGTTATCGAGGCAAGTCCATTTTCAGATAGGATATTTGCTATATCTCTTGTTGTAACAGATCCAAATAACTGTCCATTTTCACCTGCTTGACGAATAACAATAAAAGTTTTTTCATCTATGCCTTCAGATAATTTGGAGGCATTAGCCATGTCTTTGTCATTTTTCTTTCTGATTTCAACAGCTTTTGACTCAAAATATTTAAGATTTTCATCTGTTGCTCTTAGAGCTTTTTCTGCTGGTAGTAGAAAATTTCTAGCATAGCCAGTCTTGACATTAACAATATCTCCTAATTGTCCAAGCTTTTCAATTTTCTCAAGTAATATAATTTTCATTTTTATCTCCTTTTTTTAATTATATCTCTGACGTTTTTTTTATAGTTCAATATACCAAGAATTGTTATTGGGATTATAAATGGTACAAAAACTAATATGAGGGTGTATATAGATGTAAGTAATAGAGGTCTAAGCCGTATATTTTTTGATACATTATGTATAATAGAAAGCCCACCGATTGAGTATCCTACTAATATTGCAAAGGTAATTGAGATGGATATTATTTTAAATATACCATCTGAGAAATAAGATAATATGAGGAATATTAGTAGGAAGTATATATAGTCTTTTGGTAAGTTTATCTGATCAAAATTAGACCAAGGTCTTTTTAAATACCCTAATATCTTTACAAATTTTAGGCTTATCCATAAGTTGCATACAAAAATTAATACCCAAAAAATAATAAATAACACGGGTAAACTAGCTGATAATAGTTCAATTGTATTTAATTGTATTGTTTGTTGAATGTCAGGCCTTATCTCATATATATTCGAGTAAATTGCATTTATGGAATTTTGATAATCACTAATATTAGTTCCCAAGAAAAATATACCTATAATAGCCAAACATATTGATATGATTAAGATTTTTGAGATAACAAGTGAAAGTGGATACCATAAAATATCTTCGTTTTCTGACTCTGATTTTTTATTTAAGCCAATTAAATAACAAAAATATACTGAGGGCAGAGCAAAAATTAAAGCATAAGCTTGAGCAAGGCTTAGTGCTGAGAAAGATATGATAGCAGAAGAAATGATAGCGATTAGGAGAGCTATTTTCCAACCATGCATGAGTCCAATAACATACAACGGCAATGGACATAGATAAAATATAACAAACAATAGTCCAGCACTACCTGATAATGGATACAGGAAAAAAAGACACTGAGATAATGTCGCTATTAAAATTTGGGTATATTGTGATTTTATCATGTTGCTGTCCCGCAAAATTGCGGTTAGAGCTTAATTTGCCCAACCAATTAGAATATTATCTTAGTAAATAAGGAAGTAATCCTAGGAATCTTGCTCTCTTTATTGCTATTGATAACTCTCTTTGTTTTTTTGCAGAAACAGATGTAATTCGACTAGGTATCATCTTGCCTCTTTCAGATATGTATTTTTGTAGTAACCTTACATTTTTATAATCAATAGGGGGTGAATCAGGTTCGGATAAAGGACAATTCCGTGAATTTCTAAAATAAGGTTTCTTTGTTGTTTGTGGAACTAACATTATACAATCCTATTAATCGTTTGAGTCATGATTTCTACCTTCCATCATGATTGATGGTTTATCTTCGAATTTGTCAACTTTGAGAGTCAAATGCCGAAGAATATTTTCATTGAGACTAATTTGTCTTTCAACTTCAGTTAATATTTCAGATGAGGCATCTATATTCATAAGAGTATAATGCGCTTTTCTATTTTTTTTGATTTTATAAGAGAGTTGGCGAAGACCCCAATACTCTATTCTATCTACTTTTCCGCCTTCTTTCTTAATCAACTCTTCTATTGTTTTAGTTATTGCATCAACTTGTTGAGTTGTTATATCTTGACGAGCCAAATAAACATGTTCATATAATGGCATAATTAGTAAATCCTATTTTTCTAATATTCATAAATCTTAATATGAGTTGTTATCTATGTATAATCACATAATATATCATTGATAACTTAAATCATATTTTGCTTTAAATATATTTTAATACAAAATAATAGTAAATTACTATAATGAAGTAAAAAATATTGCAACAAAAAAGGTATATTTGTGTCAAATTTATTAGTTTTTCCGGGACAAGGAAGTCAATTTATTGGTATGGGAGAAGATTTTGCTAAAAATTTTAAAGTATCTAAAAATGTATTTGAAGAGGTAAATGAATCACTCTCATTAAATCTAAGTAAAATAATGTGGGAGGGCGAGATAGATGAGTTAACGCGAACAGAAAATGCACAACCTGCATTAATGTCTGTTAGTGTGGCAATATTGAGAGCTATCGAGAGTGAAGTCGGGATAGATTATGAAAAAGTTTTATTCATGGCAGGTCATTCATTGGGAGAGTATTCAGCTCTTGTCGCTGCAAATTCATTTAAATTAGATGTTGCAGCTAGATTGCTAAAAATTAGGGGACAGGCGATGCAAAGAGCTGTACCGGAAGGTCAGGGTGCTATGG
>TARA_B110000444_G_scaffold261508_1_pt1 | contig 10982 bp, 11 predicted proteins | sample TARA_B110000444 | Tara Oceans TARA_B110000444 (sample SAMEA4398370) | marine metagenome | biome: Polar Biome; feature: [SRF] surface water layer (ENVO:00010504); material: water (ENVO:00002006), including particulate matter (ENVO:01000060) such as... | depth 5 m | reverse complement strand
CTATGGCCAGTTATCCAACCAACATCAGCTGCACACCAATAAATATCATTTGGCTTATAATCAAAAATATATTGATGAGTTATAGATGCATAAACTAGATAGCCGCCAGATGTATGTAAAACACCTTTTGGTTTTCCTGTTGAACCCGAAGTATATAATATAAATAGAGGGTCTTCTGCATTCATTTCTTCAGGGTGGCATATATCAGCTACCTGTTTTTTTTCTTCATGATACCAATGGTCAATTGAATCATCCCAAGAAGTATTGTTTCCTGTATGTCGGACAACTAAATTTTTTTCAACATTAGTCCCCATTTTTTTTGCAATTTCTATCGCTTTATCTACATTATTTTTTAAGGGTATTAGTTTTCCTCCTCTAATACCTTCGTCTGAGGTTATTATAATCTTTGACTGACAGTCATCAATTCGACCTGCTAAGGCTTCTGGAGAAAAACCACCAAAAACAACAGAATGTACTGCTCCAATTCTCGCACAGGCCAGCATAGCGAAAGTAGCTTCTGGAATCATTGGCATATAAATTGTGACTCGATCTCCTTTTTTTGTACCTAGTTTTTTTAGAACATTTGCAAATTTACATACATTTTTATAGAGATCTTCATACGTGAATATTCTAGTTTCTTTGCCATTATCACTTTCCCATATTAGGGCTTTTTTTTCTGGATTTTCTTTTACATGTCGATCAATACAGTTTGCTGAAACATTTAGTGTTCCGTCTTCAAACCAGCTAATATTTATATTATTTTTTTTATAGGAAGTATTCTTTATTTTTGTATAAGGTTTAATCCAGTCAATTCTTTTGCCATGTTCAGCCCAGAATTTCTCAGGTGAAGATATGCTCTCTGAATATAGAGTTTTATATTTTTCATTATTTATATAGGCATTTCTGGACCATTCAGAGCTTACTTTATTTCCTGTAAAATTATTCATATTATTTCCTACTGTAAGTGTATTTAATTATTAAATTTATTTATCATTGCGGATCGCCCATATTGCATATGATATTCCATTCATCATTTTTAACTGGTTGGACAGATAGTCTAGAATTTTTTACTAAAATCATTTCAGAAAGTTCGGGTTTATTTTTAATTTCTTCTAGGCTAACAGGATTTTTGAAACTTTTATGGTAGGCAAGGTCAACACAGCGCCATGTTTTATTATCTGTAGTTGTATCCATATGTGCTTCTGCAATTACTGACGTGATTCCAACAATAGTTTTTTCTTTAACAGAATGATAGAAAAAGCCTAAATCACCTAATTTCATTTTATCCATATTATTCCTAGCTTGGTAATTTCTTACACCATCCCATTCAGTGCCAGTAGCTCCTGCATGTATTTGATCTTGCCAGGACCAGGTTCCGGGCTCTGATTTAAAAAGCCAAAAAGCCATAATGGACGACCTCATTTCTTATCAAAAATTTTCTTTTTTAAGGGGTCTGTTAATTAACAAATCTATCACATCATCTACTGAATGACCATTATATAGTATATTGTATATAGCTTCAATTATTGGCAATGATAAATTCATTTCTTTTGACATATTATAAACTGCCTGTGTTGTATATATACCTTCAGTCAGGTTTTGTGTTTCATCTTTGTACTCTCCTGATAAGCCAATTTGGTAGCCTAATTGAGTGTTTCTAGACTTCATATTGGTGCATGTTAAAACTAAATCACCAAGACCAGAAAGTCCAAGAAAGGTATCTTTATTTGCACCCAATGCTAGACCAAAAATAATAATTTCATTTATTCCACGACTTATCAAAGATGCTATTGCGCCATCACCCAATTTTTTACCCATAGCAACCCCAGTTGCTAAAGCGATTATATTTTTTAAAGCACCTCCAACTTGTACGCCTATCAGGTCATTATTGTAATAAGGACGAAAATTATTATTTGCAATTATCTTTCCAACTTGCTCGAGAAGATGATTTGATGCAGAGGCAAGTGTCAATGCTGTGGGAAGCCCGTTTGCTATATCAATAGCAAATCCTGGACCAGATAGGACTAGCGGTTGTGAATTTGGTAGATTAATTTTGCATATTTGGTCTAAGAGTAGATTATTATTAGTATCTATACCTTTGGAAGCAATAATAATTGGAATCTTTAAATCTTTTATTTTATAGATTTCTTTTGTTATTTGATCAAAAACTTGAGTTGGTGCGGCATATATTAAAATATCACAATTTATAGCTTCGTGGAGTTGGCTTATAAAATTAATTTTTTTAGGAATATTAACGCGATCAAGAGCAGCTATTTGTCTTTTTTCGATCAATAGGTTAGCTTTTTTACTGTCATAATGCCATATATTAACATTATGACCATTTCTGTGGGCATTAATTCCTAGAGCTATACCCCAAGCCCCGGCACCTATTATTCCAATATTACTCATGCTTTTACACCAGCTCCACGCAATGTAACAGCCCTTTTATCAAGTGGCCATCTCGGTTTTACAATCACTGGACTTATTTCAATATTTTTCATTCTTAATCTTTCAATTCCACACCATGCAATCATAGCCGCATTATCGGTGCATAGATCTTGAGGTGCAACAAAAACATTAAATTTTTGATCTTTGCTTATTTTCTCTATTGATGAAAAAATTTTTTTATTAGCTGCAACCCCGCCTGCTATGACGATATTTACATTACTGATCTTATACTTATTTTTAAATATATTTAGTGCTAAAGATAGCTTACTCAAAATAACATCAATTACAGAGTCTTGAAATTCAGCACATATATTATAAGCTTTTTGATTATCTATAGGTTTAGAATTCTCAATTTCCCTTCTGACAGCAGTTTTTAGGCCAGAAAATGAAAAATTGAGATCCTTTGAATTTATTAGAGGTCTTGGAAATTTTATATCGCTTGGACTATATTTTTCAGCCATTCTTTCAACGATTGGGCCACCAGGATAACCAAGATTTAGAGATTTAGATACTTTATCGTATGCTTCCCCAAGTGCATCGTCTATTGTTGTCCCTAATATTTCATAATCACCAACATCTTTAACAATTATTAGTTGTGTATGTCCGCCCGTAACCAGTAACAAAAGATAAGGAAATTGAATTTTTTTAACCATTCGTATTGTAAGAGCATGACCCTCAAGATGGTTTATACCTAATAAAGGTATTTTTAAAACACTTGCCATTGCTTGCGCAAAAGTTACGCCAACCAATAACCCCCCCTTTAATCCAGGGCCAGAGGTTACAGCAATAGCATCTAAATCTCTAAGCTTAATTTTTGATTCACTTATAGATTTTTCTATTACTGTATCAATATTTTGTATATGAGATCTTGCAGCAATTTCTGGAACCACACCACCATAATCTGTGTGTTCTAAAATTTGTGAATGAACTATATTTGCTAAAATCTCGCATTGTCCATTTGATCCTTCTTTGACAATTGAGGCAGAAGTCTCATCACAGCTGGTTTCAATTCCAAGGATAATCATTTTTTTCGTTTGCTATTAAATTAGATTTGTTCTAAACCATGTATGATATGAATAATATCATCAATAATATTATTTATATAATATTTTATCAAATTTGAAATTTTCATGCCCAAATCGCATTCTAATAAGAAGCTAAGAATAGGTACAAGAGCAACTAAGTTAGCCATTAAGCAGGCTGAAATACTTTCACAAGAAATCATTAATAAAGGCATAGAGAAAAAAGATAATATTGAAATTATTACAATAAAATCTTCTGGGGACTATGTCTCCGCATCTATTGGACCTTATGATGGAAAGCTTCTTTTTACTAAAGAAATAGACCAAGCTCTTATTGATAATAGGATTGATATAGCAGCACATTCAGTGAAAGATATTGAGAGTAATTTATTTGATGGATTGGAATTATATGGTGTTCTTGAGCGGGAAGATCCTAGAGATGCATTAATTACCGCAAATAAAATTAAAAATATAGAGGATTTACCCCAAAACTGTCTTCTTGGAACCTCTTCACCTAGAAGAGAAGCAATTATAAGATCAATCCGAAATGATATAAGAGTTATAGAGTATCGTGGTAATTTTGAGACTAGAATTAAAAAATTGATAAATAATGAAGTGGATGCAACATTTTTAGCTATGGCAGGAATTAAGAGGCTGGGCTATGAGGGCTGTCATATTCTACCAATTGATACTAATAAGTTTCTTCCAGCAGCTGGTCAGGGTGCTATTGGTTTAATAGCAAGAAAAGATGACGAAATAATGAAAGATGTAATAGAAAAAATAAATCACCAAAAATCATACATTTCTATTTTAGCTGAAAGAAAAGTCCTTGAAAAATTTGGAGGATCTTGTTATCAACCAATTGCTATTTTTTCTAGATTCTTAAATGAAAATGAAGTATCTATTGATGCAATGATATCAAATAAAAGTGGGTCAAAGAATTTTTATTTAAGTAAGATTGGTACAAAATCCTCTATAATCAATATTGCTGGAGATATTGGTCAAAAATTGCTAGAATATTATAATAAATCTTTGTCAAATGATTCTATTAAGAGCTAATGAAATTAATTCTTACAAGGCCACTGGATGATTCAAGAAAAATATTAGATCTACCAAGAGATAAAGGTTATGAACCAATAATAAATCCCCTTTTAGAGATTCTATATTTAAAAAATAATCGTAATATTGATCAATTCACCTCATTACTTTTTACTAGCAGGCACGCTATTAGGTCTCTAAAGAAAAAAAATAATCTATTTCTTTCAAATAAAAAAATTTATGTTTGTGGTAAATCTACATATCAAGAAGCATGTGAATTAGGTATAAATAATGAATATATATTATTTGAAGACAGTACAGATCTTATAAATAAATTACCTAAGATTAAAGATATAAAAAGAGAAAATATTCTATATCTTCGTGGACAACATATTTCCTCCAATATTATTGAATCTCTTAAATGTAAAAGTATATCTTTAGAAGAAGAAATAATCTACGAGGCCATAAAAAAAGACAGCTTTAATCAGGATGTAATTAATGCATTTGCAAAAGATACTCAATTAGCTGTTCTTATATATTCAGAAAGAACAGCGCAGATATTTATAGATACACTTGAGAAATATGAATTAGGTAATAAAACGTCAATCATTTTAGCTTATTGTTTGTCTAAGAACATTGCACAAGTTTTAAAAAGATTTGGTATAAGTACAAGATACTCAGAAAGACCAACAAACGAGGCAATCTTCGAGTTAATATAATAATGAATAAATGAATGAATATTAATTCTCGCAAAAAACAAATCAAACCAAAGGTCACTATTGACCAGAATAAAGATGATAGATCAGTCTTTAAAAAATTTAAGCAGAGATTCTTAGATATTCTTAGTATTTTTTCAAAAAAGAAATTATTTTTGTTTGGGGTATTATTGATTTCGATTCTTTTATTATTCTTATATATTCCAAATATTCAAAATCTAACTAGCCTCAGAATTATGGATAATTCTTTTATTAATGACCAAAAACAAAAAATTTCTGAAATAGAGAGTAATATAGTAAATAACAACGAAAGATTAGATCTATTGCAAGAAAAAGATCAGCACTTATTAAATTTAGAAGTTAAAATATTTGAACTAAATACAAAAATTAAAGAAATCTCAGAAGAAAATAATTTAATAACTCAAAAGAATAATGAATTGATTGAACATATAAAAATAATAGCTGACAAACCTTCAAAAGAAATCAAATTAAAAGAAGAGTCTTTCGGAGCAGGAGAAGAGTTAATAAATAATAATGAAGATCTTTCAAATATTGATGAGATAGATAATAATCTAAGAAAAATAGATAAAATTGAAGATAGTATAATTGATAAAGAAATAGATCCAAAAAAAGTAAATTTAGTTAGTTTGATTATTAAAAGAATTGAAGAAAGTGTAATATTTAAAGAAGATTTTGATGATGAAATAGAGCTATTAGTATCTCTTAATATTAATTATGAAAATATGGATGAATTGAGGGATCTTTCGACTAAAAGAATAGCAACTCCTGAGGAAATAATTAGAGACTTGGATGAATATTTGAAAGAAAATATAAATCTATATAAGGGAGATAATAAATTTAAATCAAAATTTTTCGAAATTTTATCAAAGGAAGTAAACGTAGCACGTTTGAATTATAGCGAAAACGTTTCTTTGATTGAAGAATTAAAGTCTAATATTTATAATGATGATCTAACCAATGCAATGAGTATAATAAGAAAGACAGAATTTAGTGAGGATTTAATAGATCTATCAAAGAATATAGAACTAAGAAGCTTATATCTTAACGAAATTAAATATTTAAAGCATAAGTTTGAAAATAATTGAAACCATCATAGGAACTATGATTAATGATTAAGTTATTTCTTTTACTCGGATCACTGATAGGAGTAGTTTATTTTTTCAATTGGCTGACGTCATATTCGGGACAAATATTATTCCAGATCAATGAATATGAAATTACAGTATCACTTGTATTTTTTATAACAGCATTAGCGGCAATAATTATATCTGCAATAATTCTCTGGATTATTTTAGCGTATTTCTTTTCTCTTCCAAAAAAGATTCAAAAATTTAAACAAGCAAAAATTAATCAAAGAATTCAAGAATCTATAACTAACGGTCTTGTTCACGCATCAACCGGAAATAGTAATGCAGCTGAAATTGAGATAAAAAAAATTGATCGTCTAATAAAAAATAAACCTGATGTTATGACACTGGTATTGAAAGCACAAAATGCTAGCCTAAAGAAAGATAACGTACAACTAAATAAAATATTTCAAACGATGAATGGTGTTGAGGCTACAAAAATGCTTAGTTATAGAGGTCTTTATACATTATCAAAAAATTCAAAAAATACACAGAAATCAATAGAAATTTTAAAAGATGCAGAAACTTATAACTCAAATGAACCATGGGTAATGGAAGAAATGTTGAAATGTTATTTGATGATCAAAAACTGGAGTGGAGCTGCGGACATAATAGAAAAAAAATATAAAAACAAATTAATTCAAAGAAAAGACTATAATACCCAAAGAGCTATAGTATTAGCAGCTCATGCAAAATCTATTGAAGATGAAAATCCAGATGAATCACTTAATTTAGCTCTTGAAGCAAATAAATTAGACAAAAATCAAATAATGGCAGCGTCATTAAGTGCAAAACTTTTATCAGAGCAAGGCAATAATTCAAAAGCTGAAAAAATTATTATAGATATTTGGAAATTAAATCCCCATGAGGATCTCGCTTATTTATATAGTCATGTATTACCGGGTATATCTCCAAAACAACGAATTGAAAGAATTAAGAATGTAATTAAAAAAACAAAATCAAATAATGTAGAAGGTGCTGTTGCAATATGTAGAGCTTATATGGATGATAAAAACTATCAGGAGGCAAGAACTGTTTTGGAGCCATTTATTAGTGAAAATTCTAGTAAAAGAATTTATCAACTATTGGCAGAGATAGAGATTGAATTATCTGAAAGTAGAACAAAATCTCGAGAATGGATGCGTAAAGCAATGAATTCAAAATATGATACAAATTGGTATATTGATGATTTTACTTCGCATGTTTGGCTACCTTGTATACCAGATACAGGTGAAATAAAATCATTCAAATGGGGGGATTGTCTAATTAAATCAATTGATATGAACCATCAATATTTAGATTATTTTGCAAATAATAAATTAATTTCTAACGATATTAATCAATCGGATGAAGTCATTGATGATATTGAAATTAAGGTTTTTGAGGAGCCTAAGATTATTGATATAGAACATAAACACTCGGTGGTCAAAAAAAGGAATACTAAATCTGTCAAAAAAGATGATAAAAAAAATACAGAAAAGATTCACGCTCCAGATGATCCTGGTATTATAGCTGAAGACGAAATCAATGAACTATAGGATGCAACTATAGAAATAATAAAATATAATATTTTTTTATTCTATTTTTGTTATAATGAGTAATTACCACTATTTACATTAGCCCCTGTAGATCAGATGGCAGAGTATTACAAAAGTCTTATAAGTTGAGATAATCAAAAATCAGTGGCACCCAGATATGAGGATAATAGCATGAAGTATAACTTACTAGGTAAATCAGGATTAAAGGTTTCAAATTTAGCAATAGGAACTATGAACTATGGAAAGGGTGATGCAAATCAGCCACTTTTTTCGCTTGGTGTAAAAGAAGCAAAAAGAAATATTGATTTATGTATAGACGAGGGAATCAATTTAATTGATACATCTGATGGGTATGCGAAGGGTGCATCGGAAGAAATTTTAGGAAACGCAATCAAAGATAAAAGAGAGAATTTATTAATTGCCTCGAAAGTATGGAATCCAATGGGTGATGGGCCGAATGATATAGGTCTTTCAAGATATCATATTATCTCAGCGTGTGAAGCAAGTTTAAGAAGATTACAAACAGATAGAATTGATATCTATTTAGCTCACAAATGGGATGGTATGACACCTATAGAAGAAATTGTCGAAGCATTTGATAATTTAATTAGAACCGGGAAAGTTAGATATATAGGGTGCTCTAATTTTTCAGGTTGGCATCTAATGAAATCTTTAGCTGCTGCGGATAGAGCAAATCGTGAGCGTTTTGTTTGCCAACAAATTCATTATTCATTGCAAGCTCGAGAGGCAGAAAATGAATTGATACCAATTGGAATATCAGAAAATATTGGTACTTTAGTATGGAGTCCTTTAGCAGGAGGTTTACTCACGGGGAAGTTTAGGAGAGGTGAAGCAGGTCCAAGTGGTTCCAGACATTTTGAACGTAAATGGAAAAATCCACCAATTTATGATGAAGAAAAGTTATATAATATTGTTGAAGTTATCATTGATATTGCAAATCAAAGGTCGATTGCTCCTTCACAAGTATCGCTAGCTTGGTTATTAAGTAGACCGACGGTGACTTCTCTAATCGTTGGAGGAAGAAGCGAAGAACAATTTAAGCAAAATATACCAGCTTCTGACTTGGTGTTAAGTGATGATGAATTAGAAAAATTAAATAATGTTAGCCGACCAAACCTACTATATCCATATTGGCATCAGCAATTTATGGGAAAAGAGAGATTTTCAGAGGCAGACTTAGGTTTACATAAGTGGCATTCAGGCTATTAAGTTAAGCATAAAAAAAACTTTTTTCTAAAATTATAGAAAAGTGATTTTATGAATAAAACTATTAAGTGAAAATTATGAGCTCTAGTATTGCTAGACTGGGCAAGACATATCTTGCCCACAGCACATTGGTGACTTTACTTTACCATGACCATTTGGGCATTCTGAAATATGTACGTTACTACCATCAGGTTTTGTAACTGTATTATGGACCAGCTCATCATCACATTGACCACAAGTCATAGTACCAACGCTCATTCCACATTTTTCACAGGTATATTTTGCCATTATCAACTCCCTAAGTTTAATTTAAAATAATAATAAATCAAAAAAATCATTAAGCCAAGTTTTTACATGATGATCATGCATAAATCTTCCTTCGAAGTGATTTTTTCTATCTTGTGCTCCATCTAAAATGAGTCGATGTTCTGCTTTAACAAGCCAACGATTTAACATAGCCAAGGTGAGCTCACTATGGAATTGTATTCCGAATGCATTATCAGCATAACGAAAGGCTTGAGGTTCCCCATCATTTCCAAATGCCAAAATTTTAGAATTTTTTGGTGGTTGCATCCATTCACGATGCCATTGATGAACAAAAGGTGGCCATTTTAAAAGATGCTTCCCATATTCTGTTGGTGTTATAGGATAATGACCAATTTCTACATTATTTTTGATTTTAATAGAGCCACCAAGGCTACAGGCTAATAATTGAGCTCCTAGACAAATTCCAATAAAAGGTTTTTTCTCTTTTAGAGGTATTTGTATCCAATTTTTTTCATATTTTATAAAATCATCATCATCATTGGCGCTCATAGGTCCACCAAACATGATTGCACCATCAAATTCATCTTTTAGAGTTTCGGGCAGCTTATCGCCTAAAGCCGGTCGTCTGATATCTAATTTATATCCTCTTTTTTGTAAAAGTATTCCTATTCTTCCTGGGGTAGATGTTGATTGATGTAATATTATTAGTATTTTTTTATTCATTGATTTTATTTTAGGAAATCTTTTTTAATCTGGACTCTTTCTCGGGTACTTATACCTATCAATTCAGCAACTCTCCAAACGAGGTTATTTTCGTAGGGATCAAAATTTTTGTCTGTAATGATTATTTGCCACATCATCTCTAATATTTTTTTTCTATCAGTTAGAGATAACTCATTTTTGATAACACTCGTATAACTATAGAGATCTATTGCATTTTTTTCTTCTTCTAAACCAACAGACATAAGTATTATTGAATCATTTTTATCAAGTAAGAAATATTCAACAAGCAAATCGATAATTTTATCTTCTTCTAATAAGTGAAATTCATCATCAATTTTTGCAGTACGTACCAAAATTGTTGATATTGCTATTTGCAATGGACTTGGATTAAATTTTTTTTCTAGAGGTTCTTTTTTTTCTTTTTTAAAAAGATTTTTTATAAAATTCATTGTAATTCCAACTTTTATGATGAGTATATTAAATATAAATATAATATATTTAATTTATATAAACAAAAAATAAATATAATATAAAAATTATGAACCTACAAAAATCAAATATAGATAATATTCAGCTTGGAGTTTTAGGATTTCCCCTATCGCATACTCTATCGCCAGTAATTCATGATTACTGGTTAAAGAAATATGATATAAAAGGATTGTACGAAGGGGTTGAGGTCAAACCAGATGATCTAAAATCCTTTTTCAATAGAGATATTCATCTATATAGAGGGTTAAATGTTACAATACCCTATAAAATAGATGTATTTCAATTTATGGATGAGATAGACCAAAGTGCAAGAGTTATTGGAGCAATAAATTGTATCTCCATAAATAAAGAAGGAAGATTACTGGG
>TARA_B110000444_G_C18851264_1_pt1 | contig 10985 bp, 7 predicted proteins | sample TARA_B110000444 | Tara Oceans TARA_B110000444 (sample SAMEA4398370) | marine metagenome | biome: Polar Biome; feature: [SRF] surface water layer (ENVO:00010504); material: water (ENVO:00002006), including particulate matter (ENVO:01000060) such as... | depth 5 m | reverse complement strand
CAGCCGACAACGACGCTGGAGTTATGCATTACACAAACCCCTCTGATGGTTCTATAGCTAATGTTACAAAAATGGAACACTACTGGGATGAAGGCTTCGGATATCTCTACGGCCAGGACAATCAATACTCACCTGCCTTAGGTCAAGGTGGTTTATTGAATGATTATTTAGGAAATGTATCTGCAAATTATGCTATTGGAATTGCCGATGACATATATAATGCGTTTAAACTTGGAAGAGCTGCAATAGTTGCAAAAGACTATGTTACACGTGATGCTCAAGCTACTATTATTAAAGTAGAATTGTCAAAAGTAGTTGGTGCAAAAGCAGCTTCCTACCTAAGAAGTGGTGCAGGACACGTTACAAATAATAATATGGCTTCTGCCTTTCATTCACTGTCAGAAGGATATGGTTTCATTTTTAGTCTTCAGTACACACAAAAGGCTGATGGGACTCCATATATGACTAAAGCTCAAGTTGATGCTAAGTTAGCTGATTTAGAAGCTGGTAATGGTCTTTGGGACAGAACTGCTGCTGAATTAACTGCAATGGCTGACGCTATTGATACTGCAACAGGCATTAATACAGACCTTTAAACTATAGTGTGATTATAATAAATTGTTTAACAGTAATACGACAATCGATTGATACCGATTGTCGTATTTAAATTTTGAAAAATTTTGAAAAAAGCTTTTTTTATTTTAATAATTATAACAATTTACTTCTCATGTTCTACTAGTGACATTAATGAAAGTGATCCTGTATTCCTAGAACCAGTAAATACAAATACCACCAATACTTCCTCTTCAACAAGTATTGATAATAGTTCCAATACTACTCAGACCAACTCCAACACATTTAATAGGGAGGCAATGCTTGTATTTTGGGCAGATAGTATTATAATTCCCGCACAACTAAAGTTTCAAACAGACTTAATAGCACTGTCTAACTCTATAGATGACTTTTCATACAACTCAAATCAATCTTCATTGGAGCTAGTTAGAGAGAATTGGTTTATTGCTTATAAATCGTGGCAACACATTGAAATGTTTAATATTGGAAAAGCCGAAGAAATTAATTATGGTGTTAGAATGAATGTTTATCCTGTGAACACCGTAAGAGTTGAAACTAATATAACCAACAGTGTTACTGATATTGAGCATCCAAATGACTATGCGGCTCAAGGACTTCCAGCTCTAGACTATCTTTTGCACGGTATAGGACAGAGTGATTCTGAAATTTTAGAGAAATACACTACAGAAAATAGCAAGTATTTAGGGTACTTAGCAGTACTTTCAAATAAAATGAATGAACTTACTGATTCTATAATCAATGATTGGATTTCGTCATACAGAGACGCTTTTGTTTCTTCAACAGATAACACCGCTACTTCTAGTATAAATAAATTAACAAATGATTTTATTTATTATTATGAAAAGGGGTTTAGAGCAAATAAAATTGGTATTCCAGCAGGATATTTTTCAGGAAGTACATTACTAGACAGAGTAGAAGCATATTACAGAAGAGATATATCAAAAATACTTGCAATTGAAGCTATCAACGGTATTTCAGACTTTTTTAATGGAGTTTCTTTCAATGGAAGTATGTCATCAACAGGTATTAGCTTTAAAGACTATATTGAATTTTTAGAGACTACAAAAAACGATACTCCCCTGGGACAGCTAATAATTGATCAATTTGAATCTGCAAAAAATCAGATAAATAGCCTTAACAACGATTTCACAATACAACTCGAGAATAATAAATCGGATATGCTGGTTACATTCGATGTAATTCAAGTTGCGGTTGTTCTTTTGAAAGTTGATATGCTTCAAGCTTTAAATATAAACGTTGACTATATTGATGCTGACGGAGATTAATTAGCCGAATTATACTAAGTTTGGAAAGACTTGAAAATCAATACCCGACAATATTAAAAATTATTTAAAAAATAGTATTACTGATTCAGCTCCTTTGGCTGTTTTTAGAATTTTCTTTGGGATTCTAATGTTTGTAAGTATCGTTAGGTTTTGGAAAAACGGTTGGATTCAAACACTTTATATAGAGCCAAAATTTCATTTTACATATTATGGTTTTAGTTGGATTAATGATTTTGCGGGATTTACATACATACTTTTTTTTATATGTGCATTATCTTCAATTTCAATATGTTTAGGATACAAATACAGAGCTTCAATAATCATATTTTTTCTATCGTTCACATATATAGAATTAATAGACAAAACAACATATCTAAATCACTACTACTTTATAAGCTCAATAAGTTTTTTAATGTGTTTTCTACCATTAAACTGCTTCTATTCATTAGACAGTTATCTTTCAAATAAATCGTACAGTATAGTAAAAAAATGGACGGTAGACTCCTTAAAGCTTATGCTTTGTATTGTATACTTTTATGCAGGAATTGCTAAAATTAACTCCGAGTGGCTTTTGAAAGCTATGCCCCTATCAATATGGCTGCCTTCAAAATACGATTTACCAATAATTGGTCAGAACCTTATGCAAGAGGAGTGGGTTCACTTTTTTATGAGTTGGGGTGGAATGTTTTACGATTTATTAATTCCATTTTTACTATTATATAGTAGAACAAGATTATTTGGATTTGCTCTTGTAGTCTTTTTTCATGCTTTTACAAAAGTCTTATTTCCAATTGGAATGTTTCCTTATATAATGATTGTTGCATCCTTGATCTTCTTCGATCCTAAATTTCATCTTAGTATTTTAAATTTAATTAATAAATTTTTTATTAATGCAGCTAAATTTTTAAATCAAAATACAGATAGAAAAATTAATATTATTAAAACTCCTCCTATTACGAATAAATCAACTTTAAATATTGTTATAATTTTTTTTATTTTTCAAATACTAACTCCTTTAAGATATTCATTATACCCTGGAGAGTTATTTTGGAATGAGGAAGGGTATAGATATTCCTGGCGTGTAATGTTAATTGAAAAAAGAGGTTATTCAAATTTCAAGATAGTTGACAGCATTAGTAAAAAATATTTTTATGTTCAAAACGATGATTTCTTGACATCATACCAAGAAAAGCAAATGAGTTTTCAGCCAGATTTTATTTTAGAATATGCACACTACCTTGGTGATCATTTTAAGATTCAAGGCCATAAAAATATTCAAGTTTTTGTTGATTGTCATGTCGCATTGAATGGGAGATCTAGTAAAAGATTTGTTGATCCAAAAGTAAATTTGTACAACCAAACAGAATCATTTAAACATAAAACATGGATCATACCATTTGAAGATGAAATTAAAGGATTTTAAATTATTGTTATTTATATTCTTGATCAAAACATCAATTATATTTTCTCAAAAAACTATCGAAATATCAATTAATTCAATAGATGCAGGGTTTGAAAAAGAAATAGTTGAGATTTATGATAAGAAAATTGGTTTATTAGGAATCACAGAGGTAGGTAAGGTTTTTAAATTTAAATTAAAGGACAACAATCCAACTACTATTATAGTTATATCAATGAATCATCCTCTCATTGAAAAAGATATAGATCCCAACAAAAATTTAAAAATATCAATTGTATTACCTAGTCGTATTCAAAACTTATCAGAGGTAGTAATAAATGCAAGAAAAAAAAGGATTTTTAAACTACGAAGACTAAAAGACTTTGAAGGAACATCTGTCTTTGCTGGGAAAAAGTCGGAAGTTATAAGTCTTGAAGAATCTTTAGCCAATGTTGCTAGTAATAATTCTAGACAAATATATAGTCAAATTGCTGGGTTAAACATATTTCAAAATGACGATGCAGGTTTACAGTTAAACATTGGAGGAAGAGGACTCGACCCTAATAGAAGCTCAAATTTTAATACCAGACAAAATGGCTATGATATTAGTGCTGATGTACTAGGTTATCCGGAAAGCTACTATTCTCCACCTGCGGAAGGAGTTGACGAAATACAAATTCTTAGAGGAGCAGCATCGCTTCAATACGGTACACAATTTGGCGGATTAGTTAATTTTATAATGAAGTCTGCAAATAACTTCAAACCCTTTGAAATAGTTAACAGAAACACCATAGGGTCAAATAATTTGTACACAAATTTTACTAGCATAAGTTATTCTAAAGAAAAAATAAAAACTTATGCATTCATAAATTATAAAAAGGGAGATGGTTTTAGAATAAATTCAGAATTCAGATCAATGAATCTATTTTTAAAAAGTGTTTATCAAATAAATAAAAATTCTAAGATTAGTGCAGAAATTACATATCTAAAGTATTTGGCAAAGCAGGCGGGTGGATTAACGGATTCAATGTTTGAACAAAACCCATATCAAAGTAATAGATCAAGAAATTGGTTTGGGGTTAATTGGCTACTTTATAATATTGTTTATAATTATAATTTTTCAGAATCATCAAAAATTTCAGCAAGTTTTTTCGGATTAAATGCATCTAGAGATGCCCTTGGGTTTCGAACTAATAGGGTCAGTCAAATAGACGCGATGGAAGAACGTGATTTAATAAAAGGAAAATTTAACAACTATGGATTGGAAGTAAGATTTCTCAATAATTACAAGCTTTTTAATAAAAAAGCAATTTGGGTAATCGGTAGTAAGTACTATAATTCAAATAATACATCTGAACAAGGTCCAGGTTCTAAAGGTATTGATGCAAATTTTACTATTAAAACTGGGGAGTTTCCTTTTTATAATTTTCAATCAAGCTATAGGTATCCTAATAAAAATTTATCTTTTTTTTCTGAAAATATCTTTTATTTAAATGATAAGTTATCCATAACACCTGGAATTAGATATGAATTTATTAAAACTGAAAGTGATGGGTTTTATAAAAGAACAAATCAAGATGCTGCAGGAAATGTTATTTTTGATGAGTTAATAAATAATAGTGAAATACGAAAAAGAAATTTTATATTACTTGGATTAGGATCGAGTTATAAGTTGTCAAATAGTTTTGAAATATACTTTAATATTTCAGAAAATTATAGATCTGTAACTTTTGCTGACATAAGTATTTTTAACCCAGCATACTCTATTAATCCTAATATATCAGACGAAAACGGATCTACTACTGATATTGGGATCAGAGGAACATATAAAGATTTTATTTCTTATGATTTAAGTGGGTTTTTACTAGCATACAACAATCGTATCGGTTTTGTTCAAAGGGTAGCATCAAGTGGAAATGTTAAAAGTGAAAGAGGCAACGTGGGTGATGCTGAAATATTTGGCTTTGAATCTATTATTGACCTTAATCTTGCTAAATTATTTTTGAAAAATAATGATAATATAATCCTCAATTACTTTATTAATTTTTCTTCAATAAGCTCTGAATATATTAACTCAATTGAACCTGGAGTGAAAGGTAAAAAAGTTGAGTTTATTCCAGAATTAAATATAAAAACAGGTGCTAAATTTGGTTTTAAAAATATCATGTTTGGATTTCAATACACTTATTTATCTGATCAGTTTACAGATGCATCTAATGCAATAAAAAGTAATTTAAGTGGAGTTATAGGTATGATTCCACAATATGATGTTTTTGATATTTCAAGTTCATACTCAATAAAAAATTTTAGAATTGAGTCAGGTGTAAATAATTTATTTGATAATAAATATTTTACAAGAAGAGCGACTGGATATCCAGGACCTGGAATCATTCCTTCTTCACCAAGAACTTTTTATATAACACTTCAGTATAAAAGATAGTCTTATTTCAGTGAGTTTTAATCCAATGCACTTTTATAAACTTTTAGACAGCGTTCTCTTGCATATTTATGGTCAATAATAGGTTTCGGATATTTTGGTTGGTTTAACTCAGGTATCCATTTTTTAATATATAGTAATTCTTTATCAAATTTTTTAACTTGCTCATAGGGATTAAAAATCCTAAAATAAGGAGCAGCATCAACTCCAGAACCAGCTACCCATTGCCAATTCCCTATATTACTGGATTGTTCATAATCTAAAAGTTTTGAAGCAAAATATGCTTCACCTAATCGCCAATCTATTAATAAATGTTTACAAAGAAAACTACCAACCACCATCCTAACTCTATTGTGCATATAGCCAGTATTATTTAACTCCCTCATCCCAGCATCTACAATTGGGTAACCTGTCGTGCCGGAACACCAATTTTTAAAATCATTTTCATTATTTACCCAGTCAATTCTATCATATTTAGGCTTAAAACTTGATTTAATTGTATCAGGAAAATGCCACAATATTTGCATAAAAAACTCTCTCCAGATTAATTCTTTTAAAAAAGTCTTATTATTTACCTTATTTGCCTGATTTACAAGCTGTCTTATACTAAGCAAACCAAACCTTAAATAAACACCAAGTTTAGAAGTATTATCTAGTGCTGGAAAATTTCGAGTTAATTCGTATTCATTTAAAATATTTTCATTGAATTTATAATTTGGAATAATAATTTTCGGTTTCTCAAAACCTAAATCATTAAATGATAAAAATGGAAAAGAATGTTTTGAAGAAAAGTTTTTTAAAAGTTTTTCCGAAGGATTGTCTATGTGACCTTGCAATTCATATTTATTTAACCATAGTCTTGAAAAAGGGGTGTACACTTTATAGGGAGAACCGTCCGATTTAACGACTTCATTCTTTTCGAAAATTACATGATCTTTATAGGAATCGTATTGAATATTGTGGAGTTTTAAAAAAGAAATAATTTTACTATCTCTTTCTCTTGCATAAGGCTCATAATCGTGATTAAAAAAAATTTTTTCAATTGAATATTCTTTAATCAGTTTACTAATAATTTTTAATGGATCTCCTTTAAAACAAGCAATATTTGTTTCATGATTTTTTAGAATATTATTCATTGACTCAAGAGCATCATAAATAATTTTGATCCTCGGATCATTATTTGGTAGTTTATCGATAATATTTGAATCGAAAATAAATATTGGGATTACACTTTCACTTTCACTCAAAGCATTAAAAAGACCAACATTATCATTCAACCTTAAATCTCTTCTAAACCAAAATAGTGTATGTCTACCCATAGAGAATGTGTGATGAAAAATAAAAATTTTTTTTTGGTAAAGCTAAATAATAAAATGAATTTTTTCTGATAAATTTATGATCTCTCAAGAGAATTGTCAAAAATTTCTTTACGAATTTTTTTATAATGAGAAACGCTTTTCAAGACTAACTCTTCTGGTGAATTTAATTTAATATCCTTTATCCACTTTATTGAACCAGGGCCAAAATTTTTAGATAAATTTTTACTGCTCCATTTAACCATCTCCATAAGAACAGGGTAAGAATCAATTGCTCTATCTTCCATATAATAAAACTTTACTTTTTTATTTGAAGGACTAATTTTATAATCAATAAGATTGTCTTTCATAAGTGACTTAAGTCGATTAGTCAAAATATTAGAAGCTATCCCTTCAGGACTAGTTAGAAAATCATTAAAAGTCTTTTTACCTAGAAACATATCTCTTATTATGATCAAAGACCATTTATCACCGAAATGTTCTAAAAAATTCGCTAAAGCACAATGACTTCTGTACACAATTTTTATAAAATTAATTATTAAATATAAAATATAAAATTAACTTTTATACCTGAAAATCAATATTATAGGTCGTATTATTTAGTATATAATAATTCTAAATAATATTAGCTGACCTAAAAACAAATATTAAGAAAAAATAGTATTAAAAAAAGTAAAAAGACCTCGTCAGTGAGGTCTTTTTTGCTTTACTTTTATTGAATCAGTTTGCTTTAAAAATAAGCTCCATCTCAGCTGTATCAAATCCTTTTCTTGAAGCCATCCCTACTTTGGCCAATTGATTAGAGCTAAAATCTGAAGGAAAATCTATAGTTGCACCTTTGACATTACGGTTAAATATAATATGTGTCAGGTTTTGGTATGCATTCTCAGTTCTATTAATAATTCTATTAAACTCCCAATTCATATGATTTCCTGAAAGAATATTTTTTTCCCAAATTGGTCTATAGTATTCCATTTCAAACTGCTCATAATCTTCATTAAGTTGCTGAGCTGGAAAAACTGTGTAAACATTCCCAACAACATGAGGGTTTGGTTTAGTATAGTATATATTCTCCATTACATAACTTCTGGTATCTTTTCTTGGATTATCATCTGCAGGTATGGATGCCATCATTCTCTCAATTTTCCTTGAAGACATTTTTCCTTTATATGCATTTTTTGCAATTTCTAAATAACCGTCCCAAGTATCGGCTTTCATCTGATCTAGATCCTTGTAAGTACTTAAAATCATGTAATCAACCACCCCTTTATCTTCAATTTCGCTCAAATCTCCTCCACCAATATTTTTTAAAATGTACCATCCTGACTTTTTTCCACTTTTAATAGCTGCTTGTTGAATAGGAACCATAAAAGCCTCAATAGCTTCATAATCTATTTCTCTACCATCTTTAACTTGGATAATATCCATATTCAAAATTTGAGCATTTGAAAATAATGGTATAATAAATAATACTAATAATATATTTCTCATAAGATCAATTTAATTGTTTTTTGAAAGTTATAAAAAAAATAGTTAAGAATTACAAAACCTAGTTAATCAAAACCCTGAATTCCTTGGACTGTAGTATATTTCATAACTACTTTTTTATTTGGATTTATTTTTTTGTAGGCAGATTGAACTGCTAAAGTAGCTTCATGAAATCCACATAAAATCAGTTTTAGCTTGCCTGGGTATGTGTTAACATCTCCAACTGCATAAACACCAGGCACATTTGTTTGAAAATCGAGGGTGTGATCAACTTTAATAGCATTTTTTTCTATATCAAGATTCCAATTTGCAATTGGCCCCAACTTGGGGGATAAACCAAAAAGAGGAAGCCAACAATCTAAATGGTATTGTATAGTATTTCCATCACTATTTTTAATAATAATTGATTTTAAAGAGTTTTTACCCTCTAAGGATATAACTTCAGAATTAGTGTGTAAATCAATCTTACCATTTTCTTTGAGACGATATATTTTTTCAACTGAATCTTTATGAGCTCTGAAGAATTCACTCCTATGGATTAATCCAACAGATATTATAGTGTTTTCAGCAAAATAGATAGCCCAATCTAAGGCAGAATCACCACCTCCAGAAATAAAAATCTTTTTTTCTTTGAAGAGCTTAGGTTCTTTCACAAAATAATAAACACCTTTATTTTCATATTTTTCAATATTTTCAATTTTAGGTTTTCTTGGCTCAAAACTACCCAAACCACCTGCGATAAATATAATTGGAGCGGTATGTTTTGTTCCTTCACTTGAAGTAACTATAAAACTTCCATCTTCATTTTTTGAGATTGATTCTGCTCTTTCACCAAGAGTAAAACCAGGCTTGAATGGCTTGGCTTGTTCCATTAAGTTATTTACTAATTCTCCAGCTAAGACAGATGGGAACCCAGGAATATCATAAATAGGTTTTTTAGGGTAAATTTCTGATAACTGTCCCCCCGGGGAAGGAATAGCATCAATTAAATGACATCTTAGTTTCATTAACCCAGCTTCAAAAACAGCAAAAAGACCAACTGGCCCAGCACCAATTATTATTATATCAGTTTTAATCATACAGTCATAAAATATTATTTACAAATATAAATCTATTAACTTTTATAGCTCAAAATTTTATCCAACTTTTTATATCCTTATTTCATAAATAAAATGGTTTGTTTTAAAATAACACCAAAGAGGATTTTTTCTTAATTTTAAAAAATGATTTCAGAAATAAAAATTTCCCAAACTTTAGATAAAAAGGATCCACTCCGTAGTTTCAAAAAAGAATTTATTAATACTGAAAATGAAATCTATCTTGATGGAAATTCGCTAGGAAAGCTTCCTAAACAATCAAAAATGATATTACAAAATGTTGTTGAAAATGAATGGGGGAATAACCTAATACAAAGTTGGAATGATTACTGGTTAGAAACGGTAGATAGAATATCATTTAAACTTGAGAAACTTTTTAAATCATCTAAAAATGAGATAATTATTGGTGAATCTACCTCTGTTTATTTATATCAAATATTATCTTCTTTGATTAATTCAAACAAATACAATACCCACTTTATTTCTGATAATTTAAACTTTCCATCGGATTTATATGTTATAGATGGAATATGCAAAACAAAAGAAGGTTGTACCTCAACAATTGTTGACTATGATTCTGATATTGAAGCAAATATTGATTTATTAAAAAAATCAATAAAAGAAAAACCTGGGATAGTATGTCTTAGCCTTGTTTCTTACAAAAGCTCTTGGTTATACCCAATGAAAGATCTAAATAAATGGGCTTATGAAAATAATAGTATAATAGTATGGGATCTAAGTCATGCAGCAGGAGCTGTGAATATTGATTTTAAAGAAACAAATACTCTTGTAGCTGTTGGATGTACTTATAAGTTTTTAAATGGAGGGCCTGGTTCTCCGGCTTACTTATATGTAAAAACAAACTTATTAAATTCAATTAATAATCCAATCAATGGATGGTTTGGTCACTCTAATCCTTTTTACTTTTCAAAAGATTTTGATCAAGATAAAGGAATTAAGAAGTTTTCCAATGGTACTCCTAATATACTGTCAATTGTTCCAATTGAAACTGGCGTTGACATAATATTGAGGGCTAAAATTGCAAATATTGAATTTAAAAGTAAAAAACAATCTGAATATTTGAAAGAATTAATTTTTAAATTTTTAATACCTCTAGGTTTTAAATTTGAAAGTCCTATTAATTCATTAAATAGAGGCTCCCATATTTCTATTTCTCACACAGAATCATGGAGAATATGCAAATCTTTACAATCTGGATCGATTAAAATCATACCAGACTATAGACCTCCTAATTATATAAGACTAGGTATTTCTCCGTTATATACATCATACGAAGATCTTACAAAAACTGTTTTTAAATTAGCTCAAATAGTTAATAATAAAGAATACTTAGAACATACCAAGGCA
>TARA_B110000444_G_scaffold261516_1_pt1 | contig 10990 bp, 9 predicted proteins | sample TARA_B110000444 | Tara Oceans TARA_B110000444 (sample SAMEA4398370) | marine metagenome | biome: Polar Biome; feature: [SRF] surface water layer (ENVO:00010504); material: water (ENVO:00002006), including particulate matter (ENVO:01000060) such as... | depth 5 m | reverse complement strand
AACGGAAAATATCTTGTTACATATTCTAGTTTATTCATTAAAATCTAATTTTTATCAATTTTAAACTCCTTAATAATTTCGCTTGGTTCAATTATATTATACCCTTTCCAAAAATCAGGATCATATTCTTTTAATCGATAGGGTAAATCGGCTTCAATTACTCGATAGGAGTCATAAATAGATTTGTCTATAGAAGAATTATTAAGCACAATAAATTCTGTTTTAACAATACGATTTGCACTAAATCTGATGTCCATTTTCAACTCATTTTGTTTTCTTCTTCCTTTAACATTCTTATTTTTCTCAACTATTTTAAGAGGTCTATTTAATCCAAATGAAGATTTATATGAGTTTTCACTGAAATATAAATCATATTTATTGTTACTATTCTTCTTAAATATTTGCCTACCAAATCTATAATCAATTTTAAATGATACTCCAAACAAACTAAAATCTCTTAATGGCAGTAAACTCTGATAATCAATTCTAACAAGGGCAAAGTCATCAGCATGAATATATAATCTTCCTTTAAAAATTCCTTTAGATGATTTTGGAGAATAATCAATAATATAAATAGGATCATATCCTATGTAAGAAAGTTCAACAAGTTCAAAATTATATCGACGTGATTTCTTAAATACCTCCAGATTATATTTTTTCTTTTCAAAATCAAAATCCAAATAATATTTAAACATTTTTTTTATAAAATTTCGATTATTAGAATTGAATCTCTTTTTTTGATTGAATTTTTTATTTTTTAACTCATCTAGCCTTTTATTATCTGACGAATCAAGAGATCGAAGATTAAATCCACTAATTTGAATGTCAATGGGAAAAAAACCAGATTTAAATTTAAAATAAGAATCTGGCTTAATCCTTAAATCAACTATCGGTTGAATTCTATCTTGAACTGACTCTATGCTAATTTGATTTTCTTTATCTAATAACTTAGCTGACTTCAAAACACTAATTTTTTGATTTTTCGGATCTTTATTACCATAAAAATCAGAAAGTGTCTCTTCATAAAAGTTTGATTTTTTAGGAAGGGTAGAAGTAATACTATCCATAAAAACCTGGTCAAATTCATTTATTGAGGATTTTTTTATTTTAAACTTGAAATTATCTGTCTTACTCATGGAGGTTTCTCTCCAAAAAACTTTTTTTGAATAATAACCAAAATCATATGTGTTTACAAGATTATTTGAAACTTTTTTTATTATTTCTGCAGCTGTTAATATAACTCGGTTACTTACCTCGACCGTTTCAAGTTCTATTACTTTAGATATCAAATTTATAGTTAGTGACTTTAAGTTTCCTATAACGAATGACTTACTCTCATATCCCATAGAAGAAACAAAAAGAGTATCCATGTTTGAAAAAGGAACATCATTAAAAATTCTAAACTTACCCTCCTCATTAGTGATTGTACTAGTTCCAAAAGATGAAGTAATGGCTGCAAATGGAATTATTTCATTACTTATACTATCTAAAATAATTCCTGAAATTTCTTGAGATTTTCCAAATTGAACAAAAAACAAAAACAATATTAATTTATAATATTTCATATGACTTGTAAAATTAAAAAAGGGAATTTAAAAAATCCCCTTTGATAATAAATTAACGTTATTTTAATTTTGAGGCAATCCTATTTTTCCTTTATTAGGAGCAAAATTACTGTGCATAGTTTTCCACCCCTGATTTGTGTCAACCCAAACAGAAGATGCTCTTGTACTATAAGGGGTAGATTCAGATGATCCTTTCATGGTATAACCACCCTTTGCGTAAAAAGTTACTACAGCTGTATTCATATTTGTAGAAAAATAAACTTTGATGTTTTCTAATTCAAAACTATCCCAAGTAAAGTTTTCATCTAGTTTTATATTTTCTTCACTAAAATCATAAAACTCTCCTAAATTCGAATCTCCTGTACTTATGGTAATATCTGGATGTGAAAACTTCTTGAATGCTTCTTTATCGCCTTTTAAAATAGCGTCTTGCATATCAGATTGAAGTTTTTCTAACCTCTTAACGAGCTCATTCTTATTTGCTTTTTTCCAATACTCTCCTATTTTTGGTTGATATGGAGAAACGAACGTAGCGTAATCATATGCTTTTAATTGATTTTCAACTGCTTTATCGTAATCACCCAGTGAAGCGAAATGTTCGGCCATTGAATCGAAGGAATTTGGACCATTGTGCATTTTTTGTGATTTTAAAACATATTCCATTGCCTTTTCTTCGTCAACAGATCCGTAATCTCCTCTTAAATAACCATATGACATCATATTATATGCTGAAGATGATTGATCGGGAAATTTTTCAGCAAAAGCTTTATATGATTCATAATTTGTACCTCCAGTGGCTAAATAATGAACTAATGGACTCTTAGGAAACATAACTTCACCTTTCTTTTGAATTTCTGCATACTTTTCTTTATCCTTGATTTTAAGTACATCGAACCATACTTGCTCCTCCCCGCTTAACTTTGATCGATCGATCATTTTTAATTTATTTGAACGAGTTCCAAAATCTTTGTTTGGCGAACTTACACGAGCTACAATTAATTTAGCACACCCACAACTATCATCAACTATTAGAGCTGCTTCAGCCATACCTCTTGCTGTCAGAAACTCAAGATTCATCATATGTTCTAAAGCCTTATTTGTAATTTGATTTGCTTTTTTTGAACATGATGATTTTTGAATCATCTGTCCATAGCTTAAACCAGAAACTATTGTAAAAAATAGTATGTAAATTTTTTTCATTTTTTATATTAATAATTATATGGTCAAGTTAATTGTTTTAATTGCTAATTACAATTAATTTGTATTTACTAATTCCCTTAAATGTTCATGTATTCTTTTAGATATAAGATCTCTATGATTTTTAAATTCGCTTATCTGAGTATTATATTTATATATTCTATTTTTTAAGTTAGATGTACGAATTAAAAAATAAGTACTCGTATAAATTTCCTTAATATCAGATTTTTTAAAATATAAATTAAATCTATCTTTTGTCTTATTATCAATTTGTGAAGGCAATGATGCTCTTGCTTCTGACTCACTATAGCCGAGGTCAATTAGTGTATTTACATAATACATTGAAAATGGATGGAAGTCATGATAGTATTTAAGTGTTATATCATCAACCATATGATTGTTGTCATTAACCCTTTTTAGAATTGATTCATAATATTTATTCATAATTGTATGAATTTCCTCTGGGAAAAAATTAATTCTACTATTTGAAATTAGAGATTTAAAACTTGCATCAGTCATAAAAAAAGTATCATTGGTATAAACAAACCCTTTATTTATAATTCTTGAAGAATATTCTAAATAACTAATTTTTTTAGATTCAAACGATTCTATATCAATTAATAATTCATTAATTTTTAATTTTCCAGCATCTAGTTTTTTTTGGACGTTGTCAAACATTATGGAATCATTCTTTAAGTCATTTAAAACTGCTTTCAAATCCTCAATGTGTTGGATTCTATTTGTTTTATTAATATTCCATTCATCAATCCAAAATGAAGCGGAAATACCAATAACGATAACAACAAACTCAAATGTGTATTTAATTAAGTACTTTTTTAACTTCATATATAACTATTTAATTGATTCCAAGTATAGTTTTACACTCTGAGAAATTATATCCCTTTGCCTACGAAACGCATTAATTTGTCTATCATAAACTTGAATTCTATTTCTTAAATTAGAAGTATTTATCAAAAACTCAATACTATTATATTTATTCTTTATTTCTTTATTCTGAAAATATTTTCTAAATCTCTTAAGTTGTTCAAGATTAGAACTTTTTTCTTCAAAATAAGTAGAGTTATTATCGTAACCACCTGTAATATTGGCATAATACATTGAAAATGGATGATGATCGTTATAATAGTCCAACGAAATATTATCTAATATATGGTTGTTATCAATAATTCTTTTAGAAATAGCTTCATAATAATTATTCATTTCTGTATGAATCTTCTCTGGAAATAAAATAATTCTTCCATTTGATATTAAAGATTCAAAAGTTGCACTGGTCATAAAAAAAGTACTGTAGCCATATAAAAAACCCGTATCAATAATACTATCTACATAACTTTCGTATGTTATAATGCTACTATTGAAGGATTCTATATGAGATAAAAGTCTATCAGTATTAATTTTTCCATCATCTAGTGATGCTTGTACCCGGTTAAACATGACTGAATCATTTTTTAAATCATTCAATACTGCCTTTAAATCCTCTACATGTTGAATTTTATTAGTATTATTTTTATTCCATTCATCAATCCAAAATGAAAAAGAAATACCGATCACAATTACAATAAATTCAAATGTATATTTAATTAAGTATTTTTTATAAACCATGAGTTTAATTTAATGATTGTTCTAAAGAATGTTTTTTTAAATGACATAATATTTATTAAATTGATCTAAATTAAATTAAAAAAAATAATCATGATTAATCGAGCTTTAATTACATTTTTACTTATATCAACTTTAATGGTATATCCCCAGGTAGATTCTAATTACAAGTCACCTAAAAAAGATTTATTAGATCTCATAGATATTGATCTTGCCCCATCTGTAATTAGAAATAGTGATAACAGTATTTTAGTTTTTTTATATCGTCCTGCCTACAAAAACATTGAGGATCTTTCAAGAGAAGAATTAAGACTTGGGGGATTAAGAGTTGATCCAAAGCGACACATAGGAAGCAGGACTACATATTATAATAAAGTTCAGATAACTAAATTATTTCAAAACAAAACACCAAATGAAATAATTGGTTTACCAATAATGGTTAATCTCTCAAATTTTCAATTTTCACCAGACGAAAAACAAATAGCGATGACTAATACAACTCAGAAGGGAGTTGAGGTATGGGTTGTCGATTTAACTTCACTAGTTGCGAAAAAAATATTCAATTCTAATTCCAATGCCACAATGGGAAATGTAATTAATTGGATTAGTAACAACGAATTAATAGTAAAATCACTGCCAGAAGATTTGAAACCTCTAATTAACACTTCGACTTCAATTCCGAAAGGTCCAACTGTTACTGAAAACAATGGATCAAAGGCACAAAATAGAACATATCAGGATTTATTAAAGAACCCTAATGATGTTTATAATTTTAAGCAACTAAGCCAATCCGAGCTAGTAAAAGTTAATATTAATGGAGAGATAGTAAAATGGTTACCAACTAGAATGTATAAGAATATAGATTTATCTCCAAGCAAGGAATATCTGCTAATAGATTTTATAAAAACTCCTTTTTCGTATATAGTTCCGTACAATAGATTTCCAACTGAAACCCATGTTTATGATAAAAATGCAAAACTGGTTAAAGTCATTAATGATGCTCCACTCTTGGAGGAACTTCCAAAAGGTTTTATGTCAACCACCAGCGGTAAAAGAAATTTCAGATGGAGAAGTGATAAACCTTCAACTTTATATTATTCCTTGGCATTAGATGGTGGTGATCCATCAAATAAAACTGAATTTCGTGATGCTCTTTACCAATGGAAAGCTCCTTTTAATAAATCTTCATCATACTTAACAAAAGTTAAAAATAGAATTAACGGTGTGTATTGGGGAGACGATAATATAGCTATTATAACAGATCGATGGTGGAATACTCGTAATACTAAAACATATATTTTTAATCCATCAGATTCCAAAAAGGAAGCTAAAATTCTTAATGATAGAAACTATCAGGATGTTTATAGTGATCCGGGAAGGTTTGTTCAAAATAAAAATAGCTTTAATAAAAATGTATTACTTATTCAAAATAACAATGCTTTCACAATTGGAAATGGATTTACTGAAGATGGTCAATACCCATTTGTAGATAAAATAAATCTTGCTACAGGTAAATCAATGCAAATTTACAGATCTGCATATGAAAATAAGTATGAAAATATTATCGATTACGATTCAAGAAATAATGAACTAATCGTAAGAATCGAATCACCTAACGAATATCCTAACTACTATAAAAATGCTTTTAAAACTGGTGAGTTAGATCAATTAACATTTTTTAAAAATCCTTTTAAATCTCTTCAAAACGTCAAAAAAGAAATAATCAGTTACAAAAGAAATGACGGACTAGACTTGAACGGAGTATTATATGTTCCAAAAAACAATGAGTCAATAATTGAAAAAAAGCCAATGATTTTATGGGCATATCCAAGGGAATACAAGGATAAATCCAGTGCATCCCAAAAGACAAACAACTCAAATCGTTTCACCTATCCTTCGTGGGGCTCCCCAATTTACTGGGCTACTCAAGGTTATGTGGTTTTAGATAGAGCTGCATTTCCTATTATTGGTGAAGGAAAAAATGAACCAAATGACTCATTTAGACCTCAATTAGTTGCAAACGCAAAGGCAGCTATAGATGCAGTTGATAAGTTAGGTTATATTGACAGAGAAAGAGTTGCTGTTGGAGGGCATAGCTACGGTGCTTTTATGGTTGCTAATTTATTAAGTCATTCTAATTTATTTGCCGCTGGAATAGCAAGAAGTGGTGCTTACAATCGTACTCTAACACCATTTGGTTTTCAAAGTGAAGAAAGAAGTTATTGGGAAGCACCTGAAGTATATTACTCGATGTCACCCTTTATGCATGCTGATAAAATGAAAACTCCTTTATTATTAGTTCACGGGGAAGCAGATAACAATTCTGGAACCTATCCAATGCAAAGTATAAGATATTTTAATGCTCTCAAGGGGCTGGGCGCAACAGCTCGTTTAGTTATGTTTCCAAAAGAAAGTCATGGCTATAGAGCAAAGGAAACAATACTCCATCTAATATGGGAACAAGACAGATGGTTAGAGAAATATGTGAAAAATAAACCTAAGAAACTAACTAATAAACTCATGAAACCAAAGGGCTAGACTCATATAAATTAAGTTATTTTATTCCTTCATAGAATGATGCATAAGACAATTGCATCCAGGGTAAAACGAATATAGCACCTATAAATAGGCATAGAATACCTAAAATAGCCCAAGGAATAAATCTTAAACTTAAACCCAAAAGTTTTGTTTTGTTTCCCTTCATTATTTTCCAACTCTCTTTAAGTGTATCTACAACTCCAAGTTCTGGTTTATCAATCATTACATAGTATGCCATCGAAAAACCGAAAGCTAGAATAATACCAGGGATAATTAAAAGAATCATTCCTAAAATAATTAATGCAATCATAAGAAAATAGACTCCCAAGATTTTACCCAGGGACTTGAAACCATCAAAAATATTATTATAATCTGCTGAACCATTTCTAAAAAGGTTCAATGAGTAAATTGAAAAACCTAAAGCAAGAGGAGCAGCAACCAGCATTGAAACAAATCCAAGAGAAATATCCTCCATACTACCAGCTTCAATAGAGCCAATTGCTTTTAGGATTTCTGAAATAGTTTGAGGTATCATTACTGTTAAACCAACTAAAAAGGCTGTAGACCAGTTATTATTGAGTTTTTCACGAGCATTTCGCATGTGGGTTAAATTAGTAGAAGTCATAATAATTGTTTTTTAAAAGTATATCAATATAATATAAATTAAATAAAGGTATTTTAGAGTATTATTAGGTCAATTAAAAAATAAAAAACGGATGGACACAAAAGACACCCTATTCCAGTGTAAAATGTTGCAGTGAGAGCCCCGTATGGAACGAGCTTTTCATCTGTTGCTGCCAATCCTGCTGCGACTCCACTTGTGGTCCCTATTAAACCTCCAAAAATCATTGCTGAATTTGGATTATTCAAACCTATTTTAGAAGCGACGAGTGGAGTAAATATTGAAGTTATAATAACCTTTACAACACCAGTAGCAACACTAAGTGCAATAATCTCAGAACTTGCACCCAATGCTGATCCTGTTACTGGTCCGACTATATAAGTGCATGCACCTGCCCCTATAGTAGTTAAACTTATAGGATCTGAATACCCCATGAATAATGCAACCGTTACACCTATAACAAATGAAAAGGACACACCAATGAATAGTGAAAGTATTCCTGAAATACCAGCTTGCTTAATCTTAATAACATCTACTCCCATTGCAGTAGCAACAACAGAAAAATCTCGTAACATAGAGCCACCTAGAACTGCCATTCCTCCCATATACGGTAAATCAGCAACCCCGTTATCGTCACCTAAAAATGCTAGAAAAAGAGCAATTATTATTGCTATTGCTGCTCCTGGAACTATATTATTTAATATTTTTTTTGAAAACAAAAAAGACAGAAACATGATAACTCCGACAATGAAAAATGCAAAAACTAATCCATTAGCATCTAATATCTTCTCAATCATTCTGATTTATTTTTTAAATTTCTGTTACTCATTTTGGATAACAAAGGAACTAACACAAAAGCCAAAAAAGTAACTAAAATCCCAACTATTAATGCAAGCCAACCACCAAGCATTGCTGCTTTGACATTTTGACTAGCAGACATTGCAACTACAATTGGGATATACATTGTGCTCCAAAATAGAATTCCATTCTCTGATTTAGAAATATTTATATTCTTTGATTTCAAGTAAGAATTAATAAAAACAAGTAAGAACATTGAAAAACCAACACCGCCAATATCCCCCGACAATCCAATTATGGATCCTAGAAATGTTCCTGTAATTTTTCCAACTAAAAAACAAAATGCTAATAAAGCTACTCCGTAAATATTCATATAAATAGTTTTGAATTAAGTTGCTATTTCATTAGATTAATATTCATCATTTATATGAAATTTAGGAATAATTCTAGCTTTAGATGACTGCTCAAAAGCATAGGAAACTTCAATTAAAGTAGGTTCACTCCAGGCTCTTCCAAAAAACGAAATACCTACTGGTAAACCATGAACATTACCCATAGGAACTGAAACAATAGGATATCCTGCCCAGGCTGATGGAGAGGAGCTAGAAATATGATAATTATCTCCATTGAACCAATCTGTTGACCAAGATGGACTCCCTGTTGGTGCAACTATTGCATCTAAATCATTATCATTCATAACTTTATCAATACCTTCCGTTTGACTTAATCTTTTTAAAGCTAATAATGAATTCAAGTATTTATCACTTTTAACTCCCTCAGTGCTCTGTGCTAATTTAAGATAGGCTTGGTTAAAATATTTTAACTCGATTGAATCATTTTCGTTGAACTCAATTAATTCCTCTAAATTTTTTATTTGTGCTTTACTTCCCAAGGACTTAAAGTAATTATTTAACCCATCTTTATATTCATGAATCATAACCTGAAACGAGTGAGCTCTCGCTTCAGCCGGAGAAATAGTCTGAATTTCAATAACTTCTGCTCCCATTTTTTTTATTAATTCAACAGATTTAGAAAATAAAGAATCTACCTTATCATTCATTCCAAGAGGTCCTATATAAACTCCTATTCTTTTTCCATTTAATCCATCTTTATTCAAAAACTGGGTATAATCATCATGTTTATTATTTAAACTTGCCGATGTCTTTTTATCATTTTCATCAACACCGGTAAGAAAACCAAGGCATATTGCTGCATCTTGAACACTTCTTGCCATAGGTCCAGCAGTATCTTGAGTATACGAAATGGGAATAATACCAGATCTACTAATTAAACCTACAGTTGGTTTAATTCCTACCACACCATTAACGGTAGAAGGACAAACAATTGATCCGTTTGTCTCTGTTCCAATTGCTAATAAGGTAAGATTTGCAGAAACAGATACTCCCGATCCAGAACTAGAGCCACATGGATTTCTAGTTAAAACATAAGGGTTTTTGGTTTGACCATTAATACCACTCCAACCACTAGTAGATCTTCTTCCTCTAAAGTTTGCCCACTCACTTAGATTTGCCTTACCTAGAATTACTGCTCCAGCCTTTCTCAGTTTTTCAGCAACCTTACTGTCTTTAATCGGTCTCGAACCTTTTAAAGCTCTTGATCCAGCTGTAGTGGACATTTTATCGTTAGTATCAATGTTATCTTTTAAAAGAATGGGGACCCCATGTAAATAACCCCTGGACCCTTGGGTCTGTAATTCATCATCTAATGACTTTGCTATTGAAATTGCTTCGGGATTTATTTCAATAATAGAATTAAGTCTTGGACCATTTTGATCAATTTTATTAATTCTGTCGATGTAAGATTCAATGACCTCTTGAATTGTATAATCTTGATTTACATAACCTTTATTTAAGGTCACAATATCTATCTCAAGAAATTTAAAATCGTTTAAATCAGTATTTTTTGAATTAGAAGATGGATTACATCCAAAAAACACAAAAAACATAAAAAGTATGTAAATGTTGAAAGTTTTCATGATTAAACTAAATGAATTTATTACCTAAAAATAATCATGATAAAGTTAATTAATTTAATGAAGGTGGTAAATGTCTTTGTTATTTAAAAAAATTTTAAACTCGACTTAACGATTTGATTGCATTAATAAAATGATCTAACTCTTTTGTTGTGGTAAAAACATTGGGAGATATTCTACAACCATTTACATTAGCATAATTTATTGCTACAGTGAAAATATTAAATTGTTTAAATAATTTTTCTGCTAAATCCTTGGAGGACATATTTGTAAGTCCAACATTAGCAATGGCGCAACTCTTTGTTTTATCTTTGGGTGTATTAATAATCACATTAGGATAGTCTCGTAATTTTCCAGTCCAATAATTTTGAATATATCTTAATCGCTTTTCTTTTCTTTTGATCCCCATCCATTCTAGATAATCTAATGCATCGTTAATTGCCAGGTTGATGTGAACTGGATGTGTTCCAATATGATTAAGACGTTCTATATCATTTAAATCATTTTTATGATCTGCCAAAAGAGGCCAAATTTTAGAAGTATGTTTAGAATTAACGTATAATAAGCCAGCACCAAGAGGAGTTGCTAGCCATTTATGCAAGCTAGACCCATAATAATCACAACTTAAATCATCGATATTAAAATCAAAATGACCGA
>TARA_B110000444_G_scaffold261046_1_pt1 | contig 10994 bp, 17 predicted proteins | sample TARA_B110000444 | Tara Oceans TARA_B110000444 (sample SAMEA4398370) | marine metagenome | biome: Polar Biome; feature: [SRF] surface water layer (ENVO:00010504); material: water (ENVO:00002006), including particulate matter (ENVO:01000060) such as... | depth 5 m | reverse complement strand
CAAACGTGTCTAAAAGTCGCAGATAATAGTGGTGCCAAAAAATTAATGTGCATTCGTATTCTCGGAAGTAATCGTCGTTATGGTTACGTTGGAGATGTTATTATTGGCGTTGTTAAAGACGCAACGCCAAATTTAACTGTTAAACGTTCAGACGTAGTTAGAGCTGTTATTGTTCGAACGAAATATTCTATCAGAAGACAAGATGGTTCAAGATTACGTTTTGATGATAATGCTTCAGTCATTATCAATAAAGAAAATAATCCAAGGGGGACTCGAGTTTTTGGTCCTATCGCACGTGAATTAAAAGATAAAGGGTTTACAAAGATAATTTCTCTTGCACCGGAAGTACTTTAATTCTGATTTTTAATCTCTATTTCATTATAGAAAATTTAGAATTTATTTAAAAATGCATAAAGATTTAAAAGCCTTATATAAGGAAAAAATTGTTCCCTCATTAATTAATGATTTTGGGTATCAAAATGTTGAACAAGTACCTAAGCTAGTAAAAATTTCAATAAATCGAGGCTTAGGCGAAGCTGCAAAGAATTCCAAAGAAATGGATAGCAGTCTTAAAGAAATTGCAACAATTACAGGGCAACAGCCAACGATAAATAAAGCTCGAAAATCAGTGGCTGGTTTTAAAATTCGAGAACAAATGCCTGTTGGTGGATCCGTAACTTTAAGACGTGAACAAATGTATAACTTTTTGACAAAACTAATTCATATCGTTTTACCCCGAATTCGTGATTTTCGCGGTATCACAACAAATGGTTTTGACGGACGTGGAAATTATAATTTAGGTCTAACAGAACAGCTAATGTTTCCTGAAATTTCTTACGATGAAGTGACACAACTTCATGGATTTGATGTATCTATTGTAACAACGGCAAAAACCGATGAAGAAGCTTTAGCTCTTTTAAAAGGTTTAGGAATGCCATTTAAAACATCTTAGTTTTTTAGAATTCATTAAAAATATGACTACGGATACTATTTCGGATATGTTAACGCGAATTCGTAATGCGAATTTAGCGAAACATCAAATTGTACAAATTCCTTCAACAAAAGTTACACGCAGTGTTGCAAGTGTCCTTTTAGCAGAGGGCTTTATTGATTCTTTTGAGGAATTAAAAAATGGTTTAAAAAGCTCACTTCTTTTATCCTTAAAGTATAAGGGAAAAGAGCGTACTCCTTTTATTACAAAAATTACTCGAGCAAGTCGACCAGGCTTACGATTATATAGTAATGCAAAAACTATGCCCCGAATTTTAGGTGGCTTTGGTACAGCAATCGTTTCCACTTCTAAAGGCTTAATGACAGAAAAAAAAGCACGTGAAGAGGGGATTGGCGGGGAATTACTATGTTATATTTGGTAAATAATAAATAAATAGAAAAATGTCTCGAATCGGCAAACAATTTATAGCGATCCCTCAAAAAGTTAACGTCAGCATTGACGGACAAAAAATAGTTGTGGATGGGCCAAAAGGAAGTCTTTCTCGTATTTTACCATCACTTATTTGTTGCACACAGAGCGAACAAGAGGGAAAACTTTTTATAGAAAAAGCGCAAGATACAAAACTTGCACAAGCTTTATATGGATTATCTAGAACCCTTGTAGCCAACATGGTAACAGGAGTTTCAGAAGGATTTAACAAGCGATTACAAATTACTGGTGTAGGTTATCGTGCCCAGTTAGATGGAAAGGATCTGGTTTTAAATATGGGTTATAGCCATCCAATTAAAATGCTTACACCAGGTTCCTTATCTGTTAAAGTAGAATCTCCAACAAGTGTTGTTATTTCTGGTATGGAAAAAGATGCTGTTGGTGAATTTGCTGCAAAGATACGTTCTGTTCGTCCTCCGGAACCTTATAAAGGTAAAGGTATTGCTTACGAGGGTGAATTTATTCGTCGTAAAGCAGGTAAAACAGGTAAGTAAATAGTTTTTTTATTATTAGATTCAACAATTTTATTTATGGCAGGTCCTAAAAAAACATTTAGAACAAAATCTGAATGGTCAGAACGCGTTGTTTCTATTCAACGTGTAACAAAGGTTGTAAAGGGTGGAAAAAAAATGAGTTTTCGCGCCGTAATCGTAGTTGGTAATGAGCAAGGTAAAGTAGGTGTTGGTGTTGGTAAAGCAGGCGATGTTATTACTGCCGTTCGAAAAGGTGTAACCGATGGTAAAAAAAACATTATTTCGATTCCATTAACAAGTTCGAATTCTATCCCTCATCCAACAAATGGAAGGTTTGGCGCTGCTAAACTTGTATTGCGTCCCTCTGCACCAGGTTCTGGTGTTATCGCAGGCAGTTCGATAAGAACTGTTTTAGAATTAGCTGGGATTAAAAATATTTTATCTAAGCAACTTGGTTCAAACAATTTATTAAATAATGCTCGCGCAACAATTAATGGGTTAAGTACATTACGTTCATATAGTCAGTAATGTTTACTTTTTTGATAAAAAAAAATAGTGCAACTTTTTTAATAAATGAAAAGCTCAGAAACAATTTTTCTGCTTCAACAAAAAATTATTAAAATTCTAGGTCTTTTACTTTTAGTTCGTTTAGGACTTTATATTCCAGTCCCTAATGTCGATTTAGATATTTTTTCACAAGGACAAAGTGTAAATCCAATGTTTGGTTTCGCACGAACGTTAACAGGTAGCTCATTTTTAGGTATTGGATCATTAGGTATTCTTCCTTATATTAATGCTTCCATTATTATTCAATTGTTAACATCCGTATTACCAAATCTAGAACGATTGCAGAAAGAGGAAGGAGAACTTGGTCGACAAAAAATTAGTCGTTATACAAGATATTTAACATTCATTTGGGCCATTATACTAAGTTCTGCAATTGCATTCTTCTTAGTTAAACCTGTTGTATTTAATTGGAATCTACAATTGGCATTAAAAATTATTGTTTCATTAACAACGGGTTCATTACTTTCGATGTGGTTTGCTGAATTAATTACGGAAGAAAGTTTAGGCAATGGTTCTTCAATGATTATTTTTATTAATATTGTGGGTAGTATTCCAAATAGTTTTAATGAATTTAGTCAAAAATTAACAACATCATCTTATTTAAATACTTTTAGCTTAATTAGTGAAGGGTTCTTAATTTACCTATTTATAGTATTTATAATCGTTCTAGTACAAGAGGCTTATAAAAAAATCAATATTGTTTCAGCTAAGCAATTAAATTTAAGTTATTCTGAACAAAATCCAAGCTCAGGTGAATTAAAAAACAGTTATATTCCCATTAAATTAAATCAGGGTGGGATAATGCCACTAGTTTTTAGCTCAACGATTGCTTCATTTCTATATTATCCATTACAATTATTTGCTAGTTCGGATTTTGGAAAGAGCTTAAGTTTTATGCCTTTTTTCATGACAACTTATTCTTTTATACTGAATATTGTTTTAGTAATATTTTTCAGTGGATTTTATTCTTTGTTGGTTTTAAAACCAAATGATATTGCTGAAAATCTTGCTAAAATGGCATACAATATTCCGGGGGTACGTCAAGGAAATCAAACGACGCAATATTTGAAACAAACGGTGAGTCGACTTGCTTTTATGGGTGGGGTATTTTTAGCTTTTTTAGCCTTTTTCCCCATTATATTAGGAAATGTTTTTCAATTTAACATTTTTAAAAATGTTACATCATTATTGATTCTGGTTGGTGTAATTACTGATACCACTTCTCAGATAAGAGGATATTTAATTTCGCGTAATTACGAAGGGTTTAAAAAAGTATAGACTTTTAAGTTTAAGTAAGTTAACTTTAATCTAAGTTACGTTATAGGTTAAATAAATTAAAATATTTAACACAAAAAAGTTATGAAAGTAGTAAGTTCAATAGGAAATTTAAAGAATCGTTCAAAAGATTGTCAAGTTGTAAAACGACGTGGACGAATTTATCTTATTTGTAAAACCGACCCACGTTTAAAAGTTAGACAAGGTCGAGCAAAAATGAAACGTAAATAATAATAATAAATCAAATGGCACGTATAGCAGGTGTAGATCTTCCACGTAACAAAAGAGTTGATATTGGCCTAACTTACGTTTTTGGGATTGGGCATACAAGTGCAAAGCAAATTATCCAAAAGGCTAAAGTTACTGCTAGTACACGTTGTGGGGACTTAACAGATGAAGAAATCACTAGTATAAGAGCAATAATCGATGAAAATTATCAAACTGAGGGTGATCTTCGTCGTGTTTATTCACAAAATATTAAGCGCTTAACAGAAATTGGTTCGGCTGCCGGTCGTCGTCACCGTGTTGGTTTACCTGTTCGTGGTCAAAGAACACGTACAAATGCACGTACCCGAAAAGGAAAAGTAAAAGTTGTTGTTGCTAAGAAGAAATAGCAAATTGAATTCCTCATATATTTATATTTTAATTTAGTTTATGGTTAAACAAGTTAAACGATTTTCAAATAAAAAATCAAAAAAAACAGTTGCTACCGGTGTCGTTCATATAAAGTCAACATTTAACAATACTATTGTTAACATTACTGATAAAACAGGAAATACTTTGTTCTGGGCTTCTGCTGGAGGTAGTGGATTTAAGGGTGCAAAAAAAGGAACTCCTTTTGCCGCACAGTCTGCAGCTGAAAAAGTTGCTTCTCAAGCTTATGATCAAGGAATGAGACAAGCAGAAGTAGTAGTAAGTGGTCCTGGCAGTGGTCGTGAAACTGCTATCCGTGCATTACAAGGCTGTGGCCTTGAAGTTCTGGTAATAAAAGATATTACCCCTGTTCCACATAATGGTTGTAGACCACCGAAAAAACGTAGAGTTTAAATTTAACTACTGCGTCTTTATCGAAAGAATGTTTGCACTTTATCTCGTAAGTATTTAAATAGATAACGTAATGTTGCAAATTCAATGTTTAGAATCTAAAACAAAAGAAACTAATACTATTTTATCTCGGTTTGCTATTGGCCCTCTAAAAAAAGGCCAAGGGTTAACAATTGGAAATGCGCTTAGAAGAGTATTATTGTCAGATTTACAAGGTATAGCCGTTGCAGGGGTTCGCATTGCTGATGTTAATCATGAATTTTCTACAATCCCTGATGTAAAAGAAGATGTTATTGATATTTTATTAAATTTAAAGCAAATTGTTTTAAAGGGAAATATTACTGAACCGACTCTATCGCGATTAACTTATCATGGACCAGGTATTGTAACGGCAAAAGATATTGAATTACCGAGTGAGATCAGTTTAATTGAACCAAATCAATATATCGCTAGTGTAAATACTAGTAAAATTATTGAAATGGAGTTTTTAATCCAAGCAGGTGAAGGTTATTCTTTAGGTAGTAAAAATTCCTTGGCAGAAGGTTTTCTAGCCATTGATGCAGTATATATGCCTGTAAAGAAAGTTAATTTTTTTATTGAAACCTCAGGTACTGACATTTCAGCAAACCGTGAAACTTTAATACTTGAAATTTATACAAATGGAAGTATAACTCCCACGGAAGCATTAAATTCTGCTGCCGAGCTTTTACGCAATATATTTAACTTATTAACCGTTACGGATTTACCAGAGCAAGTTGTTCCTGTAATTGATGTTACATTTGCAAAGAAGCCAGAACTGACCTCCGAGTTTGAAAACGTTATGATTGAAGAACTTGAATTATCGGTTCGGGCTTATAACTGTTTAAAACGGGCTAATATTCACACATTACCTGATTTGTTAAAATATTCACAAGAAGATTTGCTAGAATTCAAAAATTTTGGGCAAAAATCGGCGGATGAAGTTTGTGCAAGCCTTGAAAAAAAATTTGGTAAAAAATTAGGTTAAGTAATTAAGTAAGAACTTTAACGATTGTAAAAAGATAAGATTAGCATCTTTTTGTATAATCTTTGAACCGACTCTCTATTCAAATAAATAAAATTCACAGTAATAAAATAGAACGAATTTATGTCTCTTATGACTTCAGATCAACAAGCTGCATATTTTGGCATTGGACGTCGTAAAACGTCAGTGGCAAAAGTTATTCTTGTTCCAGGTACTGGTTCGATGGTAGTAAACCATAAACCAGGAGAACTTTATTTACAATTTAATTCGCAATATATTAATGCGTCGAAAGCTCCATTAATAAAATTAGGTTTAGAAAATACTTATGATATCTATGTGAATACGCATGGTGGTGGGTTAAAAGGTCAAGCAGACGCGATTAAATTAGGGGTTGCACGTGCTCTATGTTATATATCGAACGATAACAGAAGTTCGTTAAAAACGGCAGGTTATTTAACACGTGATGCTCGATGTAAGGAAAGAAAGAAATATGGTTTACGCAAAGCTAGAAGAGCGCCTCAATTCTCTAAACGTTAATAATTTAAATATATCCAAGACAAAATGGCTAAGTCTAATATTCATCCGGAATGGTATCCTAACTCTAAAGTTTATTGCGATGGACAACTTATAATGAAAGTTGGTTCAACAAAATCAAGATTAAATGTTGATATTTGGTCTGGTAATCATCCATTTTATACGGGGTCTCAAAAAATTCTTGATACAGAAGGGCGTGTTGAGCGTTTTATGCGTAAATATGGAATGGAGAATCAAACATAACAATTTATTATTAATATGCCTACAATACAACAATTAGTTCGATTTGAACGTACGGTTAATAAAAAGAAAACAAAATCGCCAGCACTTCAGTCTTGTCCTCAGCGACGTGGGGTTTGTACTCGTGTTTATACAACAACGCCAAAAAAACCAAATTCAGCTTTACGAAAAGTAGCGCGTGTTCGATTAACTTCAGGGTTTGAAGTCACTGCTTATATTCCAGGGATTGGACATAATATTCAAGAACATTCAGTTGTTTTAGTCCGAGGCGGTCGTGTAAAAGACTTACCTGGTTGTCGTTATCATGTTGTTCGAGGAACATTAGATGCTGCTGGTGTAAAAGATAGAAAACAAAGCAGATCAAAATATGGTGGTAAAAAACCGAAAAATTAATTAAATATAACTTCTTATTAAGTTAGTAAAAACGTATGTCACGAAGAAATAGAGCACAACGAGTTTTAGCCCAACCAGATCCAATCTATAATAGTCGATTAGTAACATTATTAGTTGCTCGTATTCTTAAATCGGGAAAAAAGTCAGTAGCACAACGTATTGTTTATCAATCGCTCGAAATTATTTCAGCAAAAACTGAAGAAAATCCAGTTCTTGTTCTTGAAAAAGCTGTAAAAAATGTAACGCCGCAAGTTGAAGTAAAGGCACGTCGTGTTGGTGGATCAACATACCAGGTACCTATTGAAATAAGGGCTTATAGAGGTACGAATATTTCCCTTAAATGGATTACAGAATTTGCCCGTAGTCGCTCTGGAAAAAATATGGCTTTAAAGCTAGCTAATGAAGTTATGGATGCTGCTAAAGAAGCTGGAAATGCAATTCGAAAAAAAGAGCAAACACATAAAATGGCTGAAGCCAATAAAGCTTTTGCTCATTTTAAATATTAAGACTTATTAGTCCAAATTTGTACTTCCGCCAAAAGTATTTTCAAAAAGAAAAATATATAACTATTTAATTTTACGTAATTTTAAACATATTATGGCACGCGAAAAATTTGAAAGATCTAAGCCACACATCAATATTGGAACTATTGGTCACGTAGATCATGGAAAAACAACTTTAACAGCTGCTATTTCGGCAACTTTAGCAATTTATAATGAAAAGCAAGCAAAGAAGTTTGATGAAATTGATTCGGCGCCAGAAGAAAAAGCTCGTGGTATTACGATTAACACTGCGCACGTAGAATATGAAACAGCTACGCGCCATTATGCTCACGTAGATTGTCCGGGTCACGCAGATTATGTTAAAAATATGATTACGGGAGCTGCGCAAATGGATGGTGGTATTTTAGTTGTATCTGCAGCTGATGGACCGATGCCACAAACGCGAGAGCATATCTTACTTGCTAAGCAAGTTGGTGTACCTTATCTAGTAGTATTCTTAAATAAAGCTGATCAAGTTGATGATGAAGAATTATTAGAATTAGTTCAACTAGAAGTACAAGAACTTCTAGAAAGTTATGACTTCCCAGGAGATGACACTCCATTTGTTTCTGGTTCGGCTTTACTTGCTTTACAAGCAGTTGAAGGTGGTCCAAAAGAACGTGGTGAAGATAAGTGGGTTGATCTAATCTATGATTTAATGGAAGCCATTGATAACTACATTCCAACACCAGAGCGTGATACAGAAAAAACATTCTTAATGGCTATTGAAGATGTTTTCTCGATTACTGGTCGTGGTACGGTAGCAACGGGTCGAATCGAGCGTGGTATTATTAGTGTTGGAGATTCTGTTGAATTAGTAGGATTAAAAGAAACTAAAGCAACGACTGTTACGGGAATTGAAATGTTCCAAAAAACTCTTGACCAAGGAATGGCTGGTGATAATGTTGGTATTCTTATTCGAGGTATTCAAAAAACTGAAATTGAGCGTGGAATGGTACTTGCTCAACCAGGTACAATTAGCCCACACAAAAAGTTTGAGGCTGAAGTTTATATCTTAAATAAAGAGGAAGGTGGACGACACACGCCATTTTTTACGGGCTATCGCCCACAATTTTATGTTCGTACAACTGATGTAACTGGTACTATTGTCCAATTTACTGGTGATGATGGTAGTGTTGCAGAAATGGTAATGCCGGGTGACCGTATTAAAATGACTGCTGAACTAATTAACCCTATTGCTATTGAGCAAGGAATGCGTTTTGCCATTCGCGAAGGTGGTCGAACAGTAGGTGCTGGTGTTGTTTCAAAGATTTTAGAATAATTATATGAATTTATACAAACCAGAAAAATTACGTATTGGTCTTAAGGCCTATGATTCAACTATATTAGATGAATCGTGTAATAAGATTATTGACGTAGTAAATACTAGTGGTACAAGGGTTGTTGGACCAATACCCTTACCCACAAAGCGTCGAATCTATTGTGTTTTACGCTCTCCGCATGTAAACAAAGATGCTAGAGAGCATTTTGAGATAAGAACTCATAAACGTTTAATTGATTTATACTCTCCTTCGGAACAAACAATGGATAATTTACGAAACATTGATCTTTCAGCAGGTGTTGATGTAGAAATTAAAAGTTTCTAAACAAATAAAACCTCTCACCTCTTTCAAAATTTCGAAAGAGGTGAGAGGTTTTATTTGTTCAGAATTATTTAAAAAGCTTTATTACTTACTAAAATATGCAATCTTTTAATTTAAATCTTTAACACAAGGACTCGGGGCTGACGGGACTCGAACCCGCAACTTCCGCCGTGACAGGGCGGTGCTCTAACCAATTGAACTACAACCCCTTATGTAGTTTTGCTACACAAATATTACATTAATGATGTGGTAACGTCAAGTCAATAGAATTATTTAATAATGTTCTGTTTGATTTTTGGTTATAAAAAAGAAATTTCGTTACTTTGCTTTGATTGTTGATAGTTTGTTTCTTTTAACTTCTTCATTATCTTTCCAAAATATTCCTGTAAGTAAGCTTCTAAACTTAATCTTTCTGTTGTCCAATCAACTTCAGAAACAGAAGAATTAAATTTATTTGAATCGATGCTTAATTCTGAAAATTGTAGTCTATCTGAAATGTTCCATGTGAACTCAAAAAATCTAAAGAAGCGTCTTAAACCGCCTAAAAGAATGTTTGGTACATATAAAATTTTCGCTTCTTTACCAGATAAACGCTCACATAATCCAACCACTTCTTCTGAAGTCCAAAACTTTTTACCAATTAACGCTAATGTTTTTGTGCCCGGTTCTAAATCTAGTAAATTTTTAATGACTGCTACAGCGGCATCTTGTGTATCTAAATATGCAATCGGATTTGATTTACCTAGTAACCAAACAGTTTTGTTTTCTAATACAGGTATTGCATATTGATTAATAATTCCTTGAAAAAATCCAGAACAATTAAAGATTGTACAAGACATCCCTGATTGACTAAGTAATTTTGATACCTTTAACTTTAAATCAATTAAAGGAATAGTATCGTTAGATGAAGCTCCTAAAACTGAAAAGAAAGTAAATTTTTTAACGTTGGCTAGTTTTGCAGCTTCAATAAGTGCTATTTTTCCTTTCCAATCAATCAATTCTGAATTGTAATTGTCTGTTGGTCGAATTGTTGCTGCATCAATCACTAGAGAGATGCCTTTTAAGGCTGGTGGGATTGTTTCTGGTAGTGATAAATCGCCATATACTAATTCAGCACCCCAATCCTTTAAAAACGTTGCACGACGTAAATTTCGGGCAAGACATCGTACTTGATACCCTTCATTTAAGGCTTGTTTTACAATTTGGCGCCCTAAAGTACCTGTTCCGCCAATGATAAGTAAACTCATATTACATATATTTAATTTTCACTCTTCAACAAGGATACATAAAAAAGAGTTAAATTTCTATGGTGTCAAAAATTTCGACCTAAGTCTATATATATTTACTTCAATCCTAGAAAATAAGTAACTAATGTTAATTTAACGGATATTTATGTGCCTGGAAAATAAATCCTAGAACATATTTATTATTGAACGGTGTACCTTCAATATATTCACCAAGGATATTAGGTTCAATAATTTTAGTTACACCTGGTGGATCAATATACATATCATTAGGAATAGCATGTCTAAGATAAGGTGAAGATACATTACAACCTCTTCGAAGTGCAAGTAATGCTCCTAAACGGGGCAAGGTCCATTTCAGTGTATTACTCACTCATGAAATAAAGCCAGTCGTCTTTATCTATATTTTGATGTTTTGGCATGGTATGGTTATATGGTTAGATTAATGTTAAACGTTCAAATAGTTTTACGTAAAGTTTAAATTTAGCCTTATTTACACTGAATTGTATATTTTTTTTTTTAAGTCTTGACAAATAAATGATATATAAAGTATTATTTATTTCAGATTAAAGATTTAATTTTCAAGCAAGAAACAAACGAATACCATGGAGAGTTTGATCCTGGCTCAGGATGA
>TARA_B110000444_G_scaffold254927_1_pt1 | contig 11006 bp, 5 predicted proteins | sample TARA_B110000444 | Tara Oceans TARA_B110000444 (sample SAMEA4398370) | marine metagenome | biome: Polar Biome; feature: [SRF] surface water layer (ENVO:00010504); material: water (ENVO:00002006), including particulate matter (ENVO:01000060) such as... | depth 5 m | reverse complement strand
CCAAGGTTGTACTCATCAGATGAAAAATCTCCTGACTCAAATTCGGGTGCAAAAACCATGAAATTTAAATTATTTGCCATATTAATCCAATAATCACGATAATCGTCAGCATTTCTTGATCCTCCATGAAACGACATTAATATTGGCATTGTTTTTATATCACCATCAGGAATATGATAATAAACATTAATAGTTCTATTACTAAAGAACCCATTAGCAGTAAAACGAAACACACCTGTTGAATTAGAAGTTAAAATAGGGCCCGTATTATAAATTTGATTAACAGGCGCAGTATTCACATTAGTATTTGTAGAATCCTGTGTGTTATCGGACGAACATCCAATAAAAATAAATAGAGAAATAATAGAAAAACACTTTATAGCTTTCATATTAATTATTAAAGACAACTGAGTCAGCAATTTCTTGACATTTTTCCGCAACCCCACCATTTGTTAGTATATAATAGATTTTTTTTCCATTACTATCCTTACCGAAGTACCTGTGGGTTAATCCTTTTGAGGATTGATTACTTAGTGTTGAAAATATTACACATGCGGCAAGATAAGTGCCGTTTGCACTTTGATGTTTCATATCATCTCCTAACAGTTTATGCTCTGGATATTTAGATCTAAATCTATCAAATGCTTTACCAACAAGAAGTAAAATACTTGATTTGTTAATTCCAGAAGTTATAAGATTTTTTTCAATGGTATTTTTTTTGAGTAAATCTCTATCTGGATCGTCTATTTTTGGATACATCCATGTAGAGTAAAAGTATGTTTGGGTAGATGAAGGTATTAAGTCTTTAAATTTCGTATGATATTTTTTTGTAGAGTCAATAGCTATAATTGGGTTCATGCTGTGGTCCTGAAAAATAATCTTAGAATAAGAATTAGTTTCAATTAGGTTTTTTGTAACAAGATTTTTTTCACCCAACCAATGCTCTTTTATTTTTGCTCCACCAGCCGTGGACTGAGTAACATTCCAATTAAGATTTCTTTCATCTGACATTTTTTGAACAACAGAGGGAAGGTTCCAGTAAAAAGTGAAACTATTCCCAACAAATAAAATTTCTTCTTTCTCTTGAGAAAAAAGAAAAGATGTAGTTAAAAAAATAAAAACGAGTATTAATTTCCGTATCATAATTAGTTATTTATTTCTGTGGTTCCCTCCCAGTCTGGATCTGCAGCTCCAATCCATTTATTATTTATGGAGTCTAAAGCAACTGCATGGACTCTTCCAAAACGAGCAATTCCATCAACCATTTTATGCGGATTTGCAGTCATATCAAGTTTGGCATTTAATTCCTTAACACCAGTATGGTTTTCAACCCATAAAGTATCTTCAAACGGATAAACCCTTGGAAGCATTAGTGATCTTTTTAAGGTGTGTTTTTGATCAAGATATCTAGTTGCAACCTGAGTAACTGCTGTTATTATTCTACTACCTCCAGCTGCACCAATGGCAAGGACAGGAGAATTATTTTTGGTAATTAAAGTTGGTGAAATATGAGAATTTGCTCTGTCTCCGGGTTTATAATCTCCTAAATATCCTCCAAGTGTTACTGCGTAAATAAAACCTAGCCCCTTAGAAGCTACTTTTGAACCCATAGTAGGTCCAACTGTTTGAGTTAAACTCACGACATTCCCACTTCTATCTGCAGCGGTTAAGTGTGTTGTGTGCCCCATCTCTGCAACCCAAGATTCGGGTAATTTTCTCTTATCAAGATTGGAAACTATACTATTTTTTCGGATTTTGTTTGCTAAATATTTTGCTTGATCGTAAGATAAGATGTTTTTTAAAGAGTCTTCGTTAGTTTGACTATCTCTATGTTGGTATGCTATTTCTGTTGCTTTCCCAATATTAATAGCCCACTCCTCTTCAGTATTGGTTTGAGAAAGATTATCTAGTATCTGTAAAATTTGAATAGTAATTGCACCAAACGAAGGCAAGTAAAGCGAGTGAATTTCATGATCTTGATATTTACCTTCAACAATTCTTGATGTTAAAGCTTTGTAATTTTTTAAATCCTCGATCGTCAGAATTCCGCCATTCTTTTTTAAATCAAAAACTATTTTTTCAGCGACTTCACCTTCATAAAAACCTTTATGCCCTTGATCAGCTATTTTTTGAAGAACCACAGAAAGGTCTTTTTGAATTAAAAGATCTCCGGCTTTGTATGAAGTCTTATCAGATTTTAAAAAGTATTGACTGGTTCCTTCAAATTCACTAATTTTTTCAAACACGGAATTTTGTCTATATGCTTCTCCAGGAAGAACTAAGAACCCTTCTTTAGCATATTTTATTGATGGAGCAAGAACCTCTTTAAGAGGTAAAACCCCATTTTCTTGTTGTAGTTTAACTAAACCTGCAACTACTCCAGGTATTCCAATAGTCGGATAACCATAGGAATGTTTTTCTACGGTGGGTTTATAATTAATTGGCACTTCTGTTGAAGCATCTACTCCTGAAATAATCCCATCTTGTGTTTGATATATTGATTGGAGTCTTCCACCGAGACCACTCATGCTTGGCTCAACTACAGCTAGAGTAAAGGCAGCTGCAACAGAAGCATCAAATGCATTTCCCCCTAGTTTATATATTTCTTTTCCAGCAATAGAAGCAAGAGGATGCGCAGAAGAAATTACATCATTAGAATATTTACTAGACTTATTACTACAGGCGAATATTATTATTGCTGTGCAAAGCAATATCGATAATCTTCTTAAGTTTTTTCTCATTGTAAAATAAATTTACTGTTAAGTTAAAAAAAAAGGCTTGTTTTTACACAAGCCTTTTTTTAAACATATGAGTTGATTACTCATTAACTTTTGTCTTTACAAAAATTCCTGGATCATCAATAGGTGAGTTAGAATTAGAATTTAACTCTGTGGTTGCATATGGCATTCTTTCAGGCCAAGGACCACTTTGTGGACCATCAAACAGTACATATGGAACAGATATGTTAGAGTCTGATTTACGTAGTCTCCTTGAGTCATTGTATGGAATGTGCATTCCAAATCCAGACACATATCTTTCTTCAATAACCTCTCTTAAGAATGCTGTTTTAGAATCAACACCGTCCGCATTTTCAATTCCACCATTTGCAAAATCAGCAGCCTCGTATGGTAAATAGGAGTATGACTCACTCTGAAAATTAGAATTTACATGACCTCCAGTATTCATCCATGCTCTTACTTCATTTAAATAAGGCAAGCCGTCTACTAAGGAGCCTGAACGAGCAGCAGCCTCAGCTAGGATTAATTTATTTTCAAAAAATGTAACCATGTTTTGGGGCTGAGTTTGTTCAATTATTCCTGTATTGGCTGTACCTCCACTAGAATCGATAGTGTAAAAACCTTTTCTTGCTGTTTCGTCAGTTTTGGAATTATTTCGAGAAAGAGCATTACTAGCATCTAGCATTTGAATTAAATAGCTTTCTCCTTGATCACTATTTCCGATATCTCCAGAACGGGATCCTTCTAAAATAGTCCAAAAAAGATTTCTATCTCCAGAACCTGCCGCTCCAGGTGGACTATACTTCATATCTCCACTAGCTGAAGATATTCCGTTTTGAGCTGCAGTAAATGCACTTGCATAATTTTTTTGATGTAAATAAAAACGAGCTTTTAATGTATATGCAGCAGCAATCCATTTCGCCTTGTCTCCGCCGAAGTAAATATCTTCTGAAATGCTTCCAGCACTAGCGGTATTTAAAGTTGAAATTCCCTCATCTAGTAAGGCAATTGCACCAGCATAAACATCGATTTGTGAATCAAATACTGGATCTGAAATTTCAAGATTTCCGGCTTCAGAAAATGGAATATCACCAAAAAGTGATGCTCCAGTTCCAAATGCGTGTCCTTCAATTATTTTTGCAATTCCAATCAATAATGGATTAGTAGAATTATTCGCAATGTGTCTCGTGTTAGACATTATATTAACATAAATATAATTCCATTCACTATCTGATTCAGCGGTTGATAGGCTAAATCCGTATATATTTGAATATAAAGATGAATATCCTATTAATTGTCCAGAATACATTCCACCAATTCTATTTAGGTGTCCGCAATTCAATTGAACATTTGCTAATTGTGCTCCTGTTAAAAACAGGGTTTCGTTAACATCATTAACAATGATGTCGTTGGGGTTATCATTAATTCCTTCGTTCATTTCCTCACATGAAACGGTGAAGATCAGGGAAAGAGATAATATTATTTTGTATGTTATTTTTTTCATGTTTTCTTAATTAAAAATTAAAGGCTGCTGTAAATAATACAGATTTGGTTTGTGGATTAGTAAAATAATCCAGTCCAAGTGCATTTCCAACACCATACTGATTTGTTTCAGGATCAATACCAGGTACATTATTGATGTTAATTAAATTTCTACCAGTAACGGTTAATTTAATATTATCCAAACCTAGAAGAGAATTCAATCCGTCTCCATCTAAAAGATAGCTTAATGAAAGCTCTCTTATTTTAGTAAAGGTTGCGTCGTAAACACCAAAATTATACGCCTGGTTATCACCGAAACCTCCTCCAATTCCTGTTCTATACCAGTCTTCATCAAGGAGAACATTTCCTGCTCCAAAATTTTGGACATTCCCACGAACTGTTGTTCCTGATGGGATCAAATCACCATCGTGATTTCTAAGATCTTCTGTGGTTGTAAGTCGATTAGATGTAGCTGTTGTAGTTCCAAACCTGTGAAGAACCCATAGAGTTCTTGGCATAAAATCTCCACCTTCAGAATGCTCAACAACCACATTAAGACTCAGTTTTTTATAATCAAGATTAAATCCTAAACCTGCTCTCCAATCTGGATTTGGATCTCCTAGGATTACTGGACTAGGAGTTATTTGTGGAAAACCATTTTCATCCAGAAGATAGCTTCCATCCGGATTTGTTTGAGAACCTGTTCCAAATAAAACTCCAAGTTGGTGACCTACAATAGCTCTAGAACTAGCTGATGCTCCTGGACTTAGGTTGATAGTCTCTGTACCATATAAGTCAGTAACTTCATTTGTGTTTTTCGACCAATTTAATGATGTTGTTAATTTTAACTCATCTTTTTTGATAGCATTCCATCCTAAATCAAGTTCAAGACCCTTATTAGTCATACTTCCAAAATTCCCATATTGAGTTGAGAAACCTGAAGAAGGAGAAAGATTGACATCAAGTAAAATACCATCGATAACATTGTCATAATAAGTAACACCAAAAGTTAAGTCGTTATCAAAGAATCTTAAGTCAGCCCCAACTTCCCATTCCGTTTTTATCTCCGGTTCAAGATTTGGATTTCCTAAATTATTATCGAGTCTGAAACCTCCTCCAAAAGAATCTATAGCAATAGGATCACTGTAAGAAGAATAACTAAAACCTCCTTCAGCTAGTGTCTGCATTTGATGAGGTGAAGGCTGAACACCCACTTTTCCCCAAGATGCACGAAGTTTTCCAAAAGATAATAAACTCGAGTCTAAAGTACTTTTTGTAAAGTTCCATGCCGCATCAACAGATGGGTAAAAAAACGTTCCTTTTATAGTAGAAGAGGACTCTAATCCTCCAGAGAAATTTATGTAAAATTGATCGAACATATCAAAGTTAAAAACAGCATAACCTCTATTGGATCTTCTAAAAGTTCTGAAATTTCCGTATGAAGTTGCTTCAGCAGCAGAATTTAGAGATGATGTTTGTTTTTGAGAATCTACTAAAAAACCAGTTACACTACCTGAATTCCTGTTGTAAGATCTATCATTTAAACTCCAACCAATAGTTGATGTAAGGCTAATGTTAGATGTTAAATCAGTAGTAGCTCTTCCAATAAGGTCAAGACTATATTGACGTGTTGCTATCTCACTTTCATAAAAGGCCCCATTATTAAATCCAGAACCGGCACTTCCAATAGGATACAATGTTGTTCTTCTATCATCAGAAAAATCAATATTACCTCTTGCAATCATTTGAAGCCAGTTGTTTGGCTTTATAGTTAATTCAGGTGTAGCAGTCATTCTGTTCACAGTTGCAACAGAGGTTTGTTCGTTTACAGTCCAACCTGGATTGTTATAACTAGGATTTTGAGAATTACCTAAGTATCTTCTGTATGATCTATGCCTGTTTTGAATTTCTTCACCTGAAGAACTTGTGTAGGTACCAATGTAATCTCTATTGTCAAAATCCGCTGGGGTTCGAAGTAATCCCAACATTATTCCTGCTGTATTTGAGCTTCCCTGAATACGATCTGTTTGACTGTAAGTATAAGCCATCTTATTAGATAGTGATATCATATCGTTTAATTTTGCGTTATAATTAAAACGAAGATTTGTTCTATCATAAGAAGAACCTCTAATTATCCCTTCTTGCGCTAGGTTAGAAAGACTAAAAAAATATTTTCCAGTATCTGAACCACCACTAATAGTTAAGTCATTTTGAAGAACTATTCCAGTTTGCATAGCAGAGTTCCAATTTTCCTCCACGAAAGTTTGTTTTGAATTTTTTGCTGTGATAGGATAATAAACAGATCCATCTCGCGCTGTAAAAAATTGTCCTGAAGTATCGAAAGAATCAAGTCCTCCGGCACGATCCGGAATATAGTCACCCCAAGATTCTGCTCTGGTTGCACCATAAACACCAGATCTTCCTTGTCCCCAAGTATCTTGCATGGGAATTCTTTCGGAAACTTCATCCATTGAATAGGTTGATGAAAATGTAATTTTTGCTTTTCCAGACTGACCTTCTTTTGTAGTAATAACAACTACTCCATTGGCAGCTCTACTTCCCCAAACTGCGGCAGCAGAGGCTCCCTTTAAAACTTCCAAAGTAGCAATATCATTTGGGTTAATATCATTAATCCTTGATCCATTGGAAACTCCTCCGGCTCTTGAACCTCGACCATCACCACTATTATAGTTTGTTGAATTATCCATTGGAACACCATCTACAATAATTAAAGGATCACTAGCACCTGAAATGGTATTGGCTCCACGAATTCTTATTGTGGATCCAGTTCCTGGATCACCGCTAACTCTTCGTATTTGCACACCCGATGCTTTACCGCTAAGGGAGTTTAAAAGTGTAGGTTCTCCTGACCTTACAACAGCTCCAGTATTAACGACAGAGGATGTTGATCCTTGCTCATCTCTAACAACTTTAAATCCTAAAGACGTCACAACAACTTCTTGTAAAAGCTGAGTGTCTTCCTCTAAAATTATATTAATTGAAGATTGATTACTAACACTAATTACCTGAGTAATAAAACCAGTGTAACTAATCTCGATTGAACTTGAATCATCGCTAACAGTGATTTCATAATTTCCATCAAAATCACTACTTACACCATTGGTTGTTCCTTGTTCAATGACATTTGCACCTGGTAAAGGTCCATTTTGATCACTAATATTTCCAGTTATGGTTTTTTGTGAAAAACCAAGGCTAACTACAAATAGAAATGACAAAACCAAGTTGATTTGTTTTTTCATTTTTATGTTTTAGTTAAATGTTTGTTAATATAAAACTATGTAAAATTTAGTTAAAATAAATATTATCAGGTGTTTAATTAAAATTTTTTAAGTCTAAATATTGATTTTCAGTATTTTATAATTAATAAGAGTTTATCCACGCTAAGATATGTGAGACTTTACTTATTAAATTGCTTGGTCGTTTTGCAATACCGTGACTGGCCTCGGGTATTTCTACAAAAACGGTAGGAACCTTTCGAAGCTTTAATGCGTGATATAATTGTTTTGCTTCGCTTGGAGGGGTTCTTAAATCATTCATTCCAACCATTACCATTGTAGGAGTTTGAATATTACCAACCAAAGACAAAGGAGAAAATCCCCAGTAAGCGTCAAAATTCTCCCAAGGCTGTCCTGGAAAACGAGTATTAGCGTATTGAAAGTAATTGTCAGCCACAAGAGTCTTACTAATCCAGTTCATTACTGGTTTTATTACTGCAGCGGCTTCAAATCGATTATTTTTCCCTATCATCCAAGCTGTCATTATACCTCCAGCACTTCCACCAGTTACATAAAGTTTGTCTTCGTGAGCGATTCCTTTTGAAATAAAATAATCAACACCATCCATTACATCATTATAATCTTGACCAGGATAATTATGATGTAGTAAATTCGCAAATTCAGCCCCATAACTTGTACTTCCTCTTGGATTTGGGTAAAAAACTATATAATTAGCTGCTGCATACAATTGAATTTCAGCTGAAAATCTATTACCATAATTTGAAATAGGTCCTCCATGATTTTCAACAAGAAAACGATATTTTTTGTTTGCATCGTAACCTGGCGGATATGCAATCCAACCCTGAATGTCTCTTTTGTCGAATGAAGACTTATACCAAACAGTTTCAACTTTACCTAGGTTTCTATTTTTAAGCAGTGGATCACTAATAGTTGTAATTTTTTTCATCCCTTTTGAGTCAATTAAAGCAAGTTCGGCTGGACGCGATGGAAGTGTATGGGTATATGCTATTGTCCCATCATTGGAAACGGAGAAAGACCCCCCACCGTAGGGACGCCCAATAGAGGTTCCTCCCAGTTGATCAGCAAGTTGCTTTACTTTACCTGCTATACTTAGGTATGTAATTTTAGTATCCCCTTGAAAATCATAACTAATAAATAATCCTTTACTATCAGAACTCCAAAAATATTTACTAATACTAGAATCAATTTTTGTGCTAATTTCTCTGATATTAGTTCCGTCAGGAGACATAATGCTTAATGTTTTATTCTGATAAGCTTGAACTTCATCTTTATAACCAATATATGCTATGTGTTTTCCATTTGGAGACACAAGTGGATTTGAATCAGGACCCTTCCTTTTAGTTAAAGCTTTTATGACTTTGTTTTTGACATTAACACTATGTATTTCGGAGTTTCTAAAATCATATTCCCAATCACTATTTCTGTTTGCTGAAAAATAAATTTTTGAATTATCTGAAGACCAAGATAATGGTCCATTGTGATTAAAATCTCCTGAAGTTACTTGGCTTACTCCCGAACCTTCAGACGAGATAATAAAAACATGTCTAAAGCCAGGTTCTATATATCCTTTTCCATCAGCTTCATGATAAAGACGATCCGTAATTCTGGCAGGTTTTGCCCAATTAGCTCCTTTTGGTTTTTTTGGCATTTTGATTAAAACAGGAGGAGGGGATTTTACATTCATATTAAATGCAATATTATTTTCATCGGATGACCAGTTCAGGTTTGAGGGGCTTCCATTTAATTGAGATATTTTTCCAATTTTACCAGAATTTCCCCAATAAATATAAATTTCAGAACCCTCATCAGTTGAGCTAATAAAAGCAAGTCGATCTCCTGATGGTGACCACTTAGCTCCATATTCTCCCCCCTCTTTAGAGGTTAGTTTTTGATGCCCAGATCCGTCTGAATTAATAATCCAAAGATTTCCAACAGCACGATCTTTTAGAATGTCAAAACGCATCCTTCTATAAACTATTTGGTTCCCCGAGGGGCTAATTTGAGGATCAGACACATACTGTATATCATATATATCCTCATAGCTTAATATTTGATTTTGTCCGTTAATGAATTGAAGACAATAAAAAGTAGAAATTAAAAAAAGTATTTTTTTCATATTATTTAAAGTTTAGTTTTTTCCAACACCAGGTAAATCTATATTTGGTGACGATTGAGTCCAAGGATATTTTGCTGCTTTAATTTCAGGATATATCTTATTTAAATTTTCTGCATCATATATGTACCCATTTTTAATTACATAAATTAAACTGTTGGTATTTCTTATGTTTTCTAATGGATTTTTATCTAATATTATGATATCAGCTATTTTTCCAATTTCAATACTACCAATATCATTTGATAATCCTAATGCATCTGCACCAATTATTGTAGCAACTTTCAACATGTCAAGGTTAGAAATTCCCCCTGAGTACATACTCCATAATTCCCAATGATAACCAAGTCCTTGAAGCTGACCGTGAGAGCCAACTCCAGCTAATCCTCCGGCTTCAACAAGATCTTTTACAAAAACAGCATGATCCTCAAAAACATGTTCTTCATCCATAAACCACCCCGCATTCCTTCGTCTTGATTTTAAATCTAATTCTGATTTTGGAGTAAAACGATTTAATTTTTTGTCTCCTTGGACGTTCTCATTTGCATAATAGTAATTTTCAGCCCAAGGTCCTCCGTATGAAACAAGTAACGTTGGAGTATATGCTGTTTTTGAGCCTGCAACAAAAGTTGTAAAATCTTTATAAAGAGGATAAATAGGGAAAGAGTGTTCGTGTCCTGGATATCCATCAAGTATCTGTGTGACATTTAATTTAAAATCTAAGCCTCCTTCTGTTGTGGGCATTAAATTTTGCTCTTTAGCTGCCTGAATGATCCATTGTCTGTTTTTACGATTCCCAGTTAAATACATTTTAATAGTCTTAGTATTGTAATATTTAGAATATTGTTTCAATACATTTCTTGCATCTTTTAAACTTTTAATATTGTAACCCCAATAACCCACTCCAGGGCCTGTAGAGTATATTCTTGGTCCAGGAATTGATCCAGCTTCAACCATGTCAGCATAGGTTAAAACGTCTGTGGTTGCTGTTTGAGGATCACGAGTTGTTGTAACTCCATAGGCTAGGTTCGCTGCATACACCCAGACATGATTTTTGTGTAACCCCCATGATGGCCACATGTGAGCATGTGTATCGATAAAACCAGGAAGGATAGTTTTACCTTTTAAGTCTTTGATGAAAATTTTATCAATAGAATTATCTATGTTTTTATCCTTTAAATATTTTTCATTCTTCAAATCAATTCTTCCATCTTTAACATCAATAATTCGATTATTCTGAATTAGAATATCTCCATTTTCTATGATTTGATTATTATCCATACTAATAATTCTAGCACTTTGAAGAAGAATTAAACCTTGAGGAATATCTCTTTTTGCTTTTACGATTATATCTAGCTCATTTGCTTGGTACAAATCATCTTCATCATTATCATC
>TARA_B110000444_G_scaffold229068_1_pt1 | contig 11031 bp, 11 predicted proteins | sample TARA_B110000444 | Tara Oceans TARA_B110000444 (sample SAMEA4398370) | marine metagenome | biome: Polar Biome; feature: [SRF] surface water layer (ENVO:00010504); material: water (ENVO:00002006), including particulate matter (ENVO:01000060) such as... | depth 5 m | reverse complement strand
GATGTTACAGCGAGCAACGGTGTTGTTCACGTCATTGACAAGGTCCTCATGCCACCGGCAGACCCCGTTGTTGAACCAGAACTCACTCCGTGTGATGCGGTCGTTCGAATCGCTCCAAGTGGAATGAAATACAGTCCATCAGAAGTTTCTATCACCGTTGGTCAAACAGTTTGCTGGCAATGGGAAAATGAATCCATGGCCCACAACGTGCGAGAAGTCGATGGAGATCAATCGACGACATATGCAGCGAACGGAGTTTCTTCAGGCACCGCTATGACAACACTCGATTTCCGTTATACTTTCGAGGAAGACAGCACCACCTTCTACTACGCTTGTGAGCCTCACCTGGCTGCAGGAATGTTCGGCAAGGTCATTGTCGGTGATGGCGGAGTTGTGGCAACACCGCCAGCCACAGACAACAGTATGGACTCTGATGAAGAATCTGTTCCAGGTTTCCTCGTGGCCATGACGACAATCGCTCTTGCCGGAGCGGTTATTGTATCGTCTCGACGAACTGAGTGATATCACTCATCGATGTAGAGCGCTGTCGAACATACCTCATTGAGGTTGAAGGGCAGTTGCAAGAATCGTGGAGCTAATAGCGAGAGGCCTAAGTCATCAGTTCTCTAACTGAGGGTGAGGGGTGCACTCAGTGCACCCCTCGCTTCAGGCTGAACAACTTAGTGCGAGAAACTTTCATGCCTGTTTCCCTACAATGATGCGACATATCAAAGAACAAGGGCAGAATACAGAGCATGAACAACATGGGCGACTCACAACGAAAAAGCCGCGACCTTGACCATTTGATGGAGCAGAATTCAACTGAATTAGATTTTCTCTCCGCTTATGGAGGTTCTTCTTCTGAGGGAGACGGCGCTGCGATATTCGCCGCATTGCGCCGTTTCCTCAAGGCAGGAGGTGTATCGATGACACTTGACAAGAAAGAAACTTCTCTACGTTTTGATTTTGGAAAGGCTTCAATAGAAGACAAGGGTTGTTTCATATCTTTCAAAGGCAAAAACTTACCTTTGGTAACAAGTGATGTTCAACAAGCAGGATTTATTCAAGGGTCTATGACTAAATCTCGAACATCTTGCAAAGTGACAATGGTTGAATGGGGCATTGAACAGCGTCGATTTATTGAACGACTTGTTGAATATCTCAATCACGACGAGTGATAGCTGCAGCCATTACTAGACTTGTCGTTACGAGCAACATGCTGAATCCAGGAATAGATTCACTTTCAGAACCAGTATTGCATCCATCATCATTGTAATCAACTCCGCCCCAACCTGAATCTTGTTGATAATAACAGGAAGACCATGTCTTGTACCAATCACCATTTGGATAATTCGTGTAGTTGTCATCACTGTAAGTCGCTTTGACTCTCCAATTCACATAAGTGTGGTCGGAGGGTGGTGTGACTGAAATGGATTGAGTTTGATCTACAATAGTTGCCTCCATCAAGACTGGAGGGTCGCATACACCGTTGTTGGTACAAACCTGAGTTGTAATCTCAAAAGTGGTACCGTTCTCATATGCCTCATCATCCATTACAAGAGTAAGTCCCCACGACTCCCCATCTGTTGAAGGCGTGGTCCGCTCTGCGATAGAAAAGGGCACGTCCTCTTCGGAGGGCGATACGTCTTCACCAGCGACGACTTCGCTTCCGAGTGCAGCCATAGGAATCATCATCAATGCTATGACAAGTAAAACGATGCAACCGCGCAGATTCATATCAACGCCATAGCGTGGTCGTATTTATGTGTAAGGTGTAGATTTCAAACTACGATTCCATGCCCCAGAGTTCATCCCCAACCCAATGCAATGTATTGATACCCTTTCCTTTTGTTAGGTTTGTCAATTCCTCTGCATTCATTGTTGCCCATCCAATGGCCAGTGGTCGTTTGTGTGTCATGTCTCGAATCCAAACAAGGTCTCCGACTTCGATACTCGCATCTGCTGCATGAACGCCAGCCACCATACAATCAGCCCCTTTCATCAAAAAAGGAATTGCACCATGGTCAACTTCAACCCACTTTCCAGCATTATCATGGTCAAGAAAACCCCGCAAAGTCAAGAATACAAATCGTTCACGCTCTTGGTTTTGAACTTCGATTGCTTTTGCGATTTTATCGACTAAAACCATCGACCATGGGCCGTATTCAGCCATTTCAAGAAAAGCCCCATCGACTTGAAGGTCGATTCCCAAATCGCTTTCCAGAGTTTTGAGGAGGGGGGCGATTTTCTTTCGACGAACTGGTCGTCGTTTTTTCATACTCCAATCGCGGGTCATAGTCCGCACACATGCACTTTGTTTTTGACGCTTGGCTTGACCCTGTGTTTGATGAAGGAGAAACGCTTGGTGTTACTATGGCGCTATGGTGTACGATTCGAACATTTGCAAAACATGCTCTTGAATTAGGCAATGAACAACCAGCAACTCCAGTCTTTTTTGTCAAACCAAACAACTGCCTTCAAAGAACGGGCCCTCTTTTAGTTTCATCTCACCCTGGAGAAGTGCACCATGAAATCGAATGTGTTGTTCGTTTGAATAAACATTCACAACCTGAAGCAATTGCGGTTGGTCTTGATCTCACGGACCGTATGACACAAGGCGAACTTCGGGCTGAACAATTACCTTGGACGAAAGGAAAATGCTTCCGAGGGAGCGCATATGTTGGAGGTTTTGTCGAATGGAAGGACACGTTTGAATCATTGGTTGATGAACAGCATGACCTTCGACTCCAACTCCGGGTCAATGATGTGTTAGTTCAATCTGCTCGGCTCTCCGAAATGACAATCTCACCTTCCTCACAAATCAAAGAATTACTCTCATGGGCGCCAGTTGCAGCCGGCGATTATCTGTTTACTGGAACTCCCGCAGGCGTAGGACAACTTCACCCAAGAGACCGAGTTTATGCTACTCTAGAAACACTCGATGGCACAGTCTTGTCATATATTGACACCCAATGTGATTAGGGTTGCTTTCTTATATGCCCTGCTGGTGGATTGGCTTTGCAAGGTGGCATCATTATGGCTCAATGGCATGGTATCTCTCGACGTAAACCCAGTGGCGGACGCAAAGTACAGGCTCGCAGCAAGCGCTCTACTGAAATTTCAACTGAGAAGCAATTGGCTCTCGTTGGACAACCTAAGCGTAAGATTTACCGACGAACTGGTGGAAACACATTGGTTCGTGTGATGTCAGAAAACCGTGTCTCAATTAACAATCCTAAGAAGGGAACGACAACAATCGGAACCATTCACAACGTCATTGAAAACGAGTCGGACCCAAACTATGTTCGACGAAACATCCTAGTCAAAGGTGCTGTTATCGAAACTGACCAAGGCCGAGTCCGAGTTACTTCTCGCCCCGGTAAGGACGGCGTTATCAACGGCATCCTTCTTGATTGAAGCCGTTCCGCAGGTTTCAAATCATTCTCGCTCTTCGGTGCAATTGGTGAATGGAAATGGACCACAACCCTGACAGAATTTGTGTTTGGCCTGGTTATTTCAATACTCGGACATCTCGTCGAAACGGTCGGAGAGTTCCAAAAGACTCGTCAGTTATCAAACCCGATATTGACGGGCTTTTTCTTGCAGCTCGTAAACTCGGTTTGAAAAAAATAAAGCGTGATGAGGGCGTATCACATCCCTCCCGCCCCCATCTTAAAGAAGGTAGAATGTGGGTTTCTCGAGGCGGCTCTAAACAATCAGTCGGGGCGAATTCAAAAGAAGAACTTCTGCAACTGATTGGTGCACAGTGGCGCCAAATGCAGCGAGATCAAAAAGATGCCACTGTTGAGAGAATTGCTCAAGGTCCACAAACAGGTGACCGCAGAGCACGTTCCCAGCGAAAAAACCGTTCAAGTGACTCCTCAGCTGAAAAGCGATCAAGTTTCAAGAAACGTTCAAGTTTCAAGAAGCGCTGATTCACTGAGGAACTTCATGCAACCAACCGAAGATATCTTCTTCGATTTCATTTTGAATCCCAACAAGGTGATTGTAGAGTTTTTCAGTGACTGGACCAGGTTTTTGATTACCATACGTCGCTTTTTCTTCTCCTTTGGTAATCGAGCCAATTGGGGATATCACAGCAGCCGTTCCGCAACAAAATGCTTCATCAGCAGCCATGGCGAAGTCAGCAGAGACCTTTGTCTCGATGACTTCGTAACCATTGTGGCGAGCAAGTTGGATAATTGATTGACGGGTGATTCCGGGTAGAATTGTTCCTGTTAGTTCAGGGGTATAGAGCACATTGTCCTTGACACAAAAGAAATTCGCAGCACCGACTTCTTCGACATATGTGTGTGTTTCAGCATCCAAATAAATGACTTCAGCGAATCCAGCTTCCTTTGCTTTCTTGCTTGGCATCATGCCTGGAGCATAGTTTCCAATTGCTTTCACGCCACCCGAGCCGCCTGGCGCTGCACGATGATATTCTTCAGAAATCAGCAGATCGATGGCTGAAACGCCACCTTTGAAGTAGGGGCCTACCGGTGTGACATAGACCAAGAAGGTGTACTCTGGTGCCGGAGCAACGCCAAGGATAGGTCCAGACCCCATAAGCAGTGGCCGGACATACATAGCGCCCTTTCCAGTTGGAGGAACCCAGCGAAGGTTTGCTTGGACGCATTGTTCGACTGCGTCAATAAAAATTGATTCTGGGACTGGTGGCATCTTCAGTCTGTCTGCCCCACGTTGCATTCGACGAGCATTTTCTTCAGGTCGGAAAAAGACAATACGGTCTTTTGATGTACGGAATGCTTTCATTCCTTCAAACAGCCCTTGCCCATAATTGAGGACACCTGCTGCTGGAGAAATTTCCATTGGCCCATAGGGGCGTAAGTCGCCCGGCATCCATGGCTCGGTAGAACTTGTTTTGGTGAGATACATGGTGTCAGTGGGGGTGAGTGAAAAAGTAAGGCTGTCCCAATCAATTTCTTTTGACATCATAGCACCTGCCTTAGCAATTCATCCAAGGAGGTGGGGCTTTCAATCATTCCTCTCTCAAAACATGGATTTTTGATATGTTTTTACACGTAGGCTTCACATTTTATCGACGGCATATGAAGGCAAGACCCTTAGAGTGGGTTAACATGCTTCAATTTGAGGTGAAATGGTGACGTACTCAGGAGACATCGGGGTTGTCAGTGGACGCTACCATTCGGTCGAAGCAAACAAGGACAAGGGCACACCGGAAAAAACAGTCTTGGAGATATTTGGCCGCAGTAAAACTGGTGAATCAGTTTGCTTACTCGTGTCAGGGCTTCAACCTTCATTTGAGATCACTCCACTTAGTGCTTGGAGCGAGGAAATGGAAGTTAGTGATTTCATACGGGACCGGATTAAAACCGTTGAAAGCATGAACGATGTTGTTGAAGTGACTGGACCTGTTATCAAACTCACAGATTTAGGAAAAAGACCAGTATGGTCTGTCACGGCTCGTCAACCCTTCCTTGTCCCCAATTTGCGAAAAACACTCTCGAAGCAATCATGGCAAATCTATTCAGGAGACATTCCTTTCTTCAATCGTTTCTTTCTCGACTATGACTTAGGTATGCATGTTTCAGTTGAAGGTACGGTTGTAGACCGGCGAAATGAACCGAATGACAATCTGGAGCGAACCCACGCCGTCATTCAAGCAGGTGGTTCCGGCCGTTACGCAGTTGATGTAACGGTCGCTTGTGATGTTACTCAAATTCGAGACTGCGAGCCGTTTCCAGCTCCTTTCAAAGTATTCTCTTTTGATTTGGAAACCAGTATTGAACATGAAACGATACTGTGTGCTGCAGCTTGGGTTGAAGACATGGGAACTGGTGCCCGTCAAGAGTATTCTTTCAAGGGTGATGAACTCAGTATCATGGAAAATTTAACGCTGGTTGTTCGAAGTATGGACCCCGATATCATCACGGGTTACAACATCGATAATTTCGATCTACCTCGTCTTAACGACCGGATGCAAGCACAAGCCAAATCCAAGGAATGGCGAAAGCGGGCTCAATTGTTTGGTTGGGGCCGAGTTGAGCAAAGTGAATCAGAATCCCGTCGTACTCGTCATGGATTATTCCCTCGCCGCCAATCGACTCGCGCTTGGAACGTGGCAGGAAGAAGCGTTGTTGATGCTTGGTGGCAAGCACGAATGGCCTTACGTCCACAACGAGAAACACTCTCATTCATCAGCAACTTACTGTTTCCTGATGATGCCGAGAAGCATAAAATGGATGTTGATGCATCGAAAATGGATATGGAATGGGCGAATCGGCCTGAAGAAGTCATGGAATATTGTATCCGTGATGCAGCGTTACCACTGGATATTCTCAATGCCCTGCAGGTGATTCGTCGAAAAGAGGCAGTTGCAGCAGTTGCCAAAGTTTCGTTTGACACAGCAGCCATAGGAAGTACGAGCCAACTGGTTGATTCTTTGGTCATCCGCCTAGCTGATTCGGAAAACGTCGCTGTGCCTTTGACAGGTTCGGCTGAAGCCAAAGAAGGCCAAATTACTGGAGGCTATGTTCACGAAGTCGATGCTGGCTTGCATCCATGGATTGCCGTACTTGACTTCAAGAGCATGTATCCTTCGATAATGATCGGCCAAAACATCTGCTATACCACCAGAATTGACCCTGCTCAACCAGACCAACCCAAAGAAGGTGAGCCTGTGCATACTGCGCCAACGGGGGCTCGTTTCCGCCATCAATCGGTTCGTAAAGGCCTTGTTCCGCTCCTTTTAGAGGATTTAATGGAACAAAGAGATGTCCACAAGGGCGCACTGGCTGCTGCTAAAGTAGAAGGTGATGTTATCAAACAGTCGTTCCATGATTCAATGCAATATGCGGTGAAGATTCTAATGAATACCTTCTATGGTGTCTTTGCGAGCGGATTTTATCGTTTCACGCACCGAGACCTCGGCTCGTCCATTACCGCATGGGCCAGGCACAATATCAAAGCCATCATTGCTCAGTTAGAGGAGGAAGGCCACGGAGTTGTATATTCAGATACAGATTCTATTTTCGTTCGCTCACCAGTTGATCAACAGTCCCCATCCTCCCTTCGAGAGGACGAGATTCTCGCAGCAAAAAACGGTGAGAAGGAAGCGGTTGAAAAGATTAAACGATGGGAGTCTGCCAAGCAGTCTATGATTGATTTTGGTCTTGAAATAGCGCAACGATACAGTCGTGATTCCGCAGTTTTAGAATTTGAAAAAGGACTCTCAGTCTTCTTTAGCCATGGGGCGAAAAAGCGTTACGTTGGACAAGTCGTATGGCCTGCTGAAGAAATGCTTATTCGCGGCTACGAGACACAACGAACGGATTCCTTCAACTACCTCACTCACACGATGAAGCGGATGTTCCGCCATGCTTTGGCCGATGAAGGCGATGCGTTAATCCAATACGCTCTCTCTCGAGTACAAGCCGTTAAGAATTCTCAAGTCGACGCTTCAGAACTCATTCTTGCCAAATCGTGTAAAGGACGTGTTGGTTCAAACGGCGATATTGATTTCACCAAAGATTATGCCAATCCAGACAGTATGGCGCAAGTCCGTGTAGCAAAAGCGAGAATCGACCTCGGACTTGGCTTTACATCGGGCATGAAGGTATCCTACATTGTCAGTGATGCATCTCAGCGACCAATGCGAGTAGAGCCATGGCTTGAGAACGAAGAGAACGGCGGCATTTCAACATATGATGGTCAGTTTTACGCTGAACGTTTAGCAGCAGCATTGGGAAGAATTACAGAGGCTTTTGACTGGACTGCAAAGGATTTGGTCTCTGGGAATAAGCAAACTTCACTTTTTTCCTTCTAATTTGACTGAAAAGAAGGAAGGCCTTTTGATGAAGTTGCCCCCAACTGCATCTATGAAGTCGGCTTCTATGCCCGTTCTCCTCGCATCTTTGATGGTCCTTTCCAGCCTCGCTGGTTGTATTTTCGATGACAGTGATAGTGGCTCAAATGGCGAGGTATTGGCTGTTTTTAATTACTCACCCTCGTCAAATATCCGCACCGGAGATGTGATTGTTTTTGATGGCGCTAGTTCGACTCCAAGCAATGGCCTAACTTATCGATGGGACTTCGATGCCGACGGTTCCATTGATGAAACCGGCCGAACAGCGGAATGGCAATACGATACAGCGGGTATGAAAACAGTAGAATTGACCGTTTCCGATGGCACAAAATCTTCTTCTCAAACAAAGGATGTCACCATTGCTGATGCAACTGCCCAGCCTCCTGCTGCTGAGATTGCTCAGTATGCAGATGATGAAGACTGCTCAAATGAAGACATTGATGAAAGCACCCACATTGTTCTTTGGATTTGTGAAATGGACAAGTCAATGACGGACCGAGACATTTCCGCAACGACAACCGTCACCTTAGACGCAACTCCTTCCGAAGCAGGCGACTCAAGCCAATACATCACTGAATGGAATTGGGATATGGACCCTGAGACGGACAAAGACAATGATGGTGATGCTGAAAATGATGTTGATTTCTCTGGTGAAACAATTGATTGGTCGAACGTAGAACCCGGTGAATATGAAATCAATCTCAATATCTTAAACAGTGCTGGAATGACCGATTCTGATTCCATCAAAGTCTTCGTGAACTACGCTGGGCAGTGGTCTGACTTTGAAATGGGCGGAAACAATTCAAATAATGCGCAAACTCTTGACTTTGACATGACGGTCTTTTACGACAAAGACAAAGGCAATACGATTCGAAAAGCCGTTGGCGAACTCACTTATCCGCAACAAGACGATGATTGCACTTCACTTCCAGGGAGTTCGAATTGCAGAGCCAAACTTGACATCTATGCGTTTAACGAAGAAGATGAAGAGGCTACAAATACCTCTGAAAAAGGACTTGACCAACGAACTGACGGTGATTGTGATGAAGAAAACAATGATTGCGTTCATTTGACTTTGAGTTCATACATGTTTACCGATACTGAATCAACCTACGGAGACGGAGATTGGGTTTTCCAACTCCGAAATGAAATGGTCAATGATTTACAAGTTGAATCTTTTGTGATCCGATTGCATTATCGGTGAGCACGATTCTTATGAGACATGTTTAAAATTATACTGACGAGGGTAATCCATGCGCCGAACACGAATCGTAGCAACCATCGGGCCTGCTTGTGACGACGAAGCAACCTTGCTTTCTCTTCTCCAGGCAGGGGTCAATGTTTGCAGGCTTAATTACTCACACGGTGCACCTGAAGAGAAAACTCCGTTGTATGAACGCATTCGTTCTTTGGAGGCGACCCTCGGGCGTCCAACATGCATTCTCGCGGACCTGCCGGGCCCGAAACTACGACTTGGCCGATTCCCTGGCGTTGTTGTTCTTGAACGAGGTGCATCAATCAAACTTCATTGTGGACAGCATTCGATGCCAAATGCAGACGTCGGTAATATTCCGGTTGAGTATGATGGATTGTCTGCTGAACTGAATGATGGCGACCCTGTATTGATTGCAGACGGCCTCATTCGACTCAAAGTCGTTCATTCACCTCGAGAGCTTAGCGGTGTTGTCGATTGTATTGTCGAAGACGGTGGTGTTCTAAGCGAACGAAAAGGCGTCAATGTCCCAGGCACGATGGTTGACTTACCAGCCATAGGCCCGAATGATGAAGCGGCTCTTGCCCATGCTCTGAAAGCCGGAGCAGATTACATTGCAGTGAGTTATGTCCGGACTGCAAAAGACCTTGAGCCCGCTCAAAAAGCAGTACGTGATGCTGGTCTTCACGTCCCTTTGATTGCAAAAATAGAGCACCCAGTGGCTCTTGAGCATCTTGAAGAAATTCTCAATTCAGCAGACGCAGTTATGGTTGCACGTGGCGACTTAGGTGTGGAAATCCCTCTCGAAGATGTTCCAGAAGCGCAACAACGCATCATCGACGGTGCGCTCACCCGTGGAAAAATAGTCATCGTAGCTACACAAATGCTGGAATCAATGACACTTCAGCCGCGCCCTACACGTGCTGAAGTAAGTGACGTTTCAGGCGCCATTCGTCACGGAGCAACTGCAGTGATGCTTTCTGGTGAAACCGCATTGGGGAAATATCCACTTGCTGCGGTTGAGACAATGGCAAAGATTGCTGTTGCCAGCGAAAAAGGATTGAACTCTTCGGATCAACGCCCAAGTGGTCTCGCGCGCTTTGTTTCAACACGTTCAGTAGCTCATGCTGGTGTGGAATTGGCGAAAATTTCCAAAGCCAAGCGAATTGTAGTTGCTACTCAACATGGAAATGCTGCTCGATTGGTTGCAGGTTATTGTCCAGGGATTCCTGTAACAGCAATCAGTAATCGAATACGTGCTATGCGGCGCCTCCAACTTATTCCCGGCATTGAAGGCCTCATGGTTGAAGAATTCGACCGAGGGTCGCAGACAATGCAAGCCTCCCTCCATGCTCTCATGGATGCAGGAACGATTGGCGTTGGTGATCGAATCGTTGCCATTTCAGGGAGTCCAAAAGCCATATCAGGTGCTACCAGTACAATTCGTCTGTACAAAATTGCCGAGGATGGCTCTATTCACGGTGCAGAATGAAACATATCGCCAAATCACGGATATTTCTACCCTCCAAACGAATAAAGAGGCAACAGCGCCATCTTTTTTCTTAATTGGTCATGGGTTGGCGCGTCGTGCTTTTCAAATAGGGGTGGTTGTTCGGATGGAACGCTAAGGAGTAATTACCATGGGAAGTCAATGGGAAGATAAGAGCAAGCCTCACCTAAACATCGTGTTCATCGGACACGTTGATCACGGAAAATCAACAACTGTCGGACGTCTATTACTAGACTCTGGTCATATCGAAGGACACGTTATTGAAAAGAACGAAAAACTCGCTGCTGAATCTGGTAAAGCCGGTTTCGGACTTGCGTATGTTATGGACGGACTCAAAGAAGAGCGCGAACGTGGTATTACCATCGACGTTGCTCACAAAGAGTTCTTCACTCCTAACTACTACTGGACTGTCATTGACGCTCCAGGTCACCGAGATTTCGTCAAGAACATGATTACTGG
>TARA_B110000444_G_scaffold243278_1_pt1 | contig 11044 bp, 10 predicted proteins | sample TARA_B110000444 | Tara Oceans TARA_B110000444 (sample SAMEA4398370) | marine metagenome | biome: Polar Biome; feature: [SRF] surface water layer (ENVO:00010504); material: water (ENVO:00002006), including particulate matter (ENVO:01000060) such as... | depth 5 m | reverse complement strand
TCCGGTTTTCAATACATTCTGCTGCGCATCCATTGTCATCAATCCCTTGTTTCAGTCGACACCTCTTGAACCTTGAGGCGCAAATTCTCGGTAACAACGGACCCTTATCAACCCGACGAAGTCACGGCAAGAGTAAACTGGGCCACAAAAGTCGTCATCTTCTCAACTTTCATGCGAGCGTTCTTGAGGTGGCTGGCATCAGCCGCTGCTATGCGCAGAGGTAAAAAAGGAAAAAGAGACGAAGCCCAGTCTTCGCTCGATGCCTTTGCCAAGGTTCACTCTGAACCAGAGCAATCACCTGCATCTGAACCAATAGTTCCGTCCATGCCAGACCTCGATGCATTAGCACGTGCTGATGAAAAAATACGCGCGGAAGAAGAAAAACTCGTGGCCACGCAAGAAGCCAAAGAAGAAACAAAGCCTCTTCGAACCTTTGACATGCCCAGCATGGAAATGACTCAATCACAATCAACACCTGTGGCAGAAGTCATCTACCATGACCTCGGAGTGCTGTACCCAAACCCTCCAATACTTGATTCTTCAAATGGGATGGTACTGCATCGAGCAGTGCTGAATGACATTACTGGCTGTGGACAATTGATGGATTGGGTTGCTGATGACCATGCAGTTATTGTTGAAATGAACCGCTTGATGAAAAAGACGGTTGAATTCAATGCTGCTGTCGCACAGCTTAACACCTTCATTGACAAAGACCTTGGAGGACAAATCATCCAGATGGCGGAAACTCGCTTAATGCTCTTACCACCGGGTTGCCGTGGTGTTCGTGGCGTAGAAATGGAAGCCTTTGCCGTCGATGCTCACGAACTTGGGAGACGGCAGATATGATGGATGAGCAACCCATTGACATCCCTTGTCCAATTTGTGCTGTAGAAGGAAAACTCGGAATGGTTGCGAACGTCGATGAGATTCCCTATTTCGGAGAACATACCCAAGTGACCGTGTTATGCCACGCGTGCGGATGGCGACAAACCGATTTCATCCCCGCAGAAGGCAAAAAGGCTGGCGCCTGGTCGTTAATTTTGGATGATGTCACAAAACTCAGGTCTCGAGTTGTTCGCTCATCGTCGTGCACAGTCAAAATTCCTGAGTTAGACCTTGAAGTCATGCCGGGGACCAATTCGACTGGCTATGTGAGTAATATCGAAGGAGTACTGAATAGATTTGTCGACATTATCAACATGGTTCGGCGTGACGTTGAAAGGGATTTACAACTTGATTCTGATGATGATCATGAAGAGAGTAAAAAATCGCTGGGGATTCTCGACTCGTTACTCAAATCGATTGAACAAGCAGGTGAAGAAAGTAGGTTCACTGTAGAATTCTTAGACCCACACGGCCATTCAATGATTCTCGATGCAGATGCCACAGAAAGAGAATTGACTGACGAAGAACTTGAAGAACTTCCAATCGGACCAGACCCTGCGGTGTTTTCACCCGATGATGCGCAGTGATTACTGAGCATCCAATGCCAAGAAATCCTTGACCAGATGTGCTGTTTGGTCTCGCATTTCATGCAAGTCACCCAGCCAAGCCGTCGCTCGGTCAATGCACAATTGCTTCATTTCACCAGCTAAAATCTTACCAGCACGGTAATCAGCGTTAATTTCAGCCAAGTAAGAATCGTCGTCTTCGAAGAAATACATCATGTAGCGATAAGCAACATCAATATCGGGGTTTCCACCAATACGGCGATGCTCTTCAACAGTCGCTTGCCCACCCGAGAAAGCCCGCTTAATCTTCTTTTCAACTGTGGCTAAATCATCTCTGAGGAAAATCGTAGTTTTCGGTTTACTACTACTCATCTTCTCACCGGTAAGACCGACAGCAAAATGATGATAGGTGGAAGAAGGGGCAAGCAAACCCATCCCTCCAAGCGAACGTTCATATTCCAGTAATTTGATTTGAATACGAGATTTATCCCTTGGCGTTGCACTTGGAACGGTGATTGTTCTCTGCTTTGGATTCGAAAGAATATCTGAGAATCCGAGATGCTCAAGTGAGGCAACCATACCTGCAAAGACTGTGTTGAGACGATTATTATCCAAACGCCCATTCGGCATTTGACCGAGAACTTCAGCGTTATCCTCTTGAACGGAAAGACCAATGACGACACCTGATGATTTTCCATCGTTGACATTAAACCAATTTGTTTTAGCTGCAAGTCCACGAGTTAAACGAAGGTGTGGGTCTTGGTCAACACCAACAGGAACAACAATCGGGCGCAGGCCGCCGTATTCATCGGTCTGTGGATGTAAGATATCACCTACTTGCACCAATGGGGCTTGAACGTGAGCAAGATTTGTCTCCCCATTGAATCCGTAAATAGATTCAAATTCATTCAAATTTGTTCGCTTACCAAGTTGAAAACCGAGCCGTTGAACAATGGGGCGAGAGGATTGAAAATACACATTTGTTTTTTCAGGGTCGATTCCAAGAGCAGCATAATGTGAAATATATTCTTCTAAAGCAATTTTACGACCTTTTTCTAAAGAAACTCCACGCGTCGCTTGGCTTTCTAAATCAGCAACTGCGATGGTGACATCTCCACCGAGTTCTTGAAACCATTTGACCTGATCGATAACCATCGAGTGACCCATATGCATCTGTCCACTTGGCATGAGACCTGTGAGGACACCAAAGGATTCGCCTTGTTTTTGCGCATCGAGAACACGTTCTAAGTCACGATGTGCAAATACGATACCGCGCCGATGGAGGCGTGATGGAGAAGGGAGATGCATTTGTTCCATTGATGAGAGACCAAACTGGTCGATAATGCGAGAGTAGTCGGTTGATTGAGCACTTCCCCAAGGATCTATGACAACATCTTCGCCATCCATATGTGTATCCACCAATTGGTCGGTGACAACCTTATGGCATCAAGTCTTCGCCCTTATTCGGCTTCAGACTTCGATTCAGAAGATTCTTCTTCAAGCCCAGCAATCGGTCTCTGCTTTTTTTCAGCAAACGGACCGAGTCCTTCCTTCTTCAAAATAATCATCATTCCAGTAATGGTTGATACTGCCACGGTGAGTGCCAAAAATGGGAGCCAACCCGAGTCACTCAACCCATCTCGTGGCTGAACTAACCAAGTGAAGACAAGTTGAGGCTCATCAGCAAATCGCTTCGACCACTTGAACAAATCAGTCGTGTCATGGGCAGCAATGGTGACTGCTGCTGAATAATTGTTCCAAAATTGTGAACGGCCAAGGATGTCATAGTCTACCGTACCATTGACGACGATGGTGACATTGTGGCCACGTGTAAGTGAGAGATGAAGAGATTCATTCTGAATGTGAGTATACCCTTCTGCAGTCTTCCGAACTCCGTCCAAAAGAGAGAGGGAGGCATTTGAATCGCGTATGTCAACGACTTCCTGCCCTTGGACATCAAGGATCCAAGTCATTGGAACATTCCAAGCAAGCGGCGATACCGCAGTGCATTGTTCGGTCACAAGTGATTCAAATTCAATGATCGTTTGATTATCCACGAAGCGACTCGAATGTGAAGTTTCATGGCAATCATGAACAGTCCAATAAGACCATGCTTCACCCCAGGTAGTCATCCAAGCTTGTGCCTCATTGTTGAGGTATGCAGCAATATCTCGGTCATGACGAATCGTTGCATCATTGACCCTTCCAACCCAATACAAATTGACAAGACCTCCTTCCTCAACTGCTGATTGAACCTGTTCCTTCGAACCAATTAACTGTTCAAGACTTCCACCACGGCGACCAAGATTGTACCAATCCCAGTCATCTTTTGGTTCATCAGTTGCATTATGCCATGCAGAGTAAGACAATTCATTCGTATCACCATGAACGACAAATCCTTGGGAAGCGATAGCATTGTGTTGATTCATTGTGAGCCCAGGTGGCGTAAAAGTCGAAATTGGGTTCTCGCCCCATTGATTCGCAACAACCCGTTGAGAAATATATTGATGACACTCAAGAGCAACCGCCCCCGGGTCTGCAGCCCATTCAATATTCGGCATACCATAGCATCCAAATTCATCCCCAGAGTCAATACGCTCTTGGGCTAAAGCAGTACGTAGCCATCCGTCTTCCTTCCAACCTACCTCTGCAACTGCAACTGGACTGAAGGTGGAAGACAGAAGGCAAAGAAGAATTGACAACGTCACGACCCGACCGAAACGAACATGCCGTTGTGGAGCCATGGCGAGGGGTATATTCGGAGTGCTTTGATACTTCGCACTCAATCATATGGTTGATTAAATGCAGTTGGCAATTCGCCGTCTGACGGGGAAAATGATGGCAACAATCAAAACAGTGTTGAAATTCCATTTTTTTATGCCAGAGTCTGAGTCACTTGTTGATGCATGGCAATCTCTCGAGAAACATTGGCTTATTCCAACAACCGGTAAGCCACTCCCAAGTACACCGAGTTACGGATTCCTTCGAATGTTTTTGTCACCGTTTTTGAGACCAATTCTGAATGCGAAAATGAATGGACTGCACCACATTCCAAGGAAAGGACCAGTCATTTTGGCAGCGAACCACCTCTCCCATGTCGATCCTATATTCGTGATTGCTTCAGCTCGTCGCACAACCCATTATTTGGCAAAGGATGGACATTTCAAGAACGCATTCATGCGTGTTGCAATGCGCGCAACAGGCCAAATTGAAACAAAGCGGGACAAAGGTGGTGAAGGAGCGCTTTCCAGTGCAGCAGATGTTTTAGATTCGGGTCAAGCACTTGGAATCTTCCCCGAAGGAACACGTTCAAAGCGAACAGAACAACCCTTCTTGCTTCCTGGAAAAACTGGAATCGCACGTCTTGCAGCCTCATATCCAGATACAGTCGTCGTACCTATGGCCCTCATGGGAACTCGAGAAATGATGAAACCTCAAGACCACAAAGCCCCACGCCTTTGGCGACCAATCGCACTCTCTGCCGGCCAAGGCGTGACCTGGATCGAATGGCTCAAAGACCCAGAGGGTGGCAACACCAATGCTCAAGATTTATTCCAGCTTTCAACCAAGGAAGAACATGAGATTCGAGCATCTCTCGCATTACTCTATAGAAAGTTTACGGACCAAATTATGGGGAGTATTTCTGCTCTCGGAGCACCTTAGTTCAAGTAGAGTCGAACACTCAACCTTACGTGGAGCGTATAGAGACACAACTCGGGACACTTCAGCTTGAAGAGGGCTATAGCCCGACGAGGTTAAAGGCGGAACTTCGAGGGATGGAGTTGTTATGTTCGATTGTTAATTCAACACCGGTTTGGAGTTTCAATCTCAGTTCAGACAAACCGTTTCTTTGCTCAAATGATGATGGACCAACAATTTTGATCGACATATTCGACAGTATTCGAAAGAACTGTGAAGATTTCGACCCTCATATTTCCGTCTTCATGTCACAACGTTCAGTCTGTGTATTGAAAGATCAAGAAAGCATCGATACGCCTTCGACAGACTCTATTATCTCACTTGTGCTACTTGGAATGGCAGGATGGCCAATTGAATCAACACCCGGAACTCTCAGCGAAAAGGCACATAAAAGTGGTTCATATGAACTTGAAGATATAACAAAGATGCTGCCGATGGATTATGAACAATTTCAAAGAGCTGTGGGCTTGTATGAATCGGGTGTAGTTCTAGAATCAATTTCGATCCTTGCTCAAATGGCACGACGATGGTATGTGTGTCGATGTTGGGATATCGAAAAGATTCATGAAACTCTGAAACCTCTACTCGCCCCATACACACACGAGGATATTGAAACCTATCTGCGAACTCCGGATGAGAGAAGTGACAGACTTTTCCTCTCGGTTTGAGATGGAGTCGCTCAAGAATGCTCAAGTGCTGTCGGTTGCGACAAGCAGATGGTGAGTCAATGAAGGTCTATCACGAACTCATTCAACGTATTCTCGATGAAGGGGAAGAGAAAGGTGACCGGACCGGCACTGGAACACTCTCCGTCTTCGGCCATCAAATGCGATTTGACCTCTCAGAAGGCTTTCCAATGGTGACCACCAAAAAATTGCATTTGCGCTCAATTGTCCACGAACTTCTTTGGTTCCTCAAAGGCGATACGAACATTCAGTATCTGCAAGAAAACGGTGTTCGCATCTGGAATGAATGGGCTGACGAAAACGGCGACTTAGGACCCGTATATGGGAAGCAATGGCGCAGATGGGAAGCAAAAGATGGCCGAATCATCGACCAAGTCGAACAGGCCATTGAAATGATTCGAAACAATCCAAACAGCCGACGCATCATCGTCTCAGCTTGGAACGTTGGTGAACTTGATGAGATGGCTTTGATGCCTTGCCACGCTTTCTTCCAGTTCCATGTAGCCAATGGAAAACTCAATTGTCAATTGTACCAACGAAGTGCAGATGTCTTCCTCGGCGTTCCATTTAACATCGCATCATATGCTCTTCTGACCCACATGATGGCACAAATATGTGGCCTCAAAGCGGGAACATTTGTACACACGCTTGGCGATGCGCATCTGTATACCAACCACCTTGACCAATCTCAATTACAAATTTCACGTGAACCAATGCCTCTACCGCAACTCAAACTCAATCCTGAATGTACAACCATTGACTCGTTTACATTTGAGGACATCGAAGTGGTCGGATACGAACACCATCCGCATATTTCTGCTCCAATTGCCGTGTGAGGTTGATACGATGTTCACCATGATCTTTGCATGCGATTTGAACGGAGCCATCGGTAAAGATGGCGATTTACCGTGGCGTCAATCCTCCGACCTGCAACATTTCAAGCGCATCACCATGTCGAAAACCATTGTCATGGGAAGAAAAACTTGGGACAGTCTACCTGGGAAATTACCTGGACGAAGGAACATCGTCCTCTCAAGAACACCTCGAGAGGATGTTGAAGTGCTTTCCTTTGAAGAAGTTCTCGAACTCGGAGATTCAGAAGAAGTCCTCATCATTGGAGGTGGAGAGATTTATCAATTATTTTTCGAACATGCAAAAGAGATTCACAAAACCATTATCGCAACAGAAGTCGAAGGCGCTGATGCTTTCGCTCCATCAATGGAAGGAGAAGGATTCCACATGATTGGTGAACGGTTTGTTGATGCTGGACCACGAGATGAGCATTCGATGATTTTCCAACACTGGATTCGATGATCATTCATCTGGATTGTATTCAGTCACCCGTAATCCCAAACGCCCTTGCCGTGATGGTCGTTGCATGATTGTCGCATACTTTGCTTCAAAGGCAGCTTTCAAATCAATTTCCATTGCTAAGGAGTGCCCCATCAGCAACAGAAGAATATCGGCCATTTCTTCAGCACAATCAGCAAGAGGCTTACCTTTAGTCACCGCAGCTGCAAATTCACCTAATTCTTCTACGGTAAGGGCAATGCGATAGCCCATATCATGTCCGTTGTTTTCTTCGAACTTATGTTTATCATGAAACACTGCAATTTTCTTCATCATGTTTTCCCATTCATTCTGTGCTTCATGGGCCATCCACTGGTCAACTGACATTCCTTCCATGCACTGAGATTAAGGAGACCGGACATTAGACCTTCCGTAGACTGGGAGAAGACCGATTGTCTGATGAGTTCCTTCCTTCAATTGCCACCGACAACGAAGTCTTTCCATCGCTTCATGTATTCAACAAAAACTGGGCTTAAGTCTGCATCCAGCAAATGCTGCTCGCTAAACGGTGGACGTTCAGGGGAATAGTCAGGGTCACCGAGGTGCATTGGCCAATCGGGGTGTGCAATCGCAACTCGAGCAACACCAATCAAATCTGCACCTTCATCCATAAGCCATTCTGCGTCTATAGAAGACCAGATTGCACCCGTAGATACAAGTGGCATCTGTGCAGGAATTACATCTCGGAACCGTTGGGTGAGACTCGGGCCGTCTTCATCATTCTCAACGCCTTGGAACACATCCCAGCAAGAGATGTGAAGCATATCGATGTCCATTGCGCATAATATCTCGGCAAGTTCGAGACTTTCATGTAAGAAGATACCTGCCTTTTCGATAATGGGTGAGATACGAACTGCAAGAATAAAGTCCGGGCCTGTTGCTTGACGAACCGAAGTGATCATGTCACGCAAGAACTTGCTTCTCCCTGCCAAATCGCCACCCCAGACATCTTCACGTCGATTGGTGATGCTTCCGAGGAATTGACAAATCAAATACGAATGAGCACCGTGTAATTCAACACCATCAAAGCCAGCCTTTTTGCAACGCACTGCTGCATCTGTAAAGGATTGAATCATCTCTACAACTTCATCATGAGTTAATGCCCGAGTATACAATCCATCCATTCCCGCCTCGGTGTTTTCGCTGGCAGAGACAGGCTGAACCTGATTGAGAGATTGTGGGGCACGCATTCCACCGTGAAAAATTTGAGCGAGACTCAGGGTTCCTGCCGCTTTCAATTGCGTAGCCATCTTGGTAAGACCTGGGAGTTGATGATCGCCCCATACGCCCATTTCACCTTCCCAGCCACGCCCGTGTTCGGTGACGTTGGCTGCTGCAGTTGTGGTGATGGCGAATCCATCTTTGGCTCGTCGAACCAACCACCTTATTTCTTCATCTGAAAGCGTGCCGTCTTCATGGCTTTGTTTGTTGGTCATCGCAGCAAGTACGCTCCGGTTCGCTAAGACATGTCCCGTTCGAGGAAGTGTGAATTGACTCGATGGGTCCATGCTGAAAGCAAGAACTGCCCCTTCTTGATGCTTCGCATGATTCAAACTGAACATCAGGTCATTCGGATTCTTCTTGTTTTGGATGACCAGGTTCTGCTTTGGCAGGGAGCATGCGGTCAAGCCATTTTGGTGACCACCAGTTCCACTTGCCCATGAGGCGCATTGTCGCAGGAACAACCAGAGCACGGACAATCGTTGCATCGAGCAGAATTGCAAGAGCCAGACCGAAACCGATTTGCTTGAGGATAATGATTGAAGACAAACCAAAGGCACTGAACACGACAACCATGATTGCTGCTGCTCCAGTAATTAGGCGCCCTGTCTTTTGCAATCCATTGGCGACAGCAAGGGTATTGTCGCCCGTACGTTCCCATTCTTCATGGATACGTGAAAGCATCAAGACTTCATAATCCATCGATAATCCAAAGACAATACAGAACATGATAACTGGATTTGTAGCCTCAATTGGTTGAGGTGTAAAGTTGAGCAGATCTGCTCCATAACCCCATTGGAAGACAAAGACCAACATTCCGAACGATGCGGAAATCGAGAGAATATTCATCACAATTGCCTTGATTGGAATAATGACACTGCGAACTTGAATGAAAATCAAGACAATGGTTGAGATGAGAATGAAGGCCAATGCTATTGGGAGACTGTCTTGAATGGCCCAAAGCGTATCGAGGCTGTAGGCAGCAAACCCTGCTACCTTGAGCGAGGAATCCTCGCCGACAATCAACAGGTCGGTGAAATCATCTCGGTCTTCTCGCATATCTTCTACGAACTCATGGCTTTCCCTACTGGTACTTGGCCCGTCAATAGCGTACACGACATAGGTGACATCACCAGAGATGAATTGTTGTCGAAGATATTCACGTGTGGCGTTTTGCTCTGGTGTGAGGTATTCGGCAGGTGTTGTCCAGAACTGAACCACGCTTGATTCGTTCATACCAATCTGTGGCAATGCATAGCCAAAGGCTTCGACAATCCGTTCATCTTCCACTTGCGAGACCATCCAACGGTGCATTTGACGTAGGTTCGACTCATTCAGCGGGTCAGTCCCATCAAAATCAATCACGACAATAGCAGCATTCGAGGTGCTTTGTGGCCAAAGTGAGTCAATATGGTCGAGTCCAAGTCGTGATTCATCATCCGGTGGAAGAGCATCACGGTTTGCAAGAGAGAACTCAGCTTGGAAGAAGGGCAACCCAGCACCGAGCAGGATGATGAGCGTTGGAATCAAAACCGCCCATGGCCTGTCCATCACTGTGTTTGCAATACGAGACCAAATGCCATCCTCACCGTTTTCTTCAATCTTAAACGAGAAAGGGAGTTTACGACCTGTATTGATTCGAGGACCAAGAAGTGCGAGAACTGCAGGTAAAACCAAGAGAGAATAGATCATTGCAATAGTGACGGCTAAAGTCCCGCCAATACCCAGGCTTGGCAAACTGGTATTGGTGAAGAATAACATTCCCATCAACCCAATGGCAACGGTTACACCGCTGAAAAACACCGCTTTACCTGCAGTAGCAACCGTCATTGCAGTGGCAGTGCGGATATCATCCGGATTACGCCCCATCTCTTCTCTGAATCGATTTACAAGGAAGAGAGAATAATCAATCGAGACACCAATTCCAATGAGTGAAATGATATTGACAGCATATTGAGTAACATCCGTGACATTTGACAACCAAATCGTAACGCCCATGGCAGAGACTACGGTGAGAATACCAACTCCTACAGGTAAGAGAGCGGCAATGAGTGTACCGAAAACGATGGCGAGAATGATGAGTGAAAGTGGACCTGATACAAGTTCTGCCTTGACAAGGTCTTCTTGAATTCGATTATCAAAAGTGAATTCAATAGCGGTTTTATCAGTCCTCCATGCATCAAACTGGCTATCAATTTCTACCGATTCCCAATGCTCTGAATAAAGGATTTTGGCATCTTTACGTGACATGTTGAACACGACCTTGTTCTGTGCCCAAAATCCATCATCACGCTCTAAAGTGAATTCATTTCGCTCATCACCTGAAGTCTCCCAAGAGTACTCTATAGAAACATCTGCTAATTTAGCAAAACCAGCGAGGGCATCCTGTACTTCTTGCTGCCAAACCTCGGAAGTATCATTGAGCGTCGAATGACGAACAAGATAAACAAAACCTTGAGCACTTTCAGAGTCGCTTCCATCCTCGCTAAAGGCATCGTTCATGGTCGAAATCGCTTCAACTGATTCAAGATCTCCTTCGCCCCAAGCCTCGGACCAGTCAGGTCCCATAGCCATCAATGAAGCCATCCCTAAACAGGCAAGAATACCAAACGCAAGGACTTGTTTTCGGTAATCATG
>TARA_B110000444_G_scaffold192500_1_pt1 | contig 11086 bp, 7 predicted proteins | sample TARA_B110000444 | Tara Oceans TARA_B110000444 (sample SAMEA4398370) | marine metagenome | biome: Polar Biome; feature: [SRF] surface water layer (ENVO:00010504); material: water (ENVO:00002006), including particulate matter (ENVO:01000060) such as... | depth 5 m | reverse complement strand
TCAAATTGAGAAATAATGTACTCGGACGTATTGGCTTCTTGAACCGTACCGCTCATTCTCCCATCCCATTCAGGATGGCCGTAGGAAACGAGTGTTTCTGCGTAATTCTTCGCCTGTGCTGCATCATAAGAAATCAATTCATATTCGTAATCCGGCTCAAATCCAAGCCATGTTGGTTGAATGACAAATATGGCGGTGACCATCAGGACCGCGACGCCGATTGCGATGAGTGCAGGAGGAGTAAGGACTTCAGTACCCCTGTACCAAGGCACAGACTCTTCACCCGCCAGAATGGCGTCCTCAACGAGGGTCTTCTCCGAATCCAAACTGATAGTATTGGTCTGGGGATGGTTTGCCTGGAGACGCTCGATAAGTTGAGCTTTGGTCCCGCTTATGGGCAATTCAGCCTCACGCAGCATCTCTTTGAGTTCGTTAACGGTCAATCCTTCGAAACTTAGGACGTTCATGGTTCAGCCTCAACCATGCCTCGCATTCCTTGTTCAAGAAGGCGGCGGTAGGGTTTGGATTCAAATCTCATCGCCAGTCCAACGCTTACCGACATCGTGTTCAATGCCGATTTGGTCAAGGATTCTTGCGATGATGAAGTCAACCAAATCGTCGATACTTTTTGGATGATTATAGAATCCAGGGGAGGCTGGAATGATGACTGTATCCCATGCTGAGAGTTTAGCCATGTTTTCCAGGTGTACTGTAGCATAGGGTGCTTCTCGTGGAACAATGATGAGTTTACGACGCTCTTTCATGGCCACGATTGCGGAACGAGTCACCAAGTTGTCTGAAATTCCGGCGGCGAGTTTACCAATGGTAGTTCCCGAACACGGGCAGATGACAACGGCGTCAATTTTAGCAGAGCCAGAAGCAGATTTTGCGCCGACATTTCTTGCGTCTTCCAGTAGGGAACCCGTTGCTTCTGCGAGAGCTTCTGGCGTTGTATCGCATTCGTGCTTCAGGGTCAAGCGGCCTGAATCGGTCACAACGAGTCGGACAGATTTGCCCATCTCGGTCAAGATTTCAACGAGACGCTTTCCGTAAACGGCACCGGAGGCGCCAGAGATACCGACAACAACTTCTCCCATGTTCTGGACAATGCGACTTCCCATTTAGCCTCTTGTTCTCTGCCGAACCTCAAGTTTGGACGAACTGCAGCCGTTGACACGTCTAGTCTTGTTCAGTGGACCATGATTTTCGTAATACCAGACCTGTCGCTTCCCCTGCCTCGACGGGATCGTAGTCATGTTCGGTAATGAAATGCACAACCAATTGATGCTGAACAATCGAAGCGTTGCATTCAGGGCATTCGTGATAGTTAGGTTCTCTGAACCCCTGAAACGCTGCCCTCCCCCTAGGCGTGGCCAGACCTGCAACGGTCTTTAGCAAGGTTGACACAAACACCAAAGCAAACAGAAGCAGACAACATCCTGCACCCCCACCAAATCCGGGCATAGGGGGGTCTTGCGATAATTGCAGATCTTGAATCATACGATTATCCATAGTTGTACGGAATGTATCAAGGTCAATGACATGGAGAAATTGTTCGCCTCTCAGTGTGAGAAGAATCTCAGTACCGTTATCGTCGTCATCAGCGTTGATGATGAGAGTGTACACTCCATCATTGTCCGTCATTGCTTCTGAACCTTGGTACTGATAACAATTTGAATCACCTCTTTGACATGCAACTGTGACGTCTTGGAACGATGCTGGCGTGCCATCACCAAACGTACTCGTACCCGATATGCGATAGGTTTCGGCCGTCACAGGGACGGCTAAAGCGACAAGGGCCAATACGATGAGAAGACCCTTGTTCATGACAAGACCAAGAATTCGGAGTTTATCAACACTTGATTTTACTCATGCGTTTGTTGATGGAGTGCCGGATGAAACTTTATGTCCCAAAAGGATTCATGGAGGGTATGGGTTTTCTACAGAGACTGACATCTCAGCGCACCCGAGTAGCGTACTGGAGTCCATTAGCTGTCCTTCTTTTAATTGGGCTGCTCAATGTTGTCCCTTTCGCAGGAATGGATTTCACCGTAGAGCAACTGGGTGAAGTGGAAGATGAATATTCTATGACTGCGGAATTCTATCCGGACAATTTCGTAATGACACGTCCTTTCACCGAGGATTACGATGATTCGGGCGTGTTTGATGGTGAGGAAAATGAAAAACTCCCCTACAAGAACCAAGGGTCGTATTATGAAGACATCGGATACATCGGAAACGAACTTTCAATGCGACTGGCGACTATGACAACCATCACACTGCTGATGGTGATTATAGGGTTAAGTTGCCGTAACGATCGGCTCAATGCAAATTCATTCCTCAACGGGCGGACCCTGACTGGAATTGGATTGACAGTCATTGCAGTGTATTCCATCCTCATGGCGAGCACCATCGTTCAAGATTTTGCCGACCTACAAAACGAGGAATATGAAAAGGCTTTCGAAGAAGCCGAAAGTGAGCAAAATGAGGGAGCGTGGGGTGAAATCGTATCTGAATCAGAGGAGGAAAATCGGGTATCAACACTATCATGGTCACCCAGGGGAATGTTTTGGATTAGCCTCTCGCTTGTCATTGTTTCCGGAGTAGGTGCATTCTCAAATCTATCGTACCTAAAAAAGGCAGAAGAAGCAGAAGACCAGCCTTCTTGGCCGAAGGGAGAACATCCGAGTTGGTTCAACAAGGATTGGACAAACGCAGCCTTTGGAGCACTCGCCCTAGCGGCGATGGTAGCCTTATTCGCGCCGTGGTATCAGGTTGATCAAGAATGGTTCGTCAGCGAGAATAATGATGAGGTGATTTTCAGTAATTCAACTCATGAGTTGGGATGGAGTATGAATCCATTTTATGTGACCTTCACAAATGACACTGGATTATTTGAGGAAGGCGACGGGGAGAAAACCACAGAAACATCAGGATATTCTGAGCGTTATGAACTCAGTAAAACGGCTTCTATTTTTACAGGATTACGGGTCCCACTCATATGTATGGTATTGCTTACTATTGGATTTTTAGCCTTCCAATCCTCAAAAAAGACAGCAGACCGCTTTGGGGGAAACAAAGAACATTGGTCCCTTATCCTCATATCAATGGTCATGGCGATTGTCCTTCTTAGCAATCTTTCGTCTTTTGAGAAGAACATGAAACGTACCTTAGATGACGATCTTGAACAATTCTCACCGGTGCTCAATTTCACATTTGTTCACGATGATGTGGATGATGCATTTTCGGGCAAGAGTTTCTCCCAATCCGTAGATTCTAATTGGTTTGAGGAGGAATATACAATCTCACGCGCTTCGATGGAATGGGGTCCTTCATGGGGATACTATGCCCTTCAGATCATCCCTTGGTTGTTTATCTCAGGAATATGTATCCGATTTGGCCCCGATATTGTTCAAACCCTTAATCGCAAGGAATCCTTCACAGCACCCTCATTTGACCGAGAAGTATGGACTGCACGACCCGTTGTAGCATTACTTGTAACTTCGTTACTTGTGACCGTCGTGGGTATTGGACCGGGACAATTGGTTGAAAATCTAACATCCAGTTCCCCTAAAGAACTCTATCAATGGGAACTCGAATTAGATTATGAAAGTCACACCGATGAAGGCAGTAAAGTACTATCGAACCAAGAAACTCTAATCCTCTCATATGACACCGCAGATTTAGGTCTTAGCAGCGCGTATTCTGTATTCTTTATTCTCGGTTGTGATGAAGGTGACCAGGGAGCATCTACCGACGCAGCGGATGAAATAACTTGGGACATCTCAGCACCAAATGGAGTTGACACTGAGGAGATGTTATTGACTGGAAGTATATCTTGCGCCAGTGGTAACGCTCAACAGAGTTTATCCTCACAATTGGTTTATCCAGATGATGAGGCATATGCTGCCAGCGAGCAAGAATATATTTCTTTGTTCGAAATAATCAATCCGCTTGACGGAGTGTGGAGCATTACCCTCACTGCAACGATTAACGAAGGCTTTGACCCATTTTCAAGCGATAGTGACCTCTTGGCTGTTTACGGAATTTATATTGACAGTATTGATGATATCCGAGCAGAAAAGGTTGAATGAATATATTCCGTGGGCATTCATAAACTTCCGCCATGGACATCATTCCATGGGCCAACTCATTACCGGACAAGCTGCAACCTACGTAGAAGAAATGCACGTTAACACCAAGAAACGGTATGAGATCATGTGCATCACCCGTGACGTTGAACGGATTGTTGCGGAAAGTGGGATTAAAGACGGACTTGTCCTTGTCAACCCAATGCATATCACTGCCTCGTGTTATGTGAACGATCTGGAGTATGGCTTGCATCATGACATCATGAAGTGGCTGGAAAAGGTCGCACCGTTCCATGGAATTGAGGGCCGGTCAGGAGAAGAATACCAGCATCATCAAACCGGTGAGGATAACGGAGACGCACATCTCAAGCGCCAACTATTGGGCCAGCAGGTCACTATGCCTGTCCGAGATGGAAGGTTGCATTTGGGTACGTGGGAGCAAATCCACTATGCCGAATTTGACGGGCAACGCAACAAACGCATTCTTGTCAAAGTCGTCGGTGTAATGTGATGAAGACAGTGGCCACGGTGTGTCCTTGCACAATCACCGCAGAAAGGCCAATTCTGGGGCTGCAGGAACGCCTGAGAAGGGAAGAACGGGTTCAAAGGCCACTGCCGTAGGTTCTGGTGGTCGACGTCGCTGGAAAACCAAAACAAATAGGAGAATAATAACGATGACGCCAAGTCCGATGGCTACTGAATATTCCTCTATGAGCGAACCTGCGGATGCATCATCGGGAAGCCAAACTTGGTAGTAAACGGTCCAGGTTACATTTACGCTTCCGTATTGGTCTGAAACGGTTACCGTGTATTGGTATCCTTGAGTTTGTCCTTCGTACCGACAAACTTCTTTTCCAAAGGTTGAATTCGGTTTATCACAATCAAGAGAAGGTTGCTGGAACGAAGAACCCGTGCCCAATTGAGTTCCATTACGTGACCACAGATAATTCAATTCTAATCCATTACGTTCCTCTTCCTCCAAGTCAAGGTCAACAAATAACTCCAATGAATCTCCTGTTGCATTGACAAATAACGTCCTGTTACTCGGGACTTGAAGTACATGAGCCAAGCGGTCAACACCGTTGTCAATGATTCCGTCGCAGTCGTCATCCCGGCCGTTCCATTGTTCAAACTGGTCGGGTGCAACCGATGCCCGGGTATCATCACAATCCAAGAACCAACGATAACCATCGCTATCGTTATCTAAATCAGGAATCAATGGGTCTGTTAGAGTTTCCAAGACTTCTTCTCCGTCAAGCAAGCCGTCCCCGTCGCTATCAGGGTCGAATGGGTCGGTGCTGAGGTTGGTAAATTCGTCATAATCAAGGAGCAGGTCGCTGTCCGCATCCGTTTCAAAGAAGTCCTCATCAATGATGTCATTACAGTTGTTATCAATTCCATCAAGGTCTTCTTGGGCGTTTGGGTTGAGGTTAGCGTCGGTATCGTTACAATCCTCAAACCAATAGAAGGAATCTCCGTCACTGTCGTTATCGACCGTTAACGGGTCGGTAAAGTAAACCAACAATTCCTCATCATCCCTCAAGAGGTCGCCGTCAGTATCTGCAAGGTCAAACCTTGTTCCAAAGATGTGGTATTCATCGTAATCCGAAAGTGTATCTTGGTCTGCGTCTGTGTTGTTGAAACCTTCATCCCATTGTCCGTCACAACTATCGTCAAGTCCATTCAAACGTTCGGGAGCTCCGGGGTAAATCTCGGGGTCGGTATCGTTACAATCATTGAACCAGTAGAAGCCATCTTCATCGGCATTCGGGTCGTAAATTAAGGGGTCAGAAAGGTATTGCATTACTTCTTCTCCATCCGTCAACAAATCCCCGTCTGTATCCATACTCAAGGGGTTCGTGAAATTCACCAACACTTCTGTACCATCATCCAAACCGTCACCATCTGTGTCGGTCACTAAAGGATTGGTCAACTCATCCAACACTTCTGTTCCGTCAGATAGTCCATCCCCATCCGTGTCGCTGAGCAGCGGATTGGTTCCGTTGATGAGAACTTCAATTCCATCATCCAATCCATCACCATCGGTGTCAGCGCTGTTAGGATTTGTAGAGGTGTTGAACACCTCCTCTCCATCTGAAAGTTGGTCATCATCACTATCTGCATCAAAAGGGTCAGTGAAGTATACGTTGGTTTCATTAGCGTCTGTCAGCATATCTCCATCGCTGTCAATATCTCGCTCTGTTCCGTAAAGAATCAAACCCCATTCATTGAGGGTACCAACGTCGCCGTTGCCTTGGTCTTCGATTGAAAGGATCCATTCGCCACGGCTGTCCTCGCCCCAGTGTTGGACCGATGAAAAGCGCCAATCGGCGTAATTATTGTTAGCGTCTTCATGCTTTTCAGTAAGAATACTTTGCATGCCAGAAGGTGCAGTAAGAGTCATTTTAAGGTCACCGCGGAAGGTGTGATCGATGTCAACATAAATGTCTACACTCTCAAGATGTAAGGCGTCTGTGACGTTGAATGAAACATTTACGGGAGCGCCTGAATTATCAGGTATGTCAAGATCAACGGTTGACATTCCTGATGATATGTTGAGTTCTGGACCCATTGAAGTCCACTGCTCCGCCAGCATGACAGCAGCAGAGGCATCAACGACGCCAAATCCATATTTGTGACTGACAACATGCCCGTCACCGTTGGTTTCCCAGGAAAAATCTGAAGCGTTATTCTTGCGAGAGGTTTCAACCAAAATATGTTGAACGTCTCGCCAAGTGAGATTGCTGTTGGCTTCAAGCATCAGTGCAATCACACCAGATACCAATGGGGTTGCAGAGGAAGTTCCCCCAAATGTATCGGTATAATCCGTGGAAGTGTATCCTCCTGAGCCTTCAATGTCTGTGGTAGTAATGCCTTCACCGTCACCATTTGAGGGTGCTGCAACTAAGATATTAGCACCCGGTTCTGCATAGTAGGATTGCTCTCCTTTGTAGGTCACTGCAGTCACTGCAATGGTGTAACGGAGATTTGCATAACCGTCCTTATTGGCGTTATCATCGTCGTCTAATCCGTTCCCAGCAGCCCATGTAATAATGCTCCCAAGTCCACCTCTGCCTTGCTGAGCGCCGCCCTCAAGAGCCGCCAACATCAATGGCCCTGGCCCTGACAACGTCATGCCGTTATCGCTTGGTCCCCATGAATTTGAATAAATGTCAATGCTTTGACGTTCATGTGAAAGCGCTCCCGCTTCTCTCACGTCGGTCGTACTGCAAGAGATGAGTTGTAAGCCAGCAAGGCCAGCCATGGGAGCAGCCCCCGATACACCGAGACTGTTGTTGCCAACTGCCGCTGCTACGCCGCCTGCCGCAGTTCCGTGGGCCTTGTTTGAAGCAGGCGTAGGGTCACCGTCGTCACCGCAATAATCGTAATCAAGGGTGGATTCATAATGGTCATCAAGGTCAGGATGGTTCCAATCAAATCCATCATCAACAATTCCGATGACAACACCGCTTCCCCGATAGGTATTCCATGCGCCCGTGATGTTGACGTCCTCGCCAATTGTCCCACCGGATTGACCCGTATTGACCAGGTGCCATTGGTCTGAAAATTTAGGGTCGTTGGGCATCCATCTTGGTTCGAATGTTCGCTCCTCCAAAGGATAGAATGTTTCGATCAGCCCTTGTTCTTTCATGCCCTGGAGGCGCTCAAGGCCGGAGCCGGGGTCAACGGTGATGAGCCAGGCACCGTTGAGATGAGAGAGAGATTCACCAACTGGAGTCGGGCCAATAGCAACCCATGAAAGCGTTTCATCTAAAACGCTGGAATCATATTGTGAGATATCACTTACTTGTAGTAAAGCCGACCTAACTGCCTGCGAGTAGGTGGAAACAACGGTAGTTTGTTCTGAAGATTCATGTGAGACTGAACTTGACGTGACTTCAGGTTGAGGTGCTGATTGGCCTGCTACTAGAGGAGCTGAAGAGAGAAGAAGAAGCAAGCACAATATGACGGCCTGTGACTTCATACACACCGCTCAACGGCGTACCTCATAGGACTAACGGTCCCGTGGTTCGAGATTCTATTCGCAAAAAGAACAGGCGGCGGATTCATCAACATGAGGTTGAAGCGCCTAACGTGTATCCATATTTCCGGATTCTACGAATGGGAATTTCCAACCTGTTTAGGAAGAATAAGGTGCTTGATTGGCGAGAAGAAGTTCACACCACATACCGGCCGCTGTTAGGTGATTTAGACGTATATCCTGAAGTCAATAATGGGCGTCATTTTGTCCTCTTTGACATTGCAAGATACGAACTCGCGTTTTCAATAGGGCTGGTCCGATATGTCCGAAAACACAAACTGGCTTTTGTGGTTGGAGGATCTTCCATTCGTTACAGGAAAAGAGTACGTCCGTTTCGTAAAGCTTTGATTCGCACTCAACTTGTTGGACTGGATGAGAAATTCTTCTACTTCCAACAATCTATAGAACAAGCAGGAGTGGTTTGCTCATCTGCCTTAATGCGAGTCGGGTTGCGGCGCAAAGGTGGAACTGCAAAACCTAGCGAAGTCATGAGCGAACTGGGTTACGAGATAGAGGCCTTCATGGAGTCATGGGTCCAACAATGGGCGGATTGGGACGACCAACGACCATGGCCCGAACCTACTTCAACCGCGCCTTCAGCCGGGAAAAAATAGAAGCTTGGTTTACTACCCACTGGAGACATTTTTGTGCCGGATACCTGTTGGAAAGGGGACATGTACGGACGGCATTTACTCAGATGGAGATGTATTGCCGCAAGAGGATACAGAGGATACAATTGAAGAAAACACACCAGGGTTTGGGATTCTACCCAGCATGATTGCTTTGATTGGTGCAGTTATTGTCTTATGTAGACAAAGAAAGTAAGACTTTATTCTGACCTGATTACTTTTCTTCAAAGGGCCACAGTTGTGGTTGATTGACTACAAGTTGGCGCCGCAGTTCATGCAATACTTGCCTTGTGAAGGCGTCAACTCACCGCACGAATTGCAACTGATATAGGCGTGAAGTTCGAGGACGGCCTTTCTTTTGACCATCACCCAGGCGACCCAGGCATAGGCCACGGTCAGCAACGTAAACAAGCCAACGACGGCACCGTTGCCGAGGGAGAGGAACTGAACACTTAGAGCAAACAAGAGGAAGACACCGGAAGTAAATGCATAAGTGGGCCATTCCAATCGCATATCGGGCCCTTCGAGTGCACGTATTTGAGTTGTATTCAGAAAGGTGTAAGTTTTGTGTGTTAATTGGAAGTCCCCATTGTATGGTGGCCCAACTAAATTATACTCCCACGACCAGCCAAGCCCATGCAGGATGTGAAGAGAAGTCTAACTTTTTTCTTGATAGCACTGTTCATAATCGGTTCTTTGCCGATAATTAGTCCGGTTTCTGCAGAAGATGAAATCGATTATTGGCCTGAAAATGATGCTTGGTTGCACATCGAACTAATATCATGGTCAGCGAATGATACCGTGGAATGGGATAGCAATGGAGGACTTCCAGATCCTACATTCAAAATATGTGTCAAGGTTGATGGTGACAATTTAGATTGTATCAATACCCCAACTTGGGAAAACCAAATGACACTCAATAACTCTTGGAATTACTCCATAGATATTCCGGATCACACTAATATCCTCAACATTACAATCGAATGTGAAGACAATGATGCACTCAATGATGATGAATGTGATATGAATTCTGAACTAGATGAATGGAAATTGTATGCAGAATACAACTGGTCAGCCACTCCTACACTTACAGTTACTGGTAACGGTGATGGTGACGGTAATGAAACATGGAAGAATGCAGCCTCTACCTGGAAATTTACCATTGGTGGATTTGACGATGAAGATGGCGACGGTATTTTAGACGCCGACGATGAATGCCCGAATACTCCAGAGGGTGAAGAAATAGATTATGATTGGTGGCTTGTGGGTTGTTCTTCAAGCCAAATCGATAGGGATGAAGATGGTGTTACTGATGATATGGATTTGTGTCCATCGACTTATTCTTGGTGGACTGTTGATAATGAAGGATGTGCTGATGAGCAGTTGGATGACGATAACGATGGTGTAAGTAACGCTGATGATGATTGTACAAATACTCCTGAAGATTTTAATGCGTTGAATTCGAGAGGGTGTTCATTTGAAGATTTACAAGATTCAGACGGCGATGAAATACTTGATTTTGAGGATGAATGCTCAAACACACCTGTCGGGGCAGCGGTTGATTACATGGGTTGTCCGAGCGATTCCGATGATGACGGCGTATTCGACGGAATTGATGATTTCCCATATGACCGCTCTGCATCCAAGGACACAGACGGTGACGGAAAGCCTAATTCCTTGTCTGGAACATCAACATCTGAACCTCAATTGGTTGAAGACTTTGATGACGATAATGATAACTGGTCGGATTACGATGAGATAATTTGTGGCAGCGACCCACTTGATGATTCGGACTGGCCTACTGACACTGATGGAGAAGGAACATGTGACACTCTTGACGATGATATAGACGATGACGGTATTCCGAATCCCGATGACGCATTCCCAATGGACTATGGTGAAGACACAGATACTGATGGAGACGGTGTTGGTGACAATGCTGACGAAGATGATGACGGAGATAATTGGTCTGATTCTGATGAAGACAGATGCGGTTCAAACAGCCTTGATTCAGACAGTCTCCCTGAGAACATAGAAGATGATGGAGAATGCATTGCTGGCCAAGAAGATGCAGCAGGAAGTGAAAGCGATCCGGGTTCTGCAGCATTTGGATGTTTAGGAATGATCGTTATGATTGGCGTAGTAGTCTTCGTAGTCCGTAAGGTTCGAAGTCCTAAACAAGAACAAGTGTTCTATACACAGTCGCAATCTGTGAGACCAGTTCAACAATCTGTTCCAATACCTCAGGTTTCATCGCGTGAAAGGGAATTAGAAAACCAGAGTAGACAAGCGCAAATCGAAGCACAAAGATTGCGCCAACAGTT
>TARA_B110000444_G_C18851282_1_pt1 | contig 11097 bp, 6 predicted proteins | sample TARA_B110000444 | Tara Oceans TARA_B110000444 (sample SAMEA4398370) | marine metagenome | biome: Polar Biome; feature: [SRF] surface water layer (ENVO:00010504); material: water (ENVO:00002006), including particulate matter (ENVO:01000060) such as... | depth 5 m | reverse complement strand
TTCAGAAGAAATCCGCTGGGGGGGGTTCAAATCCCTCTGCTCCCACCATTTAACAAACAATGAATATCTTGATGAGTAAGTATTGATTGCTTTGTACGAGGGAGAGTTATGAAACGCTTGATTGCAGTTTTTTTATTTACATTAATGCTGGGTCCACTGACAGGATCTTTGACATTGGAGAATGAATCGAAACCCAATGATTGGTTCACAGTAGACCCAAGTGAAAGGTCATGGCATCCAATAGGTTCCACTTTCGAGGTACCTCAACAGCTAGAACCTTCATGGATATATGATGAAACTCCATGGTGGGAGCGCTCTTCTTTAGATCAAAATAATAATTATATTCATGACTCTATAGAATTAGAAGTCGAGCCAGTTGGAATGGCATTATCATATTCTGATGAAGTGAATGAACAACATTTACAGGTTTTAGAATCTCTTGGATTTGAAGTAAGAGATGTTATTGAAGCAGTTAATGGAGTTATGATAGGGCTTGTAGAGCCGGAATTAGCAACAACTCTTGCATCGTTAGAAGATGTAGTAATGGTTCATAGATATGGGCAAGTAATATTCTATGGTGATGTCCAAACTCAAAATGTCAAAGCCAGAAATTCAACTATTTACCCTAATGGGGCATGGGACTTCGGTGTTACTGGTAAAGGTGTCAATATCGCTATGGTAGATACTGGAGTAGATAATGAGCACCCTGGGCTTGTGGGCAAATTCGTAGCCGGATATGATGCAGTTTGCTACAATCCATCCGATCCAAACTGTGTACTGGACGGCTTTGGAATAAGGCCAACCGATGGAACGTTTGACCCTGATGACGGTAATCAACATGGAACTGCTTGCATGGGTATGGCTGCAGCAACTGGAATTGAAGCCGATGGTAGTCAAAGCGAATTTTATGGTTCAGCCCCCGATGCATCACTAGTAGACGTACGCATTGGAACAGATGCAGGAGCAGGTCCGTTTGAAAATTATGTACTTGAACAAGAATTCTATGAATCTGCAATGAATGGAATTCAATGGATTATAGACAATAAAGATACTGCTTGGGAAGGTGCGGATGAAAGCCTGTACGGTATTGATATTATTTCTCTCTCTTGGGGTATTACGTCTCACGAGGGCGGTGGTTCTGATGGTACAGACATGCACAGTATGATTCTAGATGAAGCAATGCAGGCTGGAGTTGTAGTCAGTGTTGCTGCTGGTAATGATGGCCCCGATAACGATGGACTTTCGGGAATGGGCTCATCCGACCTTTCGATTACAGTTGGTGCCTCTGATGACGGAAATACAATTGACCGTAGTGACGATACAGTTGCTTCATATTCTTCTAGAGGGCCAAGAAGAGATAATGGAGATAACAATCCTTTGAATGAACTAAAGCCAGAGATTTCAGCACCAGGAACCAATATTATCCAAGCAGAAGGTTGTGTGACTGAAGAAGCATGTAATAATTTCATCGGCCAAGATGCATCTGGAAATACTTACACAAGCCGTGGTTCAGGAACTTCTTATGCAGCACCTTCAGTTTCAGGAATATTAGCATTGATGATGGAAGCTAATGCAAACTTGACCACTGCTGAGATGAAGGAGATAATCAAATTCACAGCAGAGAGAAAGGGTGAAGCGAATCAACCAGATGTAGATCCATTTTGGAATCAATCATTTGGTTGGGGAATAGTAGACGCATATGAGGCTACAAAATTAGCAATTCTTTTGAATGAACAGAACCTAAATGGGCAAATAGATGTATTTACTCAAGTACACCTAAACCAACCTACTTTGACAAATAATACCTCTGGAATGGATTCGGATATGTATGTGATTGATGGATTTGCTTGGAATCAAATGGGCTCTGTAAACTCGGTTGAATATAGAATTGATGGAGGCGAATGGATGAGTGCCTCCTTTGAAGATACAGAAACTACCCTTGGCCCTCTTGAAAGGTTTCAATGGACAATTGGCTTGGATTTAGACAAGTTACCATCAGGTGATGTTGTAATTGAAATTAGAGGATTGAGTGATGAAGGACAATCTCTTCCGATTAGTTTTGTTGTCCAAGGAAATGGTTTCATCGAAGCCTCTTCAGGACTTGATTTAGACTCAATTATATTTTTCGGACCAGTCATAGCTATTATCGCTATAGCATTATTTTTTGTTTCAAGAACTGATGCCCCATTACTACTAATCAATAGTTCAGAAGAATCAGTTGATGAGGCTTTAGAAAATGATTATGACTTATCTGTAGTAATCGATGCAGAGTTAGTCGAACATGAAGGTAAATAGGTAGTGTATTGTTATGAGAACATTCAGTGACAGGGCTTTAGGAATTCAGCCTACTGGTGTTCGGAAAATGTTTGATTTAGCAGGAGAAGACGTAATTTCTTTCGGACTTGGTGAACCTGACTTTCAGCCACCAAAAGTAGCGATTGAAGCATTTTACCAAGCCATGTTGGACGGTCGCAATAAGTATACTACCACTGCAGGATTACCAGTACTCAGAGAAAAAATTGCTCAATCTTGGAATGAATACCAAAATGGGATGAATTCAGATAATGTATGTATTACGATGTCAGGGACGAATGCTCTACTAAACTTATTTTTAACATTGGTAAATCCTGGTGATAATGTCTTACTTCCTGAACCTTATTTCCCACTATATGGTCCGGATGTATCTATTGCAGGTGGGGATACGAAATATTATCCATGTAAATTTGAACATGAATTCATCCCTCAAGTAGAGGAACTTGAGAAACTAGTTGATAAAAACACTGTAGCGATATTGTATAACTTTCCAAGTAATCCAACGGGAGGCACCCTGGATGAACAACAGAGAGATGATTTACTAGAATTTGCAAAGAAGCATGATTTATGGATTATTACCGATGAAGTATATGATCGTATAGTGTTTGAAGGGAAGCATGTTTCCTTCATGGGTACTGGATATGAAAAAGTCCTTTTAGTGAACTCTTTTTCTAAGACATTTGCCATGACTGGGTGGAGAATTGGATATATAATTTCTACAAATCTTGAGGCGATGGAGCAAATAATAAAAATGCAGTATTACATTACTGCATGCTCAAATGATGCAATGCAATATGCAGTTCTTGAAGCTATGGAAAAAGCAGGAGATTACCCTGATATTATCTCTGAAGAATTTAGACAGAGATGTGATTTGATAGTTGATAGATTGAATTCCATGCCGGGTGTACAATGTCATAAACCAAAGGGGGCAATCTATGTATTTCCTAAGGTCGAAGTCGAGGGGATGAATTCAGAGGAATTAGCATTAGAATTGCTTAAAGATGGAGTTCTATGCTCTCCTGGTTCCGCTTTTGGTCCTTCGGGAGAGGGTCATTTGAGGTTTGCCTACACCATCTCGAGAGAAGAAATATCTCGTGGAATGGATAAGGTAGAGAGTACACTTAGAAGATTGAATGCAAAATGAGGTGAGAGAATGTCTTTACTTTCTTCTTCACTATACTTTTTTGCTGGCTTTTCAATAGCATTTATTTTTCCTCGTATATCGGGGGTTTTTGTGACTCGAGGAAAAGGATTCAACCTTAATTTCCCACCTCATCCCGAACCAATTCCACTCTCTCCACATCTTACGCAACGAGTCCTTCATATGCGTATGTTCTATTGGTTAGGACTCATTGTATCTCTAGTACCATTTGGATTTGGTTTTCTATCGGTAAAATGGGGTAATGTTCCATTTGGATTCGGCCTTTGGTTATCTTCAGGATGGTTTATTCTTTCTCGTTTACAAACGTTCATCGGAGGGCCAAAACCTCCGTGGACTTTGGATATGGCTCAAAGGTTACAAATTATTTCTAATCAAAGAGAATCCAATTCTAGATGTTGTCAATTCAGTTCACCTGAATGGTTGCTATCTGGTATATATTGCTCAGTATGTAAGAAGAAACTTGATGATATGTCAAGACCAGATTTAGGTCGTAAACGCAGTGATGGTTTCTTTATGGGTATCTTAAGATTAATCGCAAGTGATGGTAATCCAATTTTCGTTTCGGAAGGTAAGAACTTCGAAGTTGAATACAATGAATCGGAATAATTGATTTACTATCTTAAATCGATTTTTTAATGATTTATTGAGGGTAATCTTTGTCAATAGAAGAAATACCCGTTTAGTTATGGGGCGTTTTTCGCGTAGCAAACCGATGAGTGCCAGAATTTGGCTCACCGTAGTTGCTCTTTGTCAAGTATTCTTGACGCCCCTAGTCGCATTTTCACTAACTTATTTGTTTAAATTTGACTTTTCAGATGATAATATTACGATGGCATTCGACAAACAAATGATGCCTTGGATCGGCACAGCATCGATTATCTATGGGATGATAGCATTACTTCTTGCTATTTTCTTAGGTGGCTTCACTCCAATTTCGGTTGTAGATAAAGGGGGATGGAGAAAGTTCTTTGGATTTTCCCGTTCACCGGGTAGTGCTTCGGAACGTCGGAAATCAAGAGCCAAATATTCTAAATCACCACATGGCCAAATATCTGTGTTAGCACATAATAGATGGTTAGACGGCCATTCCATTATTTCAACTCATGGGGGTTTAATTCTTCTAGCAGTTCCATTTCAAGTTATGTTGGCAACAGTACCACTCGCAATGGTCCTTCTAGTTCCTAATACTTTGATGCATGAAAACCGTAAGCTTGAATTAGCCTTGATACTATATTTGGCCATTCTTATGGTTGTGATGAGGTATTATCCTCTACTTGCTAAGAGATATATTGGCATAGCATCTTTTACTCGTAAATGGTTGATATCTATGACTAAGATATCTTGGTTAGCGCCTGTTTTGATTCTATGGTTAATGGGTCGTATCGCAAGTGTAGTGGTTATTGGATGGCTTGGCTCCGACCTGAATCTAAACATAGACCTTGAGAAATCTTTCTTTGAAAAAACCCTTGATATTGGGTCTATTCCAGAAACTTCATTCTTAGATTTAATTGCAGCCTTAGCGGTAATTCCACTTGCTACCTTTACCACACTTGCCGTATTAGGTGCTGGTTCGGGGGAACCCCCCAAATGGATGCTTAGTGAAGGTTCTAAAACTGATATTTCCGATGAGGATACCACATCTCCAACTAGCCTCACCATAAAAGGGGCTCAAACAGTAATTACTGCAGGTGCAAGTTTAGTAGGTAATTTATCAGTTGGCAATACTGATGAAGTTGAAATCCCTGAAGTACTGGAATTAGATAAATCTGAAGTTACCGAAGAATTTCAGTCATTCGATCCGATTATAAAGTCAGATAATGGGATTGAGAATGAGGTTGAAAGTATGTTCGACCCTCACATGTTTTTCGATGATGATGATGATTCTTTAAGCAGTATAAATCCTGCATATGATGAACCTTCAATCTCTGGATTGGAATAAGGAATATCTAATTCAGATAATTATTTTGGGTCAATTGTCAATGAAGTTCATATGTTGAATACATATCGCGTAGATGTTGATGCTCATGCGCCGTCTGTCTTCTTTGACTTTAGTTGCTATATTTTTGCTTAGTTCATTTTCTTCATTTTACGCACCTCCGGCTGAAGCAGCATCGGCTAGAGGCGGCTCTAAAGATGACTTTAGCATCTATAGTATAGTTGTTGGAAATCAATCAGTATCTCCTGAACAATGGGTTCAGCCTGATGGTTCAATAGTCGAATATGTTCTTCAAGGTTCTCAACTGGAAGTTGAAATAAAAGTATATCGTGACGGTCAGCCGACATCACCTGCTAAACAAACAGATGTTAAATTAGAGGTTGTACACCCTATAGGCTTTGTAATGGAAACTTTTTACTGGACTACTGGTGATATGGCTGGACAAGCAAAAGATACCAAATTGATTAAGTGGTCTGCCAATGATGCACACTCTATCTTGAATACCTCTACCAATCAATTGACTGGAGGGATTATCCTTCGTGCGACAGTTAACTTCTCACAAGATGATAGGAATGGTAACGATGTAATGGATAAAATAGTCCCTGTTGCAATCAACAAAGATCTCTTCGACGGTACTGCTTCTGGCTCCATTGAAACATTCCGTCCAGGAAGATATCCAGTTGGTGGTGGAGATGCGACTGACCTAGGCTCTTGGTCAGAAGATGTTACAAATCCTGCTGCAGTAGGTAGTTCTCACTGGAGAATGTCGACATCTGGAAACACATATCCATCTAGTGCATTTGACAGACTGGTTCAATCATATATTAACCCGAACAATAATTGTGGAAATGATCAGTTGGATTCAGGAATGACAAATGCCAATGGAGCTTGGATTTGCCGTTCTCTATTCTATTCATCCAATTATATATCATCACAAATACATGTTCAGGCCTGGGGTACAATGGGTGCAGGGGACTCTGCATACATGGAATTCTGGAGAAATAATGGAAACTTCTCAGACTCAATGTCTTCTGTTCATTGGGATTTAGCAAACGGTAATCCTAGCCCTGCTCCAAATCAATGGAAGAATTTCTCTTGGGACCCTCAAGTCGAATGGTCTCAAATTCCAACACTAGCAAATAAAGATTTATTTTTGGGAGGCAATTCGTGGACTTTTGGGCTTGTTTTCAAATCCGACAGTTCTGGTGCTACTCAAGGTATGCACTTCGATGATTTTGTTCATTTTGGTATCTCCAAAGTAGATGATTATACTTTGACTGCAGATTGTAATAACCCTTCAACTGGCTTTGAAGGATATCCAAGTGGACTTCTTTCTTGGCATTGTTTAGTTACTAATAATGGATATAAAAATGTCCAATTTAGAGCTGAAACCAGTGTTTCTAACTCTACATGGATGGATCCAATGAATCCTCAACTACGACTTGATACCGACAATCCGAATGATAATGACTTCAATGTGGTTATACCTCCTGTTGGTCCGGGTGAAACCACCGAAGTTTGGGCTAATTTATCAGTCCCTCCTGGTGCTGATGTACAACAACAGGATTGGGAACTTTGGTTCACTGATGCTAGTAGCCAGAATAGCGGAGAAAAGGCAAGGAACTCGACCTCTCTTTCTATCAATTCTCAGTACAGTGTATCGTTAACCTCAACCACTAGCCTTAACGCTCTAACACTCAATCCTGGAGAATCAGGTACAATTCCCTTCAAGTTTGTAAATACCGGTAATCTTGATGCAACCTTTGTTTTAACTTCGACCTTTTCTAATACAGATGGTTGGACAGGAATAATTTATGATGATACAGGCACTCCTATCACCACGAAATATTTGACAAAAGGTGAGCAGATTATGTTAAGCCTCAATGTAACTGCTTATTCTCAAGCGACCCCAGAATTAGTTTCTACAATGATTAGAGCAACTAGGACTTCGGGAGAGGTAGTAGGTACAACAACAATGTCTAGAAACATTGAAGTTCCAATTTTGAAAGATTTCTCTCTTGAGCCAAGTTTTGATGCCTTTACAATGGATGCTGGAAGAACATTTGTAGAAGGCTATGCAAATGGCAATGCAAAAATGGTACTTATGACATTAAGTAATGATGGAAATAGTCCGGAATCATATGAAATTAGTGTTGTTAATTCAATATACCAACTTGGTGCTTATGTAGAAGAATCACAGATGCAAACTCCTTTGTTGGCACAATGGGGAGAATCGTATGGGTTTTTCCTCGTTCTACCGATGTCGGTTGGAATCGAGCCTGGCTTTTATGATGTCAAGATAATTGCAACTAATGTTGCAGACCCATCGATAAAAACTACTTACACAGTACAAGTAGATATCCTTGATACAGCATCAGTATTTGTAGAAACAAGAGATTCTGAACAATCTTATATTCCGGGCGACATTGCTCAAACTATGACATTTGAAGTTAGGAATGATGGTAATTTGGAAGATACCTTTTCTATGTCTTTGGAAATACCCGAAGGGATGAATGCTAAATTCACAAATCTTGTCGAGGAAGATAAGACTCCAGTAATTCCCAGCGGTGCCAGTTACAACGTTTCTGTAGAATTCTCCTTTATTCAAGGAACTAGTGGAACGCTCGACTTAGATATCACGGCTACAAGTCAATACGATTCTACAGTGGCCTCTTCAGGCGGTTCAACATATCTAGTAGGTAGCCAAAATGAATGGGTGAAAATACTTCCATCTCCACAGGTTTCAATCGAGACATGGGAAGATGAAGTTAAACTTGTAGTAGAAGTCAGAAATCAATATTCTACTGCACAATCGATTGTGATGGATATCAGCGAAGGAGATTCCAAGAATTGGCTTAAATCTAGAATATCTAATAGCGACCTACAGTTTGTACTAGGTGTCGAAGAAGTGCGTGAGGTTGTAATCACATTTGAAGTTACAGAAACAACTTTGATGAATTTACAAAATGAAACATTCATGACAGAGATCACTCTTTGGGCACGCTCTGAAACAGTCAGTGATGCTGCCCAGTCTACCATACAGATTCAATTAAGGAAAGCAACAGTCGAAAGTGATGATTCTTCAGAATCTTCATTCGATGTTACCGGTGCTTTGACTTGGGTTGGATTTATTGCTATTATGATAGTTGGTATAGTTGTCTTGATTCGAATTGTCAAGAATACAGGTGAAGAAGAAGATGATTATGCTGGATGGGGCGACGATGGCTATCAAGATAGTATATCGGCAACTTACGGCTCAGTGCAATCTGCTCCTACAGTTCCGTCAGCATCTCCACCTGCTGCGGCTCCACCTGCTGCGGCTCCACCTGCTGCGGCTCCACCTGCTGCGGCTACTGTACAGCCACAAACACCTTCGGGACCGCCAGTTCCTGCATCAGGACTACCCCAAGGGTGGTCGATGGATCAATGGAATGCTTATGGTCATCAATGGCTAGAACAGTATGGTAACCAGTGAATTTTCGAAATATTGTATTACTTTTTCAAGCGTAGGGTTCAAGGCTACCTCTTCCTCGCCATGTATAGGAGGAGTTAATTATGTATGGTAATGGACAAGCACCAATATTTATTTTGAAAGATGGAACACAAAGAACCCGAGGTAGAACTGCACAATCAAATAATATTGCAGCAGCAAAAGCAGTTGCGGATGCAGTACGTTCAACTTTAGGGCCTAAAGGCATGGATAAGATGCTTGTAGATTCGATGGGTGACGTAGTAATTACCAATGATGGCGCAACAATTCTGAAAGAAATGGATATCGAACATCCGGCAGCCAAGATGATTATTGAAGTTGCAAAAACTCAAGAGCAGCATTGTTTCGATGGAACTACAACTGCTGTAGTCCTTTCTGGTGAATTATTGAAGAGAAGTGAAGACTTGATTGAACAAAATGTACACCCTACTGTAATCTGTGAAGGTTTCAGACTAGCTGCTGAAAAAGCAGTTGGCCTACTAGGTAGTCATGGCATTGAGACAATGAATGATGATGCAGTCCTAATGGAAGTTGCAAAAACAGCCCTAACCGGTAAATCGGCAGGTGCAGTTAAGACTTTCATGGCAGATATTTGTGTCCGCTCAGTCAATGCTGTTGGTGTAATTGAAGGAAGTCAGAGATATGTCGATTTGGCAGATATTAAAGTAGAGAAAAGGCAAGGCGGTTCGATTAAAGATTCTTCTCTAATAGATGGTATTCTTCTAGATAAGGAGAGAGTTCATGCAGGTATGCCACGTACTATTAAGGGCGCAAGAATTGCTTTGGTTAATTCTGCAATTGAGGTTAAGAAAACCGAAGTTGATGCTAAGATTCAGATCACAGACCCAAATCAACTTTCAATGTTCCTTGAAGAAGAAGAAAACTACATCCGAGGATTGGTTGAGAAGATTCAAAAGTCTGGTGCAAATGTTCTGATTTGCCAAAAGGGAATAGATGAACTCGCTCAACACTATATGTCCAAAGCAGGAATTTTTGCAATTAGAAGAGCCAAGAAGTCCGATATGGAGGCTTTGTCCAAAGCAACAAGTGGAAATATAGTTACCAACTTGGATGACCTTTCTAAGGATGATTTAGGTCATGCTGAGAACGTTGAGGAAAAGAAGATAGGTGAATCTGAGATGACATTTATCACCGGTTGCCCAGAAGCAAAATCAGTATCAGTCCTTCTTAGGGGCGGAACTGAACACGTAGTAGATGAAATTCGTAGAGCATTTGACGATGCTGTGGGTGTAGTTTCAGTCGCTTGGGAAGATGGTGCAGTATTGACTGGAGGCGGAAGCGTCCTTGCAGCTCTTTCAAGGGATTTGAGAACTTATGCTGAGACTGTTGGCGGAAGAGAGCAAATGGCAATCGAGGCATTTGCTTCAGCCCTAGAGATTGTACCTCGAACTCTCGCTGAGAATGCAGGATTAGACCCTGTTACAACTTTAATTGAATTACGTAAAGCCCATGCTGACGGTCAAACTCATGCAGGGATCAATGTATACGAAGGTGGAGTAGTAGATATGAAAGACGCTAATGTTCTAGAGCCAATGCGTGTTGTTGAGCAAGCCATTCAGTCTGCCACTGAAACAGCCATAATGATTTTGAGAATTGACGATGTCATTTCATCCAAGGGAGTCTCTATGGGGGCTGACATGGGTGATATGGGCGATTTCCATATGTGATTTCGGCTATAAAAAATAGTCAATTCAACGCCATCTCCTGTAGGGAGAACAAGCAACCTTCAAAGACTACGGCCGATAGGGCATGTTAGTGCTTAGTACTGGGGTGGAACGATGACCGTTGTAGCGAAAGTTTGGATTGAAGATGATTGCATCACTTGTGATGCCTGCCAAGATGTTGCACCTGAAGTTTTTATCGTCACCGATGATTCTTCACAAATTCTTGCAGCGGTGAGGACAGACGGAACTTTGGATAGAAATCTTGGCAAGTCTACACTTTCGGGTAGTTTTGGTACAGATTATGCAGACATAATCATGGAGGCGGCTGAAGCATGTCCTGTAGAGATTATTAAATTTGAAATGGTTTCCGACGGAGTCACAGAAGAAGTCGCTGAAGCGGTAGAAGTAGTTGCTGAAGTATCAGCGGCCGTTGAACAATCAGTTGCTCCAGTCGCAGGTAGCGGGGCATTAGCAGCCTTGATGGAAGGTGACCGTTCACTGGCTATATTAT
>TARA_B110000444_G_scaffold76619_1_pt1 | contig 11141 bp, 5 predicted proteins | sample TARA_B110000444 | Tara Oceans TARA_B110000444 (sample SAMEA4398370) | marine metagenome | biome: Polar Biome; feature: [SRF] surface water layer (ENVO:00010504); material: water (ENVO:00002006), including particulate matter (ENVO:01000060) such as... | depth 5 m | reverse complement strand
TAGAAGCTTATAAAGATGCGATTCTATATTTGGAAACATATAATGGTAAAAAAGGAACCTGGGAGAATATTGATTTCTATCAATTAGGCTATGCCCATTATATGCAGCAAAATTATGAAAAGGCGATTGGACAGTTTAATAAAATTATTGAAAATAAAAATGCTTTAGCTCAAAACGCTTATTATTATTTAGCAGATTGTTATTTGAAAACAAATCAAAAGTCTGCAGCTCAGAATGCATTTAAAAGTGCCTCTAAAATGAATTTTGATTCTGTAATTAAAGAAGATGCCTCCCTGAATTACGCTAAATTGAGTTATGATATTGGAAATCCTTATGAGGAGTCTCCCAAAGTTTTATTGGAGTTTCTTGAGACTTTCCCGAAAAATGAACAAGCAGAGCTAATAGGTGAATTATTAATTAATTCATACACTAAATCGGGAAATTATGCAGCTGCTCTTCAAATTTTAGAAGACAAAAGTGGATATAAAAATAATGAAACTCTTCAGCGTGTTTTAATACTTAAGGCAGTAGAGGACTTTAAGATTGGATTGTACTCTCAAAGTAGTGAGTTCTTTCAAAAGGCAATTAAGATTAAAGAAAATAAAACATTAGGTGCCTTCGGTTTATATTGGCTCGGAAGGTCTGAGTATGAGAGAAGTCGATTTAATAATTCATTGGATATTTTTAAAAAGTTTAAAAAGCATCCTGAAAGAGTAAATATCAAAGATAACGCGAGGTTGTCTTATGACATGGGTTACATTTATTTTAAGTTAAGGGAATACACCCATGCCTTGCAGTATTTTTCAGAGTTTAATTTAGTTAATGACAGTTTTAATAGATCATTTCAGCGGGATACTTTTTTAAGAATGGGTGATTGTCAATTTGCATTAAAGCAATATTGGCCAGCTTTAGAATATTATAATACTGCCATTGCTTTAAATCCGCAAAGAGGCTCATATGCCATGTTTCAAAAAGCAATGAGCTATGGTTTTGTTGACCGTAATTCAAAAAAAATTGAAACCTTAATAGCGCTCGTTCAGACATATTCGAGAGACCCTTTATTGGACGATTCTATTTTTGAATTGGCATCTTCTTATAGTCGAGAGGGAAATTCCGATCAGTCATTAGCTTCATATGATCTTCTTTTGAGTAAATACAAGAATAGTCCCTATATCCCCAGAGCAATTTTAAATAAGGGGTTGATATTGTATAACAAAGAACAATATGGAGAAGCGAAAGGAGTATTGGAGGATTTGGTAATTAAGTATAGATTAGATCCTGTAGCTCAACAGGCTGTTCGAACTTTGAGAGAAATTGCTGTTGATCAGTCGGAAGTTAATGCTTTTACAAAATGGGTAAAAGAAAAAAGGTTAAATACATTTACAGACATTGAGCTTGAAACAACCGCTTTTACTTCTGCTGAAAAACAATTTTTAGATGGAAATACGAATACTGCGGAAAGATTATTAAAAGAGTATATAGAAATATATCCTAAAGGTACATTTGGAAATCCAGCACAATTTTACTTAGCCGAGATTTATTTTGAAAAAGAAAGCTTTATTAAAGCCTTTCCTTTTTATAAATTTATTGTTGATCAACAGATTTCCAGTTTCACAGAAAAATCTTTGGTTCGTATTGTCACCTTACTCAAAAAAGAAGAGCGTCTTTCTGATGCAATAGATTATCTAGAAAAATTAGATCAAATAGCTTCGTTTGAGGAGAATAAACGTTTTGCTAAATTAAACTTAATGCAGGCTTATTATGCTAAAAACGAATTTGAGAAGACATTAGAAGCGTCAAATTCGGTTTTGGAAATCGAAAATTTAGGCACAAGTTTAGAGTGGGATGCCACATTGCTTAAGGCCCGTTCAGCATTAGTATTAAAAGACAGTTTGATGGCCTCAGAGGCTTATGAACAATTGGAACAGGTGTCCCAAAAGGAATATGCAGCAGAAGCACTATTTTACAAGGCGGAATATCTTCTAAATAAAAAAAAGTATAAAACTTCAATTACTATTATAGAAAAAATTGCTGGGGGTCGAGGACAATCTGGAATATGGAACGCAAAGGCATTATTACTTTTAGCAAAAAACTATTACGCACTTGAAGATTCATTTCAGGCAATTTTTGTTTTGGAGTCTGTTAGCGAAAATTTTAAAATTTATCCAGAAATTACGAATGAAGCTCTGGGTTTGCTTAAAGTATACAGGACTTCGGCAGCAGAAGAGAATAGATCAATTAGACAAAAAGAAGATGAAAACTAGGGTTACTTTTGTTTTAATTTTCTACTTAATTTCTTTGTCAATAAAAGCTCAGAAAACAGGGAGCGAGTCTATCGGTACTCAAGAAGTATTAGTTATAAAATCATATACTCCTAGTTTGTCTGATGCTTTTAAAATAATTTCAAGCCCAATGTCACCAGACAGTTTGTTGACTAAGTATAAAGTCCTAGAATTTAAAATAAAATCTATCCCTGTTGTTTCTACTTTTGTACCCAACAAAGCAACCCCCTTGAAGTTGCAACGTCGCAATTCGAGTACTCCGCACAATACTCTTTTTAGTTTTGGATTTGGTGTTAAAAGTCAACTTTTAATGGATGTGTCAAGCATCATTGAGTTGGATCGTACTCAGCGTTTTGGAGTTAAAATGTATCGTGATGGTTTTGGTGGAAACTTGCCTAATACGATACTAACAAGTAATCAGCAATTCAGTCGCTTAGGGATTCATCACAATTTGAGAAATAATGATTACAATGCTAATACGCTATTGGAATTTACCAATTCAAAAAATAATTATTTTGGATTGTATGAAAGAGATTGGGATAATTTATTGATTCTCACTATTGATCCATCAATTAGGCGAAATGCATTCAAAATTAGAACCGACTGGAATTGGTATGATTTTGTTGTAAGAGGGATTGAATTTCAGGTAAATTTGACTTCTGATAATTTTAACACCTCAGAACAGCAACTTGCTTTAAAAGCTGATTTTGAATTTGAATTAGGCAATGGAAAGATTACGACAACAACTTCTTTAAAGGGATTAAACACAGTCTTTCAAGAGGCTTATTTTGGAAGAGAAATACAAGAGGAATCTATGGGAGTTGCTTCAATTGGATTGCATTGGCAGAGTACTTTTACTGATTTTAAAATGAAAGTTGGGGCAGGAATTGCCTATTCTTCTAGAATGGATGGCTTTACAAACGATTTACTATATTATCCTGAGATTGATTTTTCTTATCAGAAAAAAGGATTAACTATAGTCCCTTATTTTATTGCTCAGGGTGGAGTAAAATTGAATAGCTATCAATCCCTTTCTTCTATCAACCCATATCTTGCTCCTACCACTTTACTAAAACCTACTTTTAGTAAGTATAATATAACTTTAGGAGTACGTTCTAGTTTGTCTTCAGTTTTAAATTTTAATTTTGGTTTTGTATTTGATCAAGTGGAAAATTTTATGCTTTTCGAACGCTTACCCTATGACTTTACGAATAATAATGATCCTTATCGACTTTCAAACGCATTTGGGAATAAGTATACCAATACAAATTTATATGGTTTTAAAGCATCCTTAAGAATTGATTTGGCTAAAAATAACTTTATCCGTTTTGGAACTCAGTATCGTTATTTTGATAGTATGAGTCCGCAAATTCTTTGGAACACACCTTCTTTAGAGATGAATTGGGAAGGGCAATTAAAGTGGAAGGAGAATTTAACGTTAACTTTTCAAGGAAGCCTTCTTGGTGACCGAACTGCGTCATATCGACCAATATTTCTAAATCAACTTCCAGAAAATGTACGATTTGAAGAAGAAAATATTCCATTATTTATCAGCACTAGCTCCCATATTACTTATAAAATATCTGAGCAATTTGATGTTTTTATAAAATTAAAATTAAACTCTGAGGGTGTTCATGGACGATGGTCTTATTTTAAAGAGCCTTCTTCCCTTATTTTAGCTGGAGTAACGTATAAATTTGATTTTCAGTATTAATATTTTAATTTGGTTTCAATAATTGATTTTCATTACATTTACAAATATATTTTATGAAAGAAATTTTTACCAATATTAGATTTTAAAATGAAAATAAAATTATCAATTCTTTTCTCATTATTTTTCTTTTTTTCCTTTACCTCTTGTCAGCAGAAAGTTGATTTATTGGTACATAATGCAACTGTTTACACTATGGATAATAATGGAACTGTTGCTTCTTCATTTGTTATAGATAAAGGAAAGTTCATCGCGGTTGGTGATGATGAATTGCTTCAGAAATATAATGCTAGAAGGGTTTTGAACCTTCAGAAGCTACCTGTTTATCCAGGTTTGATAGACTCTCATTCTCATTTTTTAGAAATGGGATTAAGTTTACAGCAGATAGATTTAAGGGGAACAAAAAGTTTTGAAGAAATCATAATTCTTTTACAAGATACTTTTGATGAAAAGCAGATAAATGTCATTGTTGGAAGAGGATGGGATCAGAACGATTGGGAAGTTAAAGAATTGCCTAATAAAGAACGTTTAGACAATTTGTTTCCTAACATACCCGTTGCCCTTCGCCGAATCGATGGTCATGCATTATTGGTTAATCAGAAAGCGCTTGATCTTGCTGGAATTACAATTGACACTAAAGTTGAGGGAGGTTCTATAATTAAAGAAAATGGAAAGTTAACTGGAGTTCTTATTGATGCGCCTGTAAGATTGATAGAAAATATCCTGCCAAAGCCCACAAAAAATAATAAGATAAAGGCTCTTCAGGACGCTTCAGAAATTGTTTTTGCTAATGGACTTACTTCAGTTACTATTGCAGGAATGGATAAGGATGATATTTTTTTAATTGATAGCCTACAGAAAAAAGGATTGCTTAATGTTAGGATAAACGCCATGATTTCCAACACTAAAGAAAACATGGATTATTTCTTGGAGGCAGGGCCAATTAAAACTAATAAGTTAAACGTAAGATCATTTAAAGTCTATGCAGATGGAGCCCTAGGCTCAAGGGGTGCAGCATTAAAAAATGCTTATTCTGATTTAAAAACACATCATGGCAAGTTTATTACCTCCAAGGATTCCTTACAAAAGTTAGCTTATATCTTAGCAGCAACACCTTTTCAGATGAATACTCATGCTATAGGAGACGACGCCAACAAAGCAGTCCTTGAAGCCTATAAAAAAGCACTTGTTTTTTCAGATGATCCAAGGTGGCGCGTAGAGCATTCCCAAGTTATTGATACTGCTGATATTAAGCTTTTTAATAGAAAAACCATCCCATCAGTTCAGCCAACACATGCCACTAGTGATATGTATTGGGCTGAGGATCGTTTGGGTTCAGACCGATTGTTAGGTTCTTATGCATATAAAGCATTGTTGAATCAGTCAGGAAGAATTGCTCTTGGGACTGATTTTCCTGTGGAGGAAGTAAGTCCAATTATGACATTTTACGCTGCTGTAGCAAGAAAAGATAGTGAGCAATTTCCTGAAGGTGGTTATCTTTCAGAGAATAAGCTATCTCGCGATGAGGCTTTGCGGGGAATGACCATTTGGGGAGCATATGCTAGTTTTGAAGATGATGAGAAGGGGTCTATTGAAGTTGGTAAAAATGCTGACTTTATAATGACAGATAGAGATATTATGAGAGTTAGTGAAAAGCGAATTTTAAAAACTAGAATTGTTGCAACTATTTTAGATGGCAATGTGGTTTATAGTAATCGAATTCATTAATCAACTTAATATATTTAACTAAGCTTACTTATTTCGACCTACACACTAAGTATTTTATTTAATTTTGCACTTTTTAATTTATTTTTTTAATCAAAAGTATATTTACAGTAGATATATTTTACATATATAACTACTTTTGATTCAAATTTATAATTATGTGTGGAATTGTATGTGCTTTTGAGTTAAAACAGCAAGTTGCTGAAATTCGTCCTCAGGTTTTAGAGATGTCTAAACAACTTCGTCATCGGGGTCCCGATTGGAGTGGAATTTACGATTGTGAGAAAGCTGTTTTGGCTCATGAACGATTAGCTATTGTTGACCCTACATCAGGAAAACAACCTTTGGTGAGTCCTTCTGGGAAATTAATCCTCGCTGCCAATGGTGAAATATACAATCACCGTCAATTAAGAAAGCCTTATGAGTCAAGTTATTCATTTAAGACTCAATCTGATTGTGAGGTTATTTTAGCGCTTTATGAAAAGGAGGGTAAAGGTTTTTTAGATAAATTAAATGGAATATTTGCTTTTGCAATTTATGACGAAGAAAATGATGAGTATTTTATTGCAAGAGATCATATGGGAATTATTCCATTATATATGGGATGGGATTTAAATGGAACTTTTTTTGTTGCATCAGAATTAAAGGCCCTAGAAGGTGTGTGTTCTAAAATTGAATTATTTCCTCCAGGACATTATTTTCATAGTAAAGATGATGTACCCACTAAATGGTACAAACCAGAATGGACTACTTATGATGCTGTAAAAAATAATTCAACATCAATCGAAGATCTTCATGATGCCCTTTCAGATGCAGTTCATCGTCAGTTAATGAGTGATGTGCCTTACGGTGTTTTGCTTTCTGGAGGATTAGATTCTTCAATTACTTCTGCATTAGCAAAGAAGTTTGCTGCAAAACGAGTAGAATCGGATGATAAGCAAGCGGCTTGGTGGCCACAATTGCATTCTTTTTCAGTAGGACTGGAGGGTTCGCCAGATTTAGCTGCTGCGCAAAAAGTAGCTAAACATATTGGTACTGTTCACCACGAAATAAAATTTACTATCCAAGAAGGTTTGGATGCAATAAGAGAAGTTATTTATCATTTGGAAACTTATGACATTACAACAATTAGAGCATCAACCCCTATGTTCCTTATGGCGAGAACCATAAAGTCGTTAGGCATTAAAATGGTATTGTCTGGAGAAGGTGCAGATGAATTATTTGGAGGGTATTTATACTTTCATAAAGCCCCTAACGCAAAGGAGTTCCACGAAGAAACTGTTCGGAAGCTCGATAAATTACATCAATACGATTGTTTGAGAGCCAATAAATCTTTAGCCGCATGGGGAATAGAAGGTCGCGTTCCTTTTTTAGATAAAGAGTTCATTGAGGTCGCTATGCGAATAAATCCTAAGGATAAAATGATTACAGAAGAGCGAATGGAAAAATGGGTGCTACGTAAAGCATTTGAAGAATATTTACCAGCAAGTGTTACATGGCGTCAAAAAGAACAATTTTCTGACGGCGTAGGCTATAGTTGGATTGACACTCTAAAAGAGTTAGTGGAAAGAGAAGTTACTGACGAACAAATGTTAAACGCACATTATCGCTTCTCCGTTCAAACTCCACAAAATAAAGAAGAGTTTTATTATCGCACTATATTTGAATCCCATTTCCCTAGTGATGCTGCTGCTCTGAGCGTTCCTTCGGTACCTTCTGTTGCTTGCAGCACACCAGTTGCATTAGCTTGGGACACAGCCTTTAAAGATCAAAATGATCCAAGTGGAAGAGCTGTTGCTAAAATTCACGAAAAAGGTTACGAAGAATAGTACTTAAACCTTATTTTTAAGTCAAGAATTCTCTTTTTTTATAACACATACATGTTGATAACTTCGTTACTATTTACGGGGGTTTAGATCGGTTTTGAGTAGCTGAATAGTTATATTTGAAATTAGGCATTAAATAGTCCCAAAACATACACATATGAGTGAAGAAAATCAAAACAAACAATATTCGGAAGATAGCATTCAAGCGCTTGAAGGGATGGAACATGTTCGCATGCGACCTTCAATGTATATTGGTGATATAGGCGTTCGTGGCCTACATCATTTGGTTTATGAAGTTGTAGATAATTCTATTGATGAGGCTCTTGGTGGATTTTGTGATGAAATTGACGTCACTATTAATGAGGACAATTCAATTACAACCAAAGATAATGGTCGTGGAATCCCAGTGGGAATTCATAAAAAAGAGGGAGTATCAGCTCTTGAGGTTGTAATGACTAAAATTGGAGCTGGAGGGAAATTTGATAAAGATTCTTATAAAGTTTCCGGTGGCTTGCACGGAGTAGGTGTTTCCTGTGTAAATGCACTTTCAGAAAGTTTAACTGCTACGGTATATCGTGATGGAAAGGAATGGGAACAAACCTATGAAAGAGGAAAAGCATTAGCTCCAGTTAGGAGTATTGGAAATTCAAGTGAAACAGGAACTCTAGTTACTTTTAGACCAGATGCTCAAATTTTTACTTTAACAAGAGAATATAATTATGATACCTTGTCATTAAGAATGCGCGAGTTATCTTATTTAAATAAGGGAATTAAAATCACCATCACTGATCGACGTGAAACAAATGATAGTGGTGAATTTAAGTCAGAAACTTTTTTATCTGAAAATGGATTGATTGAATTTATTCACTTTTTAGATGAGTCCCGCGAAGCTATAATTGGGGATGTAATTTCAATGGAAGGTGAGAAAAATGGAGTTCCTGTTGAAGTTGCAATGATATACAATACTTCCTATTCAGAGAACTTACATTCATATGTTAATAATATTAGTACCCACGAGGGAGGAACACATCTAGCTGGCTTTAGAAGAGGCTTAACTTCAACACTTAAAAAATATGCAGACAGCTCCGGATTACTCGATAAATTAAAGTTTGATATCGCAGGAGATGATTTTAGAGAGGGTTTAACAGCAATTATTTCTGTTAAAGTAGGAGAGCCACAATTTGAAGGACAAACCAAAACTAAATTAGGAAACAGAGAAGTTACTTCTGCTGTTTCTCAAGCAGTTTCGGAAATGTTAGAAAATTATTTGGAAGAGAATCCCAATGATGCAAAAATTATTGTTCAGAAGGTTATTTTAGCTGCTCAAGCAAGGCATGCTGCTAAAAAAGCGAGGGAAATGGTTCAGAGAAAAACTGTTATGAGTGGTGGAGGTCTTCCTGGAAAATTATCGGATTGTTCTGAGCAAGACCCAGCACTTTGTGAAGTATTTCTTGTTGAGGGTGATTCTGCAGGAGGAACTGCTAAACAAGGGCGTGATCGTAATTTCCAAGCTATTCTCCCACTAAGAGGAAAGATTTTGAATGTTGAAAAAGCGATGCAGCACAAGGTTTTTGAAAATGAAGAAATTAGAAATATATATACAGCACTTGGTGTCACAATTGGCACAGAAGAAGATAGTAAAGCTCTGAATTTAGAAAAGTTACGCTATCACAAAGTTGTAATCATGTGTGATGCTGATGTTGATGGTAGTCACATTTCCACTTTAATCCTAACATTCTTTTTCCGATACATGAGAGAACTTATCGAGTCGGGTTATATTTACATTGCCACCCCACCTCTTTATTTAGTCAAAAAAGGTCAGAAAAAAGATTATGCATGGAGTGACGATCAACGCGATCGTTTGATGCAAGAATTTGGTTCTGGTTCAAGTGTTCAGCGTTATAAAGGTTTAGGAGAAATGAACGCTGGTCAGCTTTGGGATACCACAATGGATCCTCAGGAGCGAACTTTAAGAAGAGTTAAAATTGATAACGGTGGTGAAGCAGATCGCGTATTTTCAATGTTGATGGGAGATGAGGTGCCGCCTCGAAGAGAGTTTATTGAGAAAAATGCAATTTATGCAAATATAGATGTATAATAAAATAAAAAAAAAGAATGAAAGTTACCATAGTAGGAGCGGGAAACGTAGGAGCCTCTTGTGCGGAATATATAGCTCAAAAAAGAATTGCAAGTAAAGTCGTTTTATTAGATATTAAAGAAGGTTTTGCCGAAGGCAAAGCACTTGACCTTCTTCAAACAGCGACCACTCTGGGGTTTAACACTTCTATTAAAGGGGTAACTAACGATTATGCTGCCACTTCTGAAAGTGATGTAGTTGTAATTACTTCTGGAATTCCAAGAAAACCTGGAATGACTAGAGAAGAGCTCATAGGAATTAATGCTGGAATTGTTCAGAGCGTATCTGAGAACATTTTAAAATATTCCCCAAATACAATCATTATAGTAGTTTCAAATCCAATGGATACGATGACTTATTTGACATTCAAATCAACAGGTCTTCCCAAAAATAAAATAATTGGAATGGGAGGTGCTCTTGACAGCTCTCGCTTCAAAACTTATCTTTCTATTGCTTTGGATAAGCCCGCGAATGATATCCACGGTTTTGTTATTGGTGGGCATGGTGACACTACGATGATTCCGTTAACACGATTAGCAAGTTATAATGGAGTACCAGTTTCACAATATTTAGATCAACAATCTCTTCAAAAAGTTGCTGCAAACACCATGGTAGGTGGAGCAACATTAACAAAGCTTTTAGGAACGTCAGCATGGTATGCTCCAGGAGCTTCAGTTGCATACTTGGTTGATAGTGTATTGAGTGATCAAAAACGTATGATTCCATGTTCAGTATATTTGGAAGGCGAATATGGTTTAAATGATATTTGTATTGGTGTGCCGTGTATTGTTGGAGCTAACGGAGTAGAGTCAATTGTAGATGTTCAATTAAATACTGAAGAGAAAAAACTTATGAGCGAAAGTGCTGAAAAGGTATTAGCAATGAATGCTGCTTTGAGTGATATTCTCTAATTTTCTCATTTTACATATTCATTAATTCTCCATAGAGTTGTCAATTCTTTGGTTTAATTCTATATTTGCTCGCCTTAATTGAGCTAAAATTTTAATTGAAATGCAAAATAATTCATTAATACGAGTTTTCGGTCTTCTATTTGCACTTGTAAGTATATACCAACTCTCATTTACATTCATCGCTAGCAATGAAGAAAAAAAAGCAGATGCTTTTGCTGAACAAAATGTTTCAGAAGATATTAGTAACTATTTAGAAGTTCGTGATCAAAAAGCAATTGCTTACCTAGATTCTATTGGTGATAATAGTTTATATGGTTTCACAACTTATAATGATGCCAAAGATAAAGAGCTTAATAAAGGTCTTGACTTAAAAGGTGGAATTAACGTAATTCTCCAGATTTCTATACGCGATATTCTTGGTGGTTTAGCGGAGAATACCCGAAACTCAGTTTTTAATAATGCATTAGATGAAGCAGATGTGCTTCAGAAGTCAACAGATGAACCTTACATCGAATCTTTTTTCAAAGCCTTTGATGCGGTTAAAACTAT
>TARA_B110000444_G_scaffold260562_1_pt1 | contig 11158 bp, 14 predicted proteins | sample TARA_B110000444 | Tara Oceans TARA_B110000444 (sample SAMEA4398370) | marine metagenome | biome: Polar Biome; feature: [SRF] surface water layer (ENVO:00010504); material: water (ENVO:00002006), including particulate matter (ENVO:01000060) such as... | depth 5 m | reverse complement strand
CTTGATTTAGCATGTCATAAAAAGTGGTGATTATTCCATATCTTCTATGCTTTGCAAAGACATAGATGATGCAGAGTTATTAGGGAATTCGCGAATGACAAATTGATACTTTTCTTTTGCCATTTTTATGTCCCCTTGCTTAAAGGAAATATCTCCTAATTTTTTATGAGCAAGTGGCACTCTCCAGTGATTTTTAAAAGATGAAATTAATTGTATATAGTATCTTTTACTATCCTCAAAGTTACCTGAAGAAAATTCAATTTCCCCCAACCAGAATAAGGATAAAGGCAGTTTGTCTGGATCTGAGAAGTTGGTTATTAAATAATTAAAAAGTTTTTTTGCAGAATTATAGTCCTCATTACCTAGGGATAAAATTGCTTGATTATAGATCTCCTCAATGCTCTGAGAATCATTAATGCCATCAAATCTATATACATCTTCTCCTAAGGCAGGATCAGTAGAATCTAGATTCACTGATTCAGCAACTTCTTCTTTTACTGATTCATTTATTAACTTTTCAATTAAATAATTTTGAGCTTCAACCTCATTTCTTAGATCTGCCATTTCCATTTCAAGCTCTTGCATCTTTAAAAATAAAATATCAGATTCCGTTGATTGAGAATCTTGAGTTATTGAAAAGCTTGAAAAAAATAGTAAAAAACTAGAAAGAACTAATTGTTTATTAATTAGTTTATACATTTAGAAATTAATTTATTTCGGCTCTTCTGTTTCTAGCCCAAGATCTTTCATTTGAGCTAGAAACAGCTGGCATCTCTTCTCCGTAACTCTTTACAGTTAATCTTGATTTTGGAATACCTTTAAGAGCAAGGTAATCAGCTACGCTTTCTGCTCTTCTTTGACCTAAAGCAAGATTATATTCTCTTGTTCCTCGCTCATCAGCATGACCTGCTATTGTTATCTCTATTGCAGAATTTTCTTTCATTAGCTCTATTATGCTTTTTAGTGCTTGAATAGATCTTGTGGATAAATTGAACTTATCAAACTCAAAGTAAACCGTTGCATTAGCAAAAACAGCCTTAGACTCTAATGGAGAAGCTAATTCATCCTTATTAGATGAAACCTCTATACTTTGAATAGAATCTTCATAGACAGCCTCTTCTGTAACTTGAACGCTACTACAGGAAGCTACAAAGAGTCCTATAAAAGCATATGAGATCATTGATTTATTGCTAGTTTTCATATTTTTTCTCCAAAAAAAATTTATCTTAAAAATCCTGACCATGCTGGCTCTCTAACTTTGCCATTTGTTGCAGGAAGAACGAAAGTTGCGCCGCTTAAGGTCACTCCAGCTATCATTCCTGACTTGTTATCAGTTATTGCATAGACTATCACATTACCATTGGGAGAAACACTGGGGGATTCATCCATTTTTGATTCAGTTAATGGTCTAATAAAATTCTCATTTAAATACTTTAAAGCAATTTGGAATTGATCTTTTGATCTATGAACAAAAATGATACCTTCATCATTAGGAAGATATGATCCTTTTGCATTGTAATTACCTTCAAAGGTTAATCTAGATGGTTTTGCATTAAGTTTTGTTAGATCTATTTCATAAAGCTGAGGTGATCCAGATCTACCTGATGTAAATAAAATCTTGGTTCCTTTAGTTGACCAGCTTGACTCTGTATCAATTGAATAATGCTTTGTTAGTCTTGTAAGATTTTTGTTAGCTAAATTTAAAATATAAATTTCTGCATTTCCATCTTGGTATAATGTTAAGGAAAGTAATTTACCATCAGGGGACCAGGCTGGAGAGCTTACTTGGTTGTCATTAATTAAGACTAATTCACGTTTGCCAGTTCCAATATCTTGGATAAATACTTTTGCCATTCCTGTTTCAAATGAAACATAAGCTATTTTTTTAGAATCTGGTGACCAGGCTGGAGATATTATAGGCTCATTACTTTTTAGCAATACTGCTTCATTAGAACCATCAGCATCAGCAACATAAAGAATATAGTTTATTTGAAGACCATCTGTAACTTCATTTACATATAGTATTTTTGTAGCTGAAATACCCTTCATGCCTGTAACACTTTCATAGATTCCATCACTTATGTAATGAGCAAGTTGTCTTAGTTTGCCAGGTATGCCATATACAGTTGAAGATCTTATCTTTGATTTTTTATTTACATCATAGATTTCGTAGGAAGCTTTTAAAGAAATATCATCTTCATTTATAACCTTTCCTATAACAATAAAATCAATATTTAGAAGTTTCCATTCAGAAGGTTTAATATCATCTATAGTTTTAGGAATAGATAACAGCATCTCTTCACTTAGAGAGAAAAACTCTCCAGACCTAATTAAATCAGCTTTGATAATATCAACCATTGTGCTCACTGATTTATCAGAACCTTCAAATGGAACAATTGCAATTCTATATGGGTTATCAGACCCTTTTGTTATTTCTAAAAGAAGTTCAGCAAATAAAAAATTGGGTAGAAGTAAAAGTATAAGAATATTCTTCATTTGGAGGGATTAAAACTTATAACAATATTTTTAAAAGCATCTTCATAAGTAGTTTTTTTTATTTCATTAAAAAAAGGAAATGTTTCAACACGTTTTACAGCTTGAAGAGCTGAATTATCAAAGCGAATATTTCCACTACTCTTGAGAAGCGTAATATTTATAATTCTCCCTCGTGAATTTGTTTTTATTTTGATATCACATATTAAGTTATCTTGAATATTTTTTGGCTTTATCCAGGCCGCTTCTATTAAACTAATCATATAACCGCTATATGTATTTATTTCATTTTCTAAATCACCAGAATTAAGTATCTCAGATTCCTGGGTAAGAAGATTTTTAAGATTACTGATAGAGCCTTCGCTATCTATTTTAGCTATATCATCAATACTTTTTTTAGTTTCTATATTTATATTTTCTATAGGATTACTCTTAGAAATTTGGTTTAAATTTTGCTTCTGCAATATCTTTTCAGAAGCTGTATCTACAATAATATTTACATTAACTGCTTGACTTAAAATTGGGCGTAATTGCTTTTCAGAATAAAAAAAACCCACTAAATATAAAAAAATTATTGCATGAATCAGAAATGAAAAAAATGATGCTTGTATGTAATTCTCTCTAGTTTGCATAACCAGTTGTCACTATGCCTATTTTTGATATTCCAACGCTCTGCACTGCTGCCATGGCCTTAGCAACACTATTAAAACTTACCGCTTCATCGCTTTGAAAAACCACTTCTATATCCTCATTGGCTTTGTATATCACACCGGCTTTTCTTTTCAGCTCTTCAAGGGAAATTGGAAGATTTTCATCACCTAAATTTAGATAATAATTACCTGTTGCATCTATAGATATAACTAAAGGCTCATTTTGAATTGTCATCTTCGTAGTATCGGTTTGTGGAAGATTTACTTCAATCCCTTGAATTAAAAGAGGAGAAAGAACCATAAAAATAATTAGCAAAACTAACATAACATCAATGTAAGGTACGACATTGATCTCAGCATGTAATTTTTTTCTTTTCGCTAAGCGATAAATCATTTCTTATTTTTTAATGTCTGCCTATAAAAAATACTAGCCAATTCTTCAGCAAAGATTGTTGTAGATTGAGCAATAGAGTCTGATTGAGATGTGAATCTATTAAAAGCTACAACTGCAGGTATAGCAGCAAATAAACCCATAGCTGTTGCAACAAGTGCTTCAGATATTCCTGGAGCTACAGCATTAATGGTAGCTTGGGTAGCGTCTGATAAGCCTTGAAAAGAAGTCATTATTCCCCAAACAGTTCCAAAGAGTCCTATATAAGGACTTACTGAGCCTGCATTTGCTAAAAAAGGTAAATGTTTATTCATCTCTTCCTCATCTCTAGCAATAGCTACTCTCATGGATCTATTTATACCCTCTAAATCTAACTCACTAATATTATTATCTAGTTTTAGTCTATTAAATTCTTTGAATGCGCTTCTAAAAACGCTTGATGACCCGGATAAAATAAGGTCTTTATTATTAATTTCAGAATACAGACTATTCAAATCATCACCTGACCAAAATTTATTCTCAAAATCAACATTTAGACTTTTAATCTTTCTGTATACAAAATATCTTTCAAAGATAATTATCCATGACGCTAAAGATATTAGAAGTAATATAAACATGACGCTTTTGACCAATAGGCCTGCTTCAAGAAATAAATTAATTGCAGATATGTCGTTCATATAAGTTAACCGTTAAAAATTTTTAATAAATTTTCTGGAAAAGCTTTTGGCTTATTTTGATTTAAATCTAAAAAACAAACCTCTACCTCACCACGACATATAATAGCATCATTTTTTGGCCTAATTATTTGTTGCAAAAAAAGTAATCTAGCTTTAGAAATATATTTTACAGAACTCTTTACTACCAATTCGTCTTCAAGCCTTGCAGGTGAAATGAACCTCACATTTAGATCTCTAATAACAAATGCCAGCTTACATGCTTCTAAAGAGAGTTGAGATACTCCTTGTTGGATTAAGAACTGAGTTCTGGCTCTTTCAAAATATTTTATGTAGTTAGCATGGTAAACAATGCCTTGAAAATCAGTGTCTTCACAAAATATGGTTAGAGAAAAATCCTTACACTTGAAATGTTTCTTCATGGATCTGAATATCTTTTTGAAATAACTCTAAAATAATCTCTATAAAATCATCCCATAGCAAATCTACTGTTACTAACTTATTTTGTATATTTGGATTAATTGATGATGCTAATAATCTTACCTTGATTGGTCTTCTATTAAATTTATAGACTAGAGCTGGCATCAGAGAAGCTTCTGAACAAGATCTAAGTACTTGTTCCCACCAATCCTTTGGAGGCTCTCCCCCATCTCCATATCTTTTGCATTCAATACACCACCTTCCTAATCTTAAGTCTGGTAATTCTTTTGTTCGTGTTTGCTCAAGAATTCTCTTTACTGGATTAATTAAATTAAGATCTTGCACCAATAAGTTGCCAATCTCTCTTTCAAAATTTGCACCTTTCGCTCTAGAATTTACAGGCAAAACTATTCCTCTATCTCAAAATCATCGGCAAAATTACCATTTGTATGAACTTCCTGAACATCATCCAGATCATCCATAAAATCCATAATCTTCATCACTTTTTCTGAAGCCTCAACATCAAGATCAATCAAAATATCAGCTCTCATAGTGACCTCTGCTTGAAGAGTCTCGATATTATTATTTGATAAAGCTTCTAAAACTAAACTTAATTCTGTTGGGGTTGTAATTACTTCATAGCCATCTTCATTTAAGGACATATCATCAGCTCCTGCTTCGAGAACTATCTCCATCAGAACATCTTCATCGTATGTAGAAGCAATATTTATTACTCCAAGCTTATTAAAAAGATATGCTACAGAGCCATCAGTACCTAGATTTCCACCAAATTTAGAAAAAGCATGCCTTACATCAGCAACTGTTCTATTTCTATTATCAGTCATTGTTTCAACCAATATAGCTACCCCATTTGGTCCATAGCCTTCAAATGTAATTTCCTCAATTGCACCCATCTCTCCAGTTCCAGAACCTTTTTGAATTGCTCGCTTGATATTATCTTTTGGCATATTTGAAGCATTTGCTTTATCTAGTGCTAATCTTAATCTAGGATTATCTGCAGGATCCGGTCCACCTTTGGCTGCAACTGTTATTTCTCTGATCACTTTTGTCCAAACTTTTCCTCTAGAAGCATCCTGTCTAGCTTTTCTGTGCTTGATATTTGCCCATTTGGAATGTCCTGCCATTAGTCTTGCTCTTTAAAAGTTGATTCTATAAATAATTCTTCTAGCTGACTCTCGTCAACAGTGTTTGGGGCTTCAGTTAAGAGACATGAGGCGCTTTGCGTTTTAGGAAATGCAATTACATCTCTTATGTTCGAAGTGTTGGTTAAAAGCATTACAAGTCTATCTAATCCAAATGCTATTCCTCCATGAGGAGGACAACCGGAAGATAGTGCTTTTATAAGAAAACCAAATTTATTCTCAGCCTCTTCATCAGAGATGTTTAATGCCTTAAAAATAGATTGCTGCATAAGCGGATCATGAACTCTTAAAGATCCACCGCCAACCTCATATCCATTTAGAACTATGTCATAAGCTTCTGCAATAATATTTATCGGATCGCTTGCAAGCTCCTCAACTGATGATTTAGGCATTGTAAAAGGATGATGAAGTGAAGTTAGATTTCCTTCTTTATTTTTTTCAAACATAGGAAAATCAATAACCCAACATGGAGCCCATTGGCAAGTATAAAGATCTAAATCTTTACCAATTTTTTTAATTAAACTACTCATGCTTAAATTTACAACATTGTTAGAGCCAGCTCCAAAGAATAAGAGATCATCTGTTTGGAGATCTAAATTATCTACAAGACTTTTTATAGTGTCTGTGTGTAAAAACTTTAAAATTGGAGATTGAAGGCCGTTTTCAATATCTGTTACATCATTTACTTTAATGTATGCAAGCCCTTTTGCTCCAAGCTTTCCTACATATTTTGTATACTCATCAATCTGCCCTCTTGTTAACTTGTTTCCTTGTGGGATTTTAAGAGCAACAACTCTTGAATCTAAATCTTTAGCTGGTCCAGAAAAAACTTTAAATTCTTCATTGATAACCAAATCTGAAATCTCAACAAGTTTTAAAGGAATTCTTAAATCAGGCTTGTCGCAACCATAATCCTCCATTGATTGGTGCCAGTTTAATGAAGGAATATCCTCAATCTTATGATCAGCAAATTTATCTAACAAAAGCTTCATCATCTCTGTGCCAGTTGAAATAATATCTTTTGTTTCAACAAAAGAAGCTTCAATATCTATTTGGGTAAATTCTGGTTGTCTGTCTGCTCTTAAATCTTCATCTCTAAAGCATCTAGCTATTTGATAATATTTATCAAAGCCCCCCATCATCAATAACTGCTTAAATAATTGAGGAGATTGAGGTAATGCAAAAAAGCTTCCAGGATGGACTCTGCTTGGCAAAATATAATCTCTTGCCCCTTCTGGGGTAGCTCTTGTTAAAATAGGTGTCTCAATTTCATGGAAATTATTATCATCTAAGTAATTTCTAATTGATGAAGCTATCTTAGATCGAGTAACTATTCTATGATTCATTTCAGGTCTTCTTAAATCAAGAACTCTATTTTTTAATCGAACATCTTCATTTACTTCCTGGTAGTCATCTAATGGAAATGCTGGTGTTACTGCTTTATTAAGAAGGTCAATGCTTTCAGCCTCTAACTCAACTTCACCAGTGCTCATATTTGTATTAATAGTTCCATCAGGTCTTTGTAGGACTTTACCAGATACTTTTATAACAAATTCATTTCTGCAATTATCTGCAATATCAAATGCAATTTTATTTTCAGGATTAACTACAACCTGGCAAATTCCTCTAATGTCACGAACGTCTAAAAAAATGATACCTCCATGATCTCTTCTTCTGTGGACCCATCCACAAATAGAAATATCGCTATCTAGATCTTTTGATGTAACTTCACCACAGTAATGTGATCGCATATTTATCCTGCCTTTTTATCTTTAGGGTTCTTCTTAGTAATTTTATCTTGTTTATTGTCTTTCTTCGAACTAGATTCATTTTTTTTCTCATCGGATGCAAGATTTTTTTTACTACCGGTCTTAAAATCTGTCTCATACCATCCTCCACCCTTTAATCTAAAGGAAGGAGCTGAAACCATTTTAGAAATAGAATTGTTGTTACATTCAGGACATTTTTTTAAAGGATCATCAGAAAATTTCTGAATCACTTCAAATTGATGGTCGCATTTTGAACATTTATAATCATAAATCGGCATAAGTCTCTAAAAAAATATAAAATTATAAACTATAAGAATTTATATATAACAAAATAAACAAAATGCTGCTTTCAAAATTACTATTACCAACATTAAAAGATGCTCCTCAAGAGGCAGAAGTCGTAAGTCATAAGCTAATGCTTAGAGCTGGAATGATAAGAAAGGTTGCTTCTGGGATCTATACTTGGTTGCCTTTAGGCTTAAAAGTTTTAAGAAAAATTGAAAATATTGTTAGAGAAGAGATGGATGCTTCAGGCGCTCAAGAGGTTTTTATGCCAATGGTTCAACCAAAAGAGCTATGGGAAGAAACTAAAAGATGGGACAAAATGGGCCCTGAGTTGCTTAGAATTAAAGATAGACATGATAGAGATTTTTGTTTGGGGCCTACTCACGAAGAAGTTATAACTGACATAATTCGTAATAATGTTAAAAGTTATAAAGAGCTCCCTTTAAATATTTATCAAATTCAAACTAAATTTAGAGATGAGGTAAGGCCTCGTTATGGAATCATGAGGGGTCGAGAGTTTCTCATGAAAGATTCTTATAGTTTTAATATAGACGAGGCTTCACTCCAAGAAACATATTTATCCATGAGAGAAGCTTATAAAAAAGTTTTAGATAGAATGGATTTGGAATATAGAATTTCAGCTGCAGATTCTGGAGCAATAGGTGGAGATAGTTCTGAAGAATTTCATGTATTGGCAGAAAATGGAGAAGATACTATAGCGGTAAGCAATGCTTCTGAATTTGCAATAAATACTGAACTTTTATTAAAAGAAGGTGAGGATATTAAGTCACTTGAGGGCAAGCCTTCTCCTGATGGAAATGGAACAATCCATATCAAGAAAGGCATAGAGGTTGGTCATATATTTAAATTAGGTGAGATATATGCTGATTCAATGAAAGCAAATGTACTAAATAAAGAAGGTAAAGCTACAACTTTACATATGGGTTGTTATGGAATTGGAGTTTCTAGATTAGTTGCAGCATCTATCGAACAAAATAACGATGATAAGGGAATTATCTGGCCACAGAGCATCGCTCCATATGATATTAATATTATTGCCATCGGTTATGAAAAGAATGAGGAAATTGCTTTAGCATCTCATAAACTTTATGAGGAATTATTAGAAATGGGTTATGAGGTTCTTTTAGATGACAGGAAAGATGGTTATGGAACCAAAATGAAAGATTCTGAATTAATAGGTATTCCTTTAAATGTTATTATTGGTAAACAATATCTAGAAAATCAAGAAATTGAATTAAAATCTAGAAACGGTGAAAGCTCTATTAATCCAATTTCTGATATAAAAACTATATTGGATTTCTTTAAAGATAAATAGTTTTTAGTTTACTAAGTAAGCTTTTTAACATCTATTAATGTTTCTTTTTCCATCCAGTATAATCTGCAACTGCTATTAATAATGTATTCTTTTTAATAGGTATTAATATCTTTTTTATCATCATTTTTTTTAAAATATCTCTGAATTAAATAAGACAGAGCTATTGAAATCAAACCCCAGATAACAAGTGCGTATGCCCAATTAGAAATTATAATAAATTCAAAATTTACTTGTAGCTTATATATTAAGCCAACCAATATGCCAGCTAAGCCGAGCGGAAGAAATAAAACAAGAGATCCAACAAATATCTCTAAAATAATTAATACAGTGCCTGCAATTAACCATATATCAGGATTTTCTAACATAGCTATTTCCATTATGATTTCTCATTCCCTGGCATGCTCCCAAGAAGGACTTCTAAACTTCCCAAAGCCTTAGTAACATCAGAAGGAATTACTATAGTCTTTGATTGACCAGATGAAGCTATCGTTGTTAATCCATCTACCTGCCTTTTCATAATTTCAAAATTAACTGCGGGTTGTCCATCATCTTTAATTGCTTTGCCAACAACTCTAGTTTGTTCAGCGTCTGCTTCAGCCTTAGCTTTAATTGCATATGCATCTGCATCTGCAGTTATTTTTACAGCTTCAGCTATCTTTCTAGCTTCATAAAGTTGAGCATCAGCATTAAGTTCGACGCTTCTTTTTTTACCTTCAGCTGAAGCGATAGTTGCTCTTCTTTCTCTTTCAGCATTAAGTTGCTGACGTTGAGAATCTTTAGTTTGATTATCAACTAAAACATCTAAAATTTCTGTTCTAGTAACTTGAACTCCCCATATTTCAGCAGCCTTAACAAGTCTATCTTTAATCTCCAAATTCATAGATTCTCTCGAAGATTGAAGGTCATCAAGCTCTAATTGGCCTGCAGCTGATCTGATCACAGAAATAGCTGTATTCTCAATAGCTAAATCAATATTCTTTATTCTATATACAGATTTTGAGGCATCGAGAACCCTAAAAAAAACTGTAGAAACTAAACCAACTTCGACATTATCTTTAGTAATTACAGATATCTCAAATCTAGGCAATTGTCTTTCTAAGATATCAACTTTGTGGGCTACCTTATCAATAAAAGGAATTATTAATGAAAGACCTGATTCTAGTGTTTTGGTATATTTACCAAATCTCTCTATTACATAAACCTTTGATTGAGGAACAACTTTAATTCCTAAATAAAGAACAAAGATTATAAGAAGAGAAATAAGAACTAAAAAAACTGTGTATTCTAAGGTCATAGGATATATGTGTAAAAAAAGGTTATAAATAAATATAACATACAAATTTATTATTTATTAAATAATGCTTTAAAGACTTAATTAGATTTAGGCTTAAACCAAATAGGTGATGACCAGGCTCTCTCTTGAATTATAGCTGGTATATCAGACCTAGGTTTTGAACCAACTCTTATAGCATCCCATGTTGACCATCGACATACTGGATTTTCAAGGACCCTTGTATAGTAAAAAGCCTCTTGATCTTCTTTAAAATCCGGATCTTTCCAAAAAGTTTTTAATTCTGTAGCTCCTTTATTAGCACTTATTGAGCAGCTTGTAAGGTCAACACGAGCTCCATTATCAGGGCAGCGATATGTCTCAGGATCGATACTTAATCCATCAGAACATGCGACATCAAAGACTTTTTCCCGATGCTCTCCATCTTTCAGCCAGCCTTTTATAATTTGTGTTCTCTGGAGAGGAGCTCCTAAAGGGTCTCGAATTGCCCAAACAAGAAAGGTAGGCTCATTATTGCCTTCTTGACTGAGTGTTCCACCCATAGATGTTCCCATCACATACAAATCTTTAATAAAACTTTCATCTTCTAACTTTAAATTTTCTAAACCATAACCTGCAAAAAAACGAACTTTGATTCTTGGGCCGCTTGTAGCAAATGTTTCTTTGCGACGAAAAGCATCATAAAT
>TARA_B110000444_G_scaffold256672_1_pt1 | contig 11158 bp, 10 predicted proteins | sample TARA_B110000444 | Tara Oceans TARA_B110000444 (sample SAMEA4398370) | marine metagenome | biome: Polar Biome; feature: [SRF] surface water layer (ENVO:00010504); material: water (ENVO:00002006), including particulate matter (ENVO:01000060) such as... | depth 5 m | reverse complement strand
TATTTAAAATTAATTCACCTTCGTCATAATTAAAAATATTGTTACCAAAATTTGGTATTAATATATTGTTTATAGTTTCGTCAACAAGACCAGTGTTTGATCCATATAACAAAAAAAAATTTGTATTTGCTTTTAGGTTCTTGGATAGATCTGAGTGTTTAACAATCATGACAATTTTAAAAATAATAATATTTCATCCGAAGATTTATTTATAAGATTGTTTTTAATTTCATTTTGAAACTGTGTAAGTTCAAATTTATTAGTCTTATTGTTATAAGAAAACTCGTTCAAAAAACTTTTACTCTTAATAATCTTTTCTTCATTTTTAATTGTTAATTGTATGGTGATAATTGATCGATATGTTTCTATTTGTCCTTTTGAATTTTTAGAAGTCTCTTTAACAATAAAATCAGTTTGTAACGTTAGTTCATCTTGTGTGTTACTTAAATTATTTTCTTTTAAACCAGCAATACCGATAATTCTTTTATTTATTCTTTCATCACCAATTAGTGTGATTTTGTTAAATTCTAAAAATGTTTGATCACTTTTAAGATAGATTGGTTCATAGCCACAACCAACAAAAAACAATATTAATACTATAAATAATTTTTTCATAATTAATTTAAGATATAATTAATTAGTCTATTTTTTACATAAATAGTTTTAATTAATTTTTTATTATTTGTATATTTTTCTATCAAATTACTCTTTTTTATTTGATTAATTATTTTTTCTTCATCAATATCTTTTACAGTCTCAATTGTACATTTTTTCTTTCCATTAATCTGTATAACAACCTCAATTTTTTCATCCGTTAAATAACGAGCATCTATTTTTGGCCACTCAAGATTTTTTGTATAATTTAATTGAGTAAGACATTCACTCGTTAGGTGTGGAATTACAGGCATCATTACAATCAATATTTTTTCATAGTTATTTTTTAGGTTCTTAAAATTTTTATTTACTTCAACTGTTTTTTTAAAAAAAGAATATATTTCGTGATAAGTTGCTATAATAATATTATATCGAAATTTCTTTAAAGCTTGATTAATTTTATCAATAGTACGATTTGTAAAAATATCTAATTCTATATTGCTTGAACAAGTTTCTAATCTGATTATTTGCTTCAGTTTATCGTTTAAAACAAAAAATTTTTGTACAAATTTAAAAGATGAAACCATGCCCTCATCAGACCACTGAACATCTTTTTCAGGTGGACTATCAGATAATATAAAAAATCTAACCGCATCTGCACCATATTGACTAATCATATTTTGTGGATCGATAGTATTTTTTTTGGATTTGGACATTGACTCTGAGGGTCCAACTTTTACTTTTTTATTAGGTTTGCTAATTAAAAAATATTCTTTACCATTTTTTGAAAATACCTCTTCTGGATTTAGCCAATCATCACTTTCATTCTTATAAGTTTCATGGCAAACCATTCCTTGAGTAAAAAGACCTTTGAATGGTTCTTTTAATTGAAACTGTTTATTTTCTAAATTAATAGCTCTCATAAAAAATCTTGAATACAAAAGGTGTAAAATTGCATGTTCAACACCACCTATGTATTGGTCTACAGGCATCCAATAATTAATTTCATCTTTATCAAATGGTTCTAATTTATTGTTAGATGAACAAAATCTTAAATAATACCATGAAGAATCTACAAATGTGTCTAATGTATCTGTTTCTCTTGTGCATTTTTTTCCGTCAACGATTATTCTCTTCCAGTCATTTTGAGTATCTAAAGGATTGCCGTTTGTATTAATATCTATATTTTCTGGCAGTTTTACTGGAAGCTGATTTTCAGGGATTTTAACAATATTATTTTCCTCATCGTAAGCTATCGGAATAGGACATCCCCAATATCTCTGTCTAGAAACACCCCAGTCTTTTAATCTATAATTAGTTTTTTTTACACCTAAGTTTCTTTCCTCAAGTATTTGTATTGTTTTTGTAATTGAATCTTCAGGTACTTTAAGTCCATTTAAGAAATCAGAGTTAATTAAATAACCTGAGCCTGAATAAGCTTCATCAGTAACCTTATAAGTAACATCAGTCTTATTTGGTTTAACTACTGTTTTTATATTGAGATTGTATTTTTTTGCAAAATCGAGATCTCTCTGATCATGGGCAGGACACCCAAAAACAGCTCCAAGGCCGTAATCCATTAATACAAAATTAGCAAAATATACTGGAACTTTTACCTTTTCATCTAAAGGATTTGTTGCAATTAAATTTGTTTTAAAACCGACTTTATTTGCTTGTGCGATAGATTCTTCAGTTGTTCCAGTTTTTGAACATTCCTTTTTAAAGTTTATAAAATCTTTATCTTTAGAATAATATTTAGATAATGGATGATCTATAGATAGAGCCAAGAATGAAAGTCCAAACAGAGTATCAGGTCTTGTTGTGTAGCATTTAATAGAATTAATATTCTTTGATCCTTCTATTTTGAAATCAACCTCACATCCAAATGACTTTCCAATCCAATTTTTTTGCATTATTTTGACTTTTTCTGGCCACTCATCTAATAGTTCTAAATCTTTTAATAATTCTTCCGAGAACTTAGTTATTTTAAAAAACCATTGATTTAATTTTTTTCTTTCAACGCTAGCCCCAGATCTCCACCCCTTACCATCTATAACTTGTTCATTAGCTAAAACAGTTTGGTCAACTGGATCCCAATTCACAAAACTTTCTTTTCTGTAAACTAATCCTTTATCATAAAAGTCTAAAAAAAGTTTTTGTTGATGTTTGTAATAGTTATCAGAGCAAGTAGAAATTTCTCTGCCCCAATCAATTGAAAGACCCAACTGTTTTAATTGAGTTTTCATTGTAGCAATATTTTGCTCAGTCCATGTTTTTGGGTTTGTATTATTTTGTTTAGCTGCATTTTCTGCAGGCATCCCGAAAGAGTCCCAACCCATTGGGTGTAATACATTAAATCCACTTAAAGATTTATATCTAGATAGAACATCACCAATAGTATAATTTCTTACATGCCCCATGTGAATCCTCCCCGAAGGATATGGAAACATTTCCAAACAAAAAAATTTTTTTTTTTTTAGATCTTTTTTTGCCTCAAAGGTTTTATTTTTAGACCAATTATTTTGCCACTTTTTTTCAATATCTTGGAAATTATATCTACTCATTAAAATCTCGAATTAGAATAAGTCTAATCTTTTAATTTTTAGCAATTCTATTTACTCCGACTTCTGTTTTTTACCAAGATTTTGGTTTTTATAAAGTACAGCTAATTTCAAAATTTTTTTGGAAAGCTCATTTTCTACCATATTACTTTTTATTTCTGAAATTTTACACAGGTTACTTGAATTACACTTTTTTTCATGGAGTGTAATTTTAAGTGCATCCGACCTAATATCATTTGATAAAAACTTTATTGTAATTTTATAAAATTCATTTACACTTTGATTATCACTCGATATCCAGTCAGTAATTATAATTCCACCAGAATAATTTGCGTTCAACAGTGGAGCAAATTCTAAAACTTCTAAACTGGCTCGCCAAATTGGATTTGAACTAGCAAATTGAAAATTACTATTTCCTCCTTTACCAAGAGTTGACAGTCTAAAACCCTTACCTTCCTCAACATTTTGTTTTACTCTTTCTTCAGGATTGGGAGAGATTTTTCTAGCGTCTGTTTTTCTATAAATTCCGCAACTAGTAATTAAAAACAAACAAAAAAATATAATTAGCTTTTTCATATGCAAGGTCATTTTATTAATATAAACTGTAATATTGTGTGGTTTAGCATAATTTACATATAAAAATAGGTTTTTAATAAGTAAATTGTTGTAAAAATGTCACAAATTCAAATATATTTGTAAATGCAATATTGATACATGGATAAATAGTTATTTTTTTATAACTTACACACATATTTATAAATATAAAAAACAAAGGATATAAACATGAATATTAAGAAAATAGGAATGTCAGCTTTAGCAGGTTCGTTGGTAGCAATAAGCGCCAATGCTGCAGAGATGTCAGTATCGGGTAACGCTAAAGTTACTTACGTTACTAATAGCGGTGGAAGTCCATCTATGAAAGACAGTGTAACTGGAAGTCCAATAGGATTTGATCAGTTTTTAGGATTTAATGGTTCTGCAGATAATGATTATGGAACTGTTGCACTATATACTGGCTTTAACGTACATGGTATGGCTAAGTCGTCTTCTAAATTAACAATTGACATGGGTGATGCTGGTTTAATCGGTTTTGATGGTGGAACTGCTTCATTCGGTCTTAACGCTCACAAAGATATGTTACCAAGAGCAGCCGGAGCTGAACAAGCTTGGGATGATACTGCTGGTGATGCTTATACTTCAGGTGAAGCAACTACTGGAAATATTGCATACGTAAATTCATTTTCAGGTGTTGATATGCATTTAGTATACGCTAAAAATGGTGGTGGTAACTCAGCTGATGATAGTACAACACCAGGTGGTGATGATTCAGACAAAACAATCGTTGTTAAAACTGGTACATTAGCACCAGGTTTAATGGTTGGTGCTGGTCACGGTAAAATTGATGATACAACATCAGTTGACACTGAAACACAATCAATGGCTTTCTTAACTTACGCAATTGGACCAGTTACACTTGGAGCTCAAGTGGCTGATCACGATAAAGCGGGTGATGATGAAAACATTACTATGTTAGGTATTGCGTTAAACGTTAACGAAAACATATCTCTTTCTTACAACCAAAGAGAAGTTGCACTTGGTGATCAAGTTGGATCAACTGCTGGTACAAAAGTAGACCACGAAGATACTGGTATTGCTGCTTCATATACTATGGGTGGAATGACTGTTTCTGCTTTTAGAAACGAAGCTGCAAATGTTGGTGGAACATCTGGTAAAGATGACCAAAGAACTCAAGTAGCTTTATCTTTTGCGTTTTAATTAAAAAGAGAAGTTAAAAGAATTAAAAACCCCCTAAGTAATTTAGGGGGTTTTTTTTTGGTCTTTAAAAAATTTTCGATAATTTTCAAATTTATTTATAGAATTTTTATATATGGGTTTATTAGCTTGATTTGCACTTGCTGTATCTATTGCTGATTTATTTACGCTGTAGTACTCAAGGCAATTTTCATCCCAATCTAGGTCACAAAATTTAAGTATTTTTTCTGTAATTAATCTGGGTTCAGAGGCAAGTTTTTCATACTCGACCTCCATTAATATATCTTTTTTTAAACTCTTCCAAAATTCAATATATTTTAAAAAGAGATTGTGGAATAACTTTATTTCTTCTTCATTGTAAGTCCATCCTAGTTTTTTGCTTGCTAAATCATTTTTAAATATAGACAAAAGGTTATTTTCAAAATTTCTTTTTAAGACAATTATTTTTGAGTTAGGAAAAAATATTTTTATAAGACCAATTGTTTGAAAATTAAACAGACTTTTATCTGTCAAACAATTTTTTTTTAAATCCACTTCTGGTAAAAAATCTAAGTATTTTTGAAAAATTTTTAATGGATCGATTTTTAAAATTTCTGATATCTGATTTTTAAACTGATCCAAATTATTTAAATTAAAGTTATCTTCAATTAATTGTAATACATAGTCAGTTTCACCCAAACTTCGAATTTCTCTATGTGATGAAATTATTTGTTCTGTTAAAGTGGTACCTGATCTAGGCATACCACATATAAAAATAATTTTTTTCTTTGAAAACACAGTTTCATCTTCTAGGGCTCCTTTAAATTTTTCATCCTCAAATAACCTTTTTATACAATCAAATAATTTGTTTTCCTCCACAAAGTCATAATTGATATTATTTCTTTTGGTTGTGTTTCCTAGCTTGTAATATTTAAAAGATAAATCATATTTTTTTTTATCTTCATAAGCTTTGCCTAAAGAAAAATATAATGCTACTTTATTTTCATATCCCAAATCTTTGATTGATAATTTTTTTTCTAATATTTCTAAGTGTTTTTTGTCATCTTTAGAATAATCCGTAAACTCATTTATAAGCTTGTCTGCAAAAGTAAAACTTGGGTCAATATCATTTATTATGTATGCATGCTGTAGTGCTTTGTCATGATCTCTTATGCTTATTAAACAAACAGCTAGGTTGTAATGTATAATAGGTAAATCACCTTTAATCTGTATAGCTCTCTCATATAAAGAAATAGCTTCTTTATATTTTTTTGTTTGTTTTTTAATATTTGCAAGATTGTTAATTGCATTTAAATAGTTAGGCTGTTGCTGTAGTGCTTTCTCCAACATTTTTTCTGCTTCGTCAGTTTTTTGTCTTGCGTTTAAAATCATAGCATAGTTATTTTTAGCGGCTACATTTCCTGGATATTCGTTAATTACTTTTACAAAATTTTTTTCCGCATCATCTAATTTATCTAAGGCTTTATAGCTAAGTCCGATTGTATTATATAAGTATGCCTCATGCTTTGGAGCAACTTTGAGTAATTGTTTTGCCAATGTAATTGTTTGTAAATAATTTTTGTTGCTAAAATTATTAATTAAAATTTTTAACCTAAGTTCTATGGTATTATCATTCATACTTATTTTTTATAAATTTTATAGAAGCAAAATCATTAATACCATAAATGTTTAATTGTTTTAGGTTTTTTTCATTAATACCACCCAAAGCGACTGATTTACATTTAGTTAATCTTTTTAATTTTAAATAATTATAAATACCTAAATACCTGTTATTTTTATTTAAAAATACTGGACTTAAGAAAATAACTTGGACTCCTTGTTTTTCTTTTATTCTTATTTCTTTCAAATTATGGGCAGACCCCAGAATTGTAAATTTTCGTTTTATTTTACTACCAGATATTAATTTTTTGTTAAAAGATGAAATGTATACCCCATCAAAGTTTAATTTTATCGCTAATTTACAGTCATTGGATAAATATATTTCATACCCATTAGATCTACAGAATTTTTGAAGTTTTTTTAAGCTTTCTGCACCCAGATTATTTTTGTGATTTCTATAAATTAATTTAATTTTTTTATTAAGTTTTACAATGTAATTTGGATTATAATTGTCTATAAAATGAAAAATTTGATAATTTAGAATATGCACTACTCTATTAATAACTTATCTTTAATTAAAAAAGAAATCAATAAGACGAATCCTAACACAAATATTATAGCAGTTTCTAAAACATTTAAAATGAGCACTATAGAACCGTTATTAAAATTTGGCCATTGTCACTTTGGTGAAAATAAAGTTCAAGAAGCTAATGAAAAATGGAACGATCAGAAGTTAAAATATAAAGACCTAAAACTTCATATGATAGGCAAACTTCAATCTAATAAAGTTAAACTTGCTGTTAAATTATTTGAATATATTCATTCTGTAGATTCATTTAAACTTGCAAGAAAAATTTCTGAAGAACAAAAGAAGATTAATAAAATTTTAAAAATTTTTATTCAAGTTAATATTGACAATGAAAATCAAAAAAGTGGAGTTTTAAAAAGTGATTTAAAAAATTTATACATACATATTAAAAAGGAATTAAACCTAGATATTATTGGACTAATGTGCATTCCTCCAATAAACGCAAAACCAAATGATATTTTTAAAATTATGAAAGATTTAAATGATGAGTTAAATTTAAAAGAACTTAGTATGGGTATGTCGTCAGATTATCTAAATGCAGTAAATTTTGGTTCAACCTTTATTAGAATAGGCTCTAAAATATTTGGATCAAGAAATTAAGAAATTTTAATTTTTGTATTTTGACTAATAATTCTTATCAAAATTTCAAAATCTTTTTTATTTAAGGCTATGCAGCCAGCTGTGGAAGTATAGTTTTTTGTTAAATGAATAAATATTGCACTACCCTTGTAGGGTCTATTAATTTTTGTATTATACATTATTGGAATAAAATAATTATATTTATAATCTTTTCTAAAAAGAAATTCATGTTGGCTAGATTTATTAATTTTTATAAGCTTATTATAATTGACTCTGTCTTTAGGATTATCACACCAACCCATACTTTTAATTATAGGAATACATCTTAACTTAGTCTTTGGTGGCTTAACTCTATCTTTTCGGTAAAACAAACTCCCTAACTTGAATATGCCAACAGGAGTTTTTTTATCTCCCTCAACTTTATTCGATGTAATTCCCTTACCACCGATAGAGCATTTAAAAGAAAATTCTTGATAATTTAAAGTATCATTATTTTCTAAAATAATTAAATTATTACTATTAACCATGTTTAATAAACTAGTAGTATATGAATCAAAAGATATCTATATAATTTTAGATGAAATTAAAAATCAATTAAATTTAGATTTAATTTTTCTAGAAAAAAAAAAAGAATTAGATGAGTATTTAAGCGATTACCCATATGATTTAATTCTTACCAAAAAAAAAATTAATAATATAAATCAAATTATTTTAAATAATTTTCCGATAACCATTACTAAGTTGATTGAAATGATAAATTTAAAGATTTTAAAAAAAAATTTTTCATTAAATTCAAATTTTATTGTTGGTAAATATAAACTTAATATAAATTCAAAAAAAATCTATTATGATGAAAAAACACTAGACCTCACCGAACAAGAAATAAAGTTAATAACATACCTTAATAAAAAAAATGAACCAATTAAAGTTGATCGGCTTCAAAAAGATATCTGGGGTTATGCTGAAAATTTAGAAACTCATACTGTTGAAACACACATTCATAGACTCCGAAAAAAATTTATAGATATTTTTAATGATAGAAATTTTATTATAAGTGAAAAGAAAGGATATATAATTAAATAAATTTTATATCCTTGCACCAATTTTTTGGATAATTTTTGATGATAACTCTGTTCCTTTAATTAAACTTTCTTTCATTGATAGATTGTTAATTGTTCCGTGTAAATAACCTGCAGCAAATAAATCTCCAGCACCCGTTAAATCTTTAATATCCAGATTTGTTTGTGCACTACATTCGACCATTTCATTATTGTTTATACAAATTGAGCCTTTTACACCTCTTGTAATAACTATATTTTTTTTAATTTGTTTTGAAAATGAAATTACTTCTTCAAAAGATTTTGCGTTAATCAATGAAGTAATCTCTTGTTCGTTTGCAAAAACGATATCTAAACTATTTTGAACTAAATCTAAAAAGTGTGGTTTGTGTCTCTCAACGCAAAACAAATCTGATAATGACATTGCTGTTTTTTTTGAATAATGGATTGCTTTATCAAAGGCTTTTTTTGGTTCACCTTCATCCCATAAATATCCTTCTAAAAAAATTATTTCTGAATTTTTGATATCATTCTCAACTACATCCAGATCATTAATTTTCCCGGCTGTTCCTAAAAAAGTGCACATTGTTCTCTCGGAGTCTGGCGTAATGAGGATTAAACAAGAACCAGTTGGGATAGCTTCCTTTTTTTTATTATACAAGTATTTAACATTTTCTTTTTTTAACCCATCTTCATATTTTTGACCAAGCTCATCATTGTTAATTTTGCCTAAAAAACCAACAGTATTTCCCAATTGCGATAATCCCACAATAGAGTTTGCAATAGAGCCACCAGAAATTGTTTCTTCAATTTTTAATGATGATAATAATTTCTTGAATTCAGCTTCATCAACTAATTTCATTGTACTTTTTACTAGTGAATTTTTGATTAGAAAATCATCCGATACTTTACAAAGTACATCTACAATAGCATTTCCAATTCCTAAAATTTTCATTAAGCTTTTTTTGCAATAAAAGGTTTTTTTCTATTAGGATAACAAGTAGTGCAAATTTTACAAGTTATTCCATAACAATCTCTAGCTTTACAATATTCTCTTCCATAATAAATTATTTGAAGATGGAGTTTATTCCAATTTCTTTTAGGAAATAATCTTTTTAAATCATCTTCGGTTTGAACAACATTTTTACCATTTGTAAGCCCCCATCTTTGAGCCAATCTATGTATATGAGTGTCCACAGGAAATGCTGGATAACCAAATCCTTGGGACATTACAACACTTGCCGTTTTGTGGCCTACACCAGGTAAAATTTCTAATTCTTCATAAGTTTTTGGAACCTTACTATTAAATTTTTCAACCAATATTTTTGAGAGATTATAAATACTTTTTGCTTTTACCCTGAAAATTCCAATTTTCTTAATTAAAATTTCAATTTTTTTTCTACCTAATCTTATAAAATGTTCTGGTTTATAATATTTTGGATAGATATTTTTTGTTACATTGTTAACATTTACATCAGTACATTGAGCAGAAAGAAGCACTGATATTAATAAAGTAAATACACTTCTGCTTTTTAAAGGAACATCAATTTTTGGATAAGTTTTATTGAGAATTTTTAATATTTTTTTTGCTCTTTGAATTTCATTCATTACTTGAAATTCATTAAATCTCTCATTGAATAAAGGCCCGGTCTTTTATTTATTAACCATTTAGCAGCTGAAAGGGCTCCTTCAGAATATAAAGCTCTATCAAAAGCTTCATGATTTAATTTAATTATTTCTTTTCCATTTGAAAACAAAACTTCATGTTCGCCTATGATTTTACCTTTTCTTAAAGAATTAAAATTAATCTTTTTTCCATAAGGAAAAGAATTTTTATTGAGATATTTTGATCCAATTAATTTATAAAAATTTTCATTTTTACCAATTGCTATTCCCCTACCTAACATTAGAGCAGTTCCCGAAGGATAATCTTTTTTATATTTATGATGAACTTCTAAAATTTTACTCAAATAATTATTTCCTAGCGCATTAGAAGCAATTTCAGTTAGATACATTAAAAGGTTAATACCTAAACTCATATTACCAGACTTTAATATTGCAATTTCTTTGGAGTAGGATTTAATTAAACTCTCTTCTTTTTTGGTAAACCCAGTTGTTCCAATAACTACTTTTTTTTTAAGCTTCGATGCTATTTTTAAAACTTCAAAAGTACATTTGGGTTCAGAGAAATCAACTATTACATCAGTATTTTTAAAGGCTTCTTCGGTATTGAGTTTTGGATTTATACCATTAATTTTTTTTGATATAGACCCACTTTCTGTAAGGCTATACAATTTAATTTTTTTGTCTTTATTAGATGATTTTATTATTTGTCGGCCCATACGACCCATACAACCTGTTATGGTTAAATTAATTTTTTTCATTATAGAAAATATTAACCTTTT
>TARA_B110000444_G_scaffold257665_1_pt1 | contig 11171 bp, 6 predicted proteins | sample TARA_B110000444 | Tara Oceans TARA_B110000444 (sample SAMEA4398370) | marine metagenome | biome: Polar Biome; feature: [SRF] surface water layer (ENVO:00010504); material: water (ENVO:00002006), including particulate matter (ENVO:01000060) such as... | depth 5 m | reverse complement strand
CATAACTCTAAAAGTTACATCTTCATCAGAAATAGTGTCTAAGTCTACTGCAAATTCTTTCTGCTTAGGTTTATTTCTATAGTCACCTGTTCCATGTTTTAGCATTGCTTCTGCATATAGTTCGCTTTGGATTCTTGCGGCTTGATTCTGCTTTGCCTCGAGAACTATTTGTGGAGTAATTTCACTGACGTCAGTAACTATAATGTCGTTTTGGAAATATTTTTCGTCAGCAAGCCAACAAAAACTCATTTTGCTTTTGTGGATCTCCTTCAAAATATCCTTATTATTAAGGTAATTTACCTTTTTAGGTTGTGCCATGTGTTCTCCAAAATTATGATATTAAACAGTTATTATACATTATACTTAACAAAAGTCAAGTAGTTTCTGACAGAATTGTGAAAAATAAAAGCAGTTGTTAATCTTGTTGATAAATACTACTATAGGAGAAATCATGGGAATGTTTGATAGAACTAAAAATGCCTTTAATGGCTTACTAAATAATAAAATTGCGGAAGCCAGCAGTAGACTGGGTGACAAAGATCCATTGGCTAAAACATTTTTTGATCGTATGCTGGGCTCAGCATTTCCTGGATATGGATTACCATCTAATCCAAACACGGCTATTGGTGAGACAGAAATTAATGCCAGAATTGCTAGACTTATTATAGAAGCAGAAGCAATGTCTCAAGCGGCTCCAACTTTGCAGTCAGACAAAACACTTGCTAAGTCGTATGATTGGAGAGCAAGACTTAGACCTAAAAAAGGTGGAGAAGACATGTTTTACCAAAAAACTTCAAATGGTGACACAGGAGATTACTTGCTTAAACCAATCGAAGAGTCAGGCGGCATGGTATGGCAGTATACACCTACTATTATGGTAACAGGACAGTCTAATTACAACCAAGCACACATGCAAGGGATGAACTATCAAATTAACACATTCCAAAATAGTACACCACCTATGCTACCTATATCTGCAGACTTTACTGCAAATGACATTTACGAAGCAAGATACCTGTTAGCAATCTTTACCTTTTTGAAAATATGTGGTAAAGGAGCATTTGGAGATTCAGCAGTTGCGGCAGGCGATTACGGAAGACCGCCACCTGTATTATTATTCGAATATATGGGAGACCACATGTTCAACAAGGTTCCTGTTGTTATGACTAGTTATAATATTCAGTTGCCTGAAGAAGTTGACTATGTACCGGTTAAAGTAGGAGATACTGTTACGCATGTACCTACTAGAACAAACATAATGGTTAACTTAGAACCTACATACACACCACAGAAACTACGAAGGAAGTTTAACCTCGACGCACTCACAAGCGGAGAAGCATATAGGGACGGGTTTATCTAATGCCTACATATAGAAGAGAAAGTTTTTTAAAGAATGCTGAATACAGAGACGACCAGTTTATGGATGTCAACAAAGTACCTAGCATAGGTAAAAGCATTGAAGATGAAACATATACTATAGAACCCGAATATGAAGAACGTCCTGATCAATTAGCATTTGTACTATACGAAAAAACTACATTATGGTGGGTGTTTGCGGCAAGGAATCCGGATATTTTAAAAGATCCGCTAGGAGACTTTAAAGCAGGAACTACTATAAAGTTACCTGCGATGTCTTCTATAAAGAACATTACAGGTTAAAATGGCAAATAGCAACGTACCGCAAATTGATGACCCTTACGTAGGCAAAGTTTACGGCAACATTCTCGACAATTATCATAGTCCAACATATAATGCTAAGTTGTACATGCTTAGATCAGAACTTTCCGTTAATGCCAAAGACGGAGTTGCATCGTTTGACGAATCATTAACAGGTCCTCCTGGAGACCAAATTGTACTAGCACAAACGGGTGTAACAGCCGCTACAATAGATAACATCGCTATACAGGCTTTAACAGCCACAGACGGCCCTAATGCTATACAAGTATCTTTCACTGTACATCAACCTGGTGCGGCAACATTTTTAGATCAAATGCAACTTGCTAGAGCATTTTTAGGTCAAGAAAATAGTTACATGCCTATTGTATTTTTAGAAATACGGTTTCAAGGATATGAGGCTGATATAGAAACCGACACAGATGATATCGAAGGTGGCGGATTCACCCAAATAAAAGGTCCGTATAGATGGAAACTTAACATTACAGGTATACAAGTAGAAATAACAGAAGGCGGTAGCCAATATGAGATAACAGCAGTACCTACAAAAAGTTTTGCTTATACATCACCGTTCTTTAGGATACCAGCAAACTTCACAACAGTTGGAAAAACAATCACAGAGCATACAAAAAGTTTAGAAGAGCAGTTAAACAAATACCACAGAGAAGTAGCCACTCATGAAGTAAAGGATACATTTGAATTTGATTTAAGTGAGTTACTAGGTTCAACTGGTGAGCTTAAAATTGTAGATGAAAATTTAATTACAAGTGCTGATGCCGACACAGATAATCGAAATGAGCAGATGAACGAAACGTTTAAGATAGGCGATGCCGTAACAGCCAAAAAAGCCTTTGTAGATGCTCCAAAAGATTCTGGTACAGAACCAGAACAAGTTTTTGACGAAGATAAATTAAATGTTCCTAAAGACATAACTATAGAAAAATACTTTGCGACATTATTAAGTATGAATCAAGAGTTTTATACTAAAATCTCAAGAAAGGAAGAACTAGATAGACCAGAGTCAGATGCAAAATTAGATCAAGCCTATGTCGTTTGGTTTAAGATGGATGCTAATACAACTATGCTTGGATATGATAAAAGCAGAAATGGACACGCACATCATGTAATTTACAAGCCAAGGATGTACAGAAGTTCTAGGCCAGACATTGTTATTGACGACAAAGAAATTCAATCTAAGCCTGATGATTTCAAATCAAGAGCAGAAGAAATATTTGCCCAAGGCGGTCTTAAAAAAGCATATCACTATATCTTTACAGGTCTTAATGATCAAATTATGAGCTTAGATATTAAGTATGACAACGGTATTGCACTAATGGTTCCACCGGCTGGAGGAGCTCTTGGACAAGCCGCGGTAGTACTTGCAGAAAAATCAGGTACAATACCAGCAGGGGAAGATACTACATTAGAAGGTGTTGTTGAAAATTTTATTGAAGCAAAAGGTAACTCAACAGCAAAAGAAGTATTTAATAACTTAATAGACGGCATTAATAAACTTAAGGATGCGGCTTCTAATGGATTATCAGGATTAGTGCAACAGTTAGAAGATGCTACAGGATTAGATGTAGATATTATTAAAAGTGCAATAGAAGACGGTGATAATGCAGATGCCAGGCAGGCACTTGAACTTGCATTAGATAGCGAAGCCCTTTCGGCAATAAATGCACAGAACAATATAAATAATCCCACCACAGAATTTCCAGAGTACAAACCAGAACTTAGCGGATACAACTATGCAGTGGATTTAGTGAATCCAATGGAAACACCAATGACTGCTGATGATTTAGAACAACTTGGTTACTTGACTTTAGAAACTGTAGAAGAAGCAACGGAAATTAAGCCTAAACTAGATTCTACTAAACTACAATCCGACGCAGACAATCAAACTGCAACTATCAAAAAAGGTAGCGTACAAAACACATTATTTGGTGTGATAGCAAGTCAACACTCTAACGATATAGGGTTTTTGTTACAATTAGATATGACATTGAGAGGAGACCCTTGGTACTTAGGGAAAGATACAAATGATAATAGTGACGAAGAACAAGCAAACTTTTTTAAAGACGATAATCATTTCTACTTAGGATTACGTTCTCCAAAGACGTTCGATATGGACTGGAGAGATGAAGATAGTGATATAAATACTGGTTATTGGAAAGGAGACGGTGTCTCTAGATCTTTTGGAGGAGTTTATAGATTGATTAGTGTAACAAATAATTTTTCAAATGGTGAGTTTACAGTTGATGTAAATGCACAAAGAGTTGTACCAACACAAGATCCTAAAGTAGGAGCTCTTGTGGGGGCTAAGGGCGCCGCCGGAACATCTGGAACACTTAATGTTGATACAGACGACAAACTAAACGAATCAACGGAAAACAAAGATAATTTTAGGGGCCGAAAATGGCCTTTTGGGTAATATATGGCACTTGAGAATTTAAATAGGACTAAGCACAAAAGTCAAAACGAGAAAATTAAGTATGAGAAGAAACTTAATAAACGTTCTTTGCTGGGTATATTTCTTGCTGAAGTTGTTGCAACTAAAGATATTAACAGAACAGGCAGACTTCAGGTTTTTGTTCCTGCATTAGATGGCAGTAGAGGAAATACAGCATCGTACATAACTTGTAGATGGAGCTCTCCTTTTGCTGGAAGTACAGATGTAGAAGGATTGGGCGAAGATATCAAAGACTATGTTGGCACACAAAAAAGTTACGGTATGTGGATGGTACCACCAGACATAGGTAACTTAGTATTAATAACTTTTGCAGATTCCAATCCAAGCCAAGCATTTATTGTTAGTTGTATTTTTCCAGACAGGTTAAATCACATGGTACCTGGCATGGCGGCAGGAAAAAGTTATTCAGATCCTAGTGTTAAAATGCCAGTTGCAGAAAAGAATAGAAGAGATAGTAAAACAACACATAATGATGCTATTAGACCAGCACATGTAGACCTAGCAGAAGCACTTACTAAACAAGGACTAATAAATGATCCATTGAGAGGTGCAGGTAGTGGTAGTGCAAGAAGAGAAACGCCAAGTGAAGTATTTGGTATATTAACACCAGGTCCAAGAGACCCAGATAACTTTAATCATAGAAAAGGCGGACATCAGTTTGTAATGGACGACAATGAAAATGAGTCGTTAATAAGATTAAGAACTAGAAGAGGTGTTCAAATACTATTAGATGATACTACTGGTAGTATATACATGATTAACCAACGAGGAAATGGATGGTTTGAATTAGCCGCGAATGGTGATATAAATCTTTATGCCGAAGGCTCTGTTAATATGAGAGCAGAAAAGAATATGAATATCCGTGCAGACGGAAATTTAAATTTGGAAGCAGGACAAAACATACTCATGAAAGCCGCAGGAGACAGAGGAGCAAAAGGTGACTATGTTGGCATACCAGAATTTGGAGCATTAGGATTACCGCCATTAGGTGTAGGTGGTAACATTAGAATGGAAGCCGTAAACGAACTTTCAGGAATTGGTGGAACAGGAGTTGCAGTAACATCAATGAACGGAGATATGGATTTTAGTGCCGCAGGTAGAATTGCTTATACAGGAGCAAAACATGACATGACAGCAATAGGTGCCGCCGCACCTTGGGGTTCAGGCATCTCTATGTTATCTGATATAGGTCCAATTGATATGAATTCTGCTATTGCCGTAAATGCTAGATCGGGCGGTCCAGTTTCTATAGTAGGATCACTAATCAATCTCAATTCAGGTCCTGGCATACCAGCCATACCAGCAATTCCAGCCATACCAGCACCACAGATGGGAACAAACAAATTTAAAGATGCCGCAGAAAAAGATGCAGAGTTTAATCGCCCAGAGCCAGGTGTTACATCTGAATCAGATGGCGATGGTGCTAGTGACCTAGAAGGTGCCGCAGAAGTTGAAGTAGAAAACACCATGAAACCAGCCAAGCCGATGGTACCAACTGCCGGTAAACGTACAGGCAAGCAAGATAGTATTAGTACAATTTTAACAGCATTAATAACCAAAGAACCGTATGTATCACATGCAACAGCAGATCCAATAGCAGAATCTGAAAAACAACCTGCCCCTTCAACAGAAATAGATGAAGCATTACCGCCAGCAACAAGTGAACCTGGTAAAGGAACATGTGATGATGTATGTACACCTGCAGGAGTTGAGAAAGGTGCAAAAACAGTTGATAAAGATGGTAACCCTATTGCTGGTATAAGTGATGCAGTTTCTACAGCCACAGGCACAGTAAATGATGGGCTAGGCGTAGCAAACGACGTGTTAGATGCCGCACAAGACCCAGCCGCGGCCGCACAAGCCTTGCTTAGTGGTACTCCAGTATATGATCAAGTATTAGGTATTTTTAATAATTTTGCATCTATGGATGCTACAAAACTATTAGAACTTGCGGGAATGGGCTCGGTGATTGCGGGTATAAAAGCCGCACTACCACCTATAAGATTTCCAACATCAAATGCATTGATGACAAAAATAATTGGCTTACAAAAAGAACTGTCGGCATTACAGGCACAAATGGAAGCATTTGGTATGGATGCGTTAGGGTTTGATTTAGATATGATGTCAGCAGAAATGAAAAATATGAAAGGCTTAATAAACGATGCGATAGCAACTGCCACTGACGCTCAAGACTTAGTAAACAGATTAAAGAAACATGGTATAGAAATGCCAGTTGATGGAGAAAGTATTTTTCAAGATGCTAACGGTAATAAATTAGTAGACTTTAGTGGAGGCATAGGACCTGTCGGTGCTACTCTAGGACTTGTTGGTGATATGAACAAAGTTTATAGCACAATATCGTCAGACATAGAAGTACCACTGCATGACCATGGTAAACTAGCACTTACTAGTTTTGCACAAAGTATTGGGACCGAAGCATTTGCAAACAGTAGACTCAGAAATTATGTAAACGACCCAAGTAAGCATAATTTAGTAGGTAGAGAAATGCAAAAATGGGTACTAGATAAACCAGGCGGAACAATAGACCCTGTTTTACAAGGCAGAAGGCTGTACGAATCTCTATTATATCAATCACCGGACGAATTAGAATTAGACTTTGGCGATATGCCAGACGGCGGTGTTGCTTGGATTGATTTGGCAGAAATGATCAAAACACAAAAAGAAGAATTTTATGTCAAGAAAACTTCTGTTGATGGACCTGCAGACACTTAAGATTTATAACTATTAAGTTTTTCAGTAAGTTCGTTTATTCTTTTATAAGCATTATATTTTTGAACTTGCTCACTAGCAACTTCCTGCTCAAGAATCTTAACCCTACTTTCTAAATTTAATGCCATTTTTCTGTAAACTTCTGCTTCTGTATGTTCATGATTGGGCATACATATATTTACATAACTTATGCAAATATGTATAGAATATAGGTAAAAAGGGCAGTCACCTGCCCTTTGTTTAGCCGGACACCAATCTCCGCATTTCTGCAAACTCTGGTGGTACAACTTTAGAGTTGTATCGAAAATTACCAACAAGATTGATTGTGTTAAACAAGCAATACTTTTTAGTAATGGAATCGTAGATTCCAAAGGTAACATATCGTTTTTTAGATTCGTAAATCTTAATAAAACTTTTACCTTCTCTCCGATTACGTTCCTCTGCAAGTGTCCAAATATCATTGAACACACTGGTAAGGTGACGCATTTCGAAGCCCTCTTTTCAATTTTAGGGAGTAACAACGAATGTTACTAGTGTCACACAATTACTGTGCTTATGTGTATTTAAGCATATTACATACTGGTTGTCAACCTTTTTGGGAAAATAAAACCCATTATATTGATTGTGATAAATAACAGTATGGCTAGGTTAATAGGATTCAGTACAATAGATAAAGCAAAAGCACCTTTTAGTGTAATAGGCAAAGATTGTGTATTACGTGATTTGAAGAATGAATTATACACTAAAAAAGGCGAACGCCCAATGAGACCAAATTTTGGCTCTATTATTTGGGACTTACTGATGGACCCGGCAACTGGACAAGTTGAAAAACTTGCCAAAGAAGATATACAACGAATTTTAAACAGAGACCCAAGGGTACAAGAGAAAGAAGTTAAGGTACTTGTTCTAGATAATTCTATAAGTGCCGAAGTTATAATAGACGTGATACCGTTTAATTCCGTCGAAACATTATACTTGACTTACACTCAGCAAATTGAAGAAGGTATTAGTTAATGGCTAAAAGTAGACAAAATAATTTATTTGCCGCTGAAGACTGGAAGATAGCCTACAAAGCATACAGCGAAGTAAACTATCAAGCATATGACTTTGATACTATGCGTGGAGCAATGGTTGATTACGTCAGAACAAATTTTCCAGAAAACTTTAATGATTATATAGAAAGTTCAGAATTTATTGCTATCATAGAACTGTTAGCATATCTTTCACAATCATTAGCATTTAGAATGGACATCAATACTAGAGAGAACTTTTTAGAAACAGCAGAAAGAAAAGACTCAGTGTTCAAACTTGCAAGGATGCTAGGATATAATCCTAAAAGAAATATTCCAGCAAGTGGCTTAATGAAAGTTACTAGTGTAAAAACATCAGAAGAGCTTATAGACAGTAACGGTGTTAATCTTAGTAACAAAATAATTTTTTGGGATGATGCAAACAACTCAAATAACTATGAGCAATTTATTACAGTACTAAATTCTTCGATGAGCACAACTAACAGATTTTCATCACCAATTAAATCAGGTAGTATTAATAATATAAAAACAGAACTGTATCAATTAAACACACCTACTAACTCTCCTATTACTTACAACAACGGTGTAAGCATAGGCGGTGGAACAAAACAAATTAACATAGTTAATCCAGAGTTCAAAGATAACAGCCATTTCTATGAAAGGCATCCAGATCCTTCAAACTCGTTTAACCTAATATACAGAAATGATGGCAAAGGTAACAGCAGTAATGATACTGGCTTCTTTGTGATGTTTAGGCAAGGACAACTACAGTTTACAGACTTTAACTTTACAACACCAGTAGAAAGCAGAGTACAAGATATTACTGTCTCAAATATTAACGAGTCTGATGTTTACTTACAGGAAGTAAATACAGGTGGACGAGTATTAAATAAATGGACAAAGATTCCAAACACAGTTGGACAAACATTAAACTACAACAGTCAAAGTTTAAACACTAGAAATTTATATAGTGTAGAAAACATAGGCGATAGCAACGGCATAAGATTACGTTTCCCAGATGGAGAATTTGGAAACGTCCCTACAGGAATTTATAGAGCATGGTATAGATCAAGTGATCCTTCTAGATATACTATAAGTCCGGAAGAAGCAAGAAACTTATCTATAGTAGTTCCTTATGTTAATGCCGCAGGTAAAGAACAAAAATTAACAGTAACATATAGTCTACAATACAAGATAGGCAATAGTTCACCAGCAGAAAGTTTAGCGGCAATCAAAGACAGAGCTCCTAAAACTTTTTACACACAAAATAGAATGGTGTCTGCACAGGACTATAATGTATTCCCAGAAACACAAAGTGGTAATATTACAAAAGTAAAATCTATTAATAGAACACATTCAGGACATAGTCGTTATATTGATATAAACGACCCTACCGGCACATATCATAATATAGATACGTTTGCCGATGATGCATTTATATATTCTAACAATTCTAATCATACACAAGATGTTATTGTTAACGATTCTACTACTGCATTAGAAGTTGTTTCAAGCATTATTCCTAATGCACTTAAAGATAGAAAAGTTAATAATTTTGTTTACTACAGAATGAGGAATGCATGGACAAATCCTACAACGGGTGGTGCGTATGCTAACTTTAGATATGAGACACAAAATCAAATAGTCTGGAATCCTTTACCATTAACAAGTACAAGTAAATCAGGATATATCAGTGAGCAGTTTACAGACGGAAATAGAAACGTTTTAGTTAATACACTATCATCTACTTCAATGTTTAAAGAAAACACATTCTTAAAATTTGTTAACCCAGCAGACAGCATAGGTGGTTACAAATGGGTAAGAATTGTAAACATTGAGAATAACGGTGCCTTAAGTGCAGGATTAAGTACAAGTATTGGACCAATAACACTTAGTGAAGAAGTAAACTCTCTTTGGGAAGTAAGAGAAGTTATTATATCCATGAGAAAATTATTCTCTACAGGTGAGATAAGTGGTGCAAGTGGCTTCGAAACCGCCATAAAGAATAGAGAAACATTTGGCATAGGGTATAACTTACTAACAGATAGTTGGTATAAAATACCAAGCACAGAACTTACAACAGCAAGTAAAACAGGTTCATATAGTCTAAATTCTACTAATGCAGGCCCAAACAGTTGGGTTATACTTATGGAATATAGTGCTATTGATATTAATAACTACAAGTATAAAATGACGATTCGTGGCAACGAATATGTTGTACAAAGCGAATCAGACCTTAAATTTTACAATGTAAAATCTGTTAAAACATTAGGCAGTGATAACAAAAGTAATAAAGATACAATAATTATAACAAGTACAAATACTAAGCCTGGAAATTCTGAAACATTCGAATGGAGTGGCATTAAGTGGAAAAACACAGAAGTTGGTCTTGAAATAGAACCAATAGGACTTGCAATTAACATACCATTAAGAACAAGAGATACAAAAGCCACCGATGTTGATACACAATGGGTAAGTAACTTTGGTATAATGGAAAAATCCGGAACAACAGTTGCTGATCAAGTTGCATATAATAGATATGTTGAAGAAGCAGTTGTAACATTAAACACTTATCATCAAGTAGGTGGTATAACTAGTGAAACTAATGTTGTTATTGCTAATAACATGGGAACTATACAAAGTTTGCCAAGCAAGATTTCTATATCTTTTAACAATACTACATTTGGTAGTAATTTTGTTGATACGTCAGAAGCAATACCATACATTGTTTATAGACAAGTACCTAACGAAGGCTCACCAGGACAAGAGAAAATATTTAAAGCCAATGCACAGATTGTTACGGCTTCTGGTGTTTCAGGGACAGGATCGGGCACAGACGATACAGTCAAGTCTTGGGGAACTGACGGTACCGCACAAGATGGCTCACCTTCTTTGGGAAGACTATTTTTAAAATCCTATGATACTGTTACAGGTGTAGGAAGACTAGAATACACTAGAGTACAAAACGGCGATTATCATTTTTCAAGAGATGGAACAGCAAATCCTCCATACAGAGATAAACTCACTATTCATTATGAGAACAGCAAAGAAAAACTTGACCAACCTATAGAATGGGAAGTAGTTGATAGTTTTAAAGAAACAGACGGTTATACAGATAACAGAAAAGTTATTGTTGCACCGTTAGACACTGATAATGACTTAGTACCAGACAGGCCTATACAGTTCTTAGAATATGTAGATGCAACAGACTATGTGTTTTTCGAATACTACACCGACTTTGATGGTTACAAATATGATAAGCC